>Ga0116181_1000179_pt1 | contig 56353 bp, 36 predicted proteins | sample AD_UKC075_MetaG_FD_89752 | JGI IMG/M metagenome (GOLD analysis project Ga0116181, IMG submission 89752) | Active sludge microbial communities of municipal wastewater-treating anaerobic digesters from USA - AD_UKC075_MetaG | ecosystem: Engineered > Bioreactor > Anaerobic > Digestate | place: USA... | reverse complement strand
GCCGAACTGGGTCTGCCGACCCTGCTGCAACTGCTGACCCTCCCAGCCAGCGCCACGCTGGCCAAGGACAAATTGCGTCAGGGTTTCCAGCCGCAGGACATCAGCGCCGAGCTATTCATCGAAGTCGCGCTCGCCAGTCATCTGGCCCGCCGCAGCGGTCATAGCGCGCTCGACGCCCTGCTCGAATTCTACCGGGACGCGAAAGTCACGGTGCCCGCAGCCTACTACCGTCAGTTACTGGACGATCCGCGCTGCACCGTTATGGCCCGCCGCCAGGCGCTCAAGGCGCTGGAGGACTATCCGGGGCGCGAAATCGGCTCGGACTGGCTGCAGCAAGCTCTGTTGAATCCGCAGTTGAGCGACGCCGTCACCCACTGGTTGCGACAAGGCAAGCTGCAAGGCGACGATCTGGATGTCGAATGGCTCAAGGGCCTGGCCATGCGTCCAGCGCTGCGACCGCTGGCGCTGCAACTGCTCGGCGATACCGAGCTGGTCGCGCCCAGCCGCATCGGCTTGCCCTGGCTGCTGGCGATGGCGCGGCAAGCCGATCCAAATCTGCACGACTTCGCTCACCGCTATCTGCTAGCGTCGTTCCGGCCCGAGGACTTCGCCAACAGCGAGCACAGCGGGACCGAGGTGCTGTGGGAACTGGCCTGTGGTCCTGCCCAACCGGAACCGATTCGTCGTTTCGCGGCGGCTTTTCTCAAGGCCCATCATCCGCACGTTGGCCCCAACGATCCGGAAACGCGCAGCTTGAATATCCGCCCCGGCCTGAGTTCGGTCGATTATCCGCTCAGCCGGCTACGACCCTTGTTCGCCGATCAGCGGCCCGAGCTGCGGCGGCTGGCGGTCGCCATTGCGCGGGAGGAATTGCGCCACTGGAACGAACCGGTCCTGCTCTATCGGCTGGCTGACAGCGAACACCGCGAATCGCGCGCTTTTGCCATCGAACAACTGCTGCACCTGGGCGAGGACGCGCACGAGCCGACCCTGCCGCTGGAGTGGTTGTTACCGGAGCGGGTGTTCCAGCTGGCCGATAGCCGCCACAAGCTCACGCGGGAAACCGCGCTGACCCTGATTCGCCGTCATCATGAGCAACTGAGCGATCCGGCGCGACTGGCCTGGCTGATGGAAAGCCCGCACCGCGAAGTGGGCCTGTTCACCGTGCGACTGTTGTGGGAACGGCAGCGGCGAAAATTCGCACCGACGACGCCAGCCGCCGAGCGACCCGCCAGCGCTCCGGGCGAGGAACTGCGCCAATTCCTGCGCAAGATGCTGTTCGGTCTGCCGCCTGGCCGGATGGAACGGCGCGAGTTGGACGCGACGCAAGCCGCACCGGAACGACCGTGGCCGGCCAGCATCGGCAAGCGCCGGCTGATCGAAGCCATCAAGACTCTGGCGTTGAGTGACGCCGGTTTCGCGGAGTTGGTAACGCCGGTGCTGGCGGAATTCCGCCATTCCCGCGCCAAAGATGAATGGCAACACTGCGTCGCCGCGCTAGTGCAAATTCGGCAGGCGCATCCAGCAATTCGAGTGGACTTACCGATGGGACAAGTTGATAGCCGGGTAAAAACGCCACAGGCCGTAAAGTGATAACTTCACAATGCCAAGAAAAATCAGAGACCTTATTCAGGATTTGAAAAATGCTGGGTTCAGCGAGATATCGGGCGGTGGAAAAGGTTCACACCGAAAATTCGTTCATTCTAAATATGCCGGTGCAGTGACAATCAGCGGTCAATTCGGGGATGATGCAAAACACTATCAGGAAAAGCAAATCAACCTAGCGATAGAGAGCGTAAAAAAGTGAAGACAAGCGACCAGTATCACAAGTGGATCGAATGGAATGAACAGGACCAAACTTATATTGGAAAATGCCCAGATTTGATTACCGGTATTCATGGCGATGACCCCATACAGCTTTACGGAGATCTCTGTGAAGTCGTTGAAGATGTCATTCAATATTTCGCTAAAGAAGGCCGAGAACTACCACCACCAAGAGTCAGACCCATGCGAGAGGTGGCATAATTTTATTATTTAAATAGCGATACCGATCATCGCACATTATTTATGAATAAAATTGTTCTAATCGCAATCATCTTGGCCCTTGGTTGGTATGGAAATCATTTGTATAGACAATCCGGCGGATCAATATTGACACAACATTCATCTGTTGATTCTGCCAACCTCAAAAAATGCATCGCAAAAGACGGCCAAGTTTTCTATGGAAAAACACCCCCTGGGATAACTTGTGTCCGGGAAGAGAAAATTGGAGGAACACTGACAGTAGCGCCCTCTGAAAATCCTAGAAACTCAGTCCAAACAAATTTCAAATGTGACGGACGAACCTACTGTTCGCAAATGACTTCCTGTGAGGAAGCAACCTTCTTTCTACGCAACTGCCCTAATGTAAAAATGGACGGAAATAATGATGGAGTTCCATGTGAGAGACAGTGGTGCAAATAGTCAGGATATAAAAATCCACCTGTAGAGCTTCACTGAATTTTCCATAGCCGATCCCACTGAAGGAACAACCACCGTGGCCAAACAATACGCGCCCCACATCGAACGCCTATTGGCCGTCGCCGCCAGCGGTAAACTCCTCGCGGTCGGCGGCCGCCGCGACGCGGTGGGCGTGGACGATTCCCATGTTCATCTGTTGCAACTGCCCAAACTGAACGCCCGCTTCAGCGCTCCGCTGGACGCCGCTGCATCCGCGCTGGCCTTTTGCGGCAACGATTGGCTGCTGGCCGGAACCGCCAAGGGTGATCTAGCGATCTGGCGCATCGGCGGTGACGGCAAACAACCGGACGAGCAGCAACCCGTTCACGACGGCGCAGTCCGCGCGCTAGCCATCATCGACACGCAAATCCTGAGCGTCGGCGACGACGGCGTGCTGGCCCTGCACTGCATCGAAATGGACGGCGATCGACCGCGCCTACGCGAACAGGCTCGACGGCGCTTGAGCGAACAAGCCTTGCAGGCCGTGGCAGTGGACTCCGCAACAGCCACTATCGCCGCTGCCGGCGCGGACAACACCATTGTCATCCTGCCGCTGGCGAATCTTTCGGACGCCGAAGCCCGCGTCATACCGTGCGGCGCGCGCGGCATCTGCGCACTGAGCTTCACCGGCGACGGGCGAATCGTCGCTGGCTGCGGCGACGGCTCGATCCGGGTCTGCTTCCTGGAAGGGGCCATCGACGAAGAAAATCGCAGCGGCGACGCCGCTCATCAGGGACCGGTGCGCAGCCTGCTGTTCAGCGCAGCGCTGAACGACGACCAGGGCCGTCCCCTGCCCCGTCGGCTGTTCTCGCTTGGCGAGGACGGCGAACTCAAGATCTGGACCCTGGATCAGCGCCGCAAGCCGCGCACCCTGACCATCGGTCGCCGCGCCAGCGCGCTGGCATGGTTCGATCCGCTGCCGCAGGCCAAACCGGAACAGCGCGGCGGGCTGCTGGTCGCGGTCACCGAACAGCGGCTGATCTGGCTCAGTCCGGTCGATCAAAGCGGCCATCCGACAGGCAACGTCGAAACCTGGGATTCCCGGCTGCAACGCCTGCTCGACGAGGTCAAGGCCGGGCGCTCGTCCTCGGCCACGCTGGACGCCCTGGCACAACTGGCCGAAGATGAAGCGCGGGAAGGGCTGGAAACCGTCCTCGCCCAGGACTCCCGCCCAGGACAACGCCTCGAAGCCGCGCAACGGCTGGGTGTTACTCTGCGGCGGCGCAGTCGGCCAGTGCTGGCCAAGGCCCTGAACGACGATCATGTGGGCGTGCGCAAAGCCGCGCTGAACGCCTTGACCCAGATCGACGCCGCTGCGCCCGTGTCCGCTCTGCAACTGATCCTGGCCAGCCGCCATGCCGATATCCGGCTCGAGGCCGTACAGAATCTCAGCGCATTGCGACCGATCTCGCCGCTAGCGGCACGCCTGCTGAACGAGCGCCTGAGCGACGCCGACGCCAAAGTCCGGGAAGCGGCTCTGGATGGTCTGCTGGCCCTCAACCCCGAAGCCGGCGTCGCGCCCTTGCACGGCGCGTTCGAGCGCGGGTCCGCCGATATTCGCCGCGCCGTGCTGATTCGGCTGGGTCGCCAACGGTTGAGCGCCACCCCAGCAGGCCGCCAACTGCTGGGCCGGGCGTTCAACGACGAAGCCTACGAAGTCCGCCTGGCCGCGCTGTGGGTCGCGATCGTGGCCCATCCCACCCTGGCCGCGCGCCTGCGCCATTCCGGCGCTCAATCGGTCAAGATGCTGGATCAACTCCAAGCCCAAGGCGTCGTCCCGGCAGAAGCGACTGCGCCTGCTACGCTGGCCGAGTCGGAGTTGGAGCCGCTATTCACCGCCCTGGTTTCCCGTTACCCGGATCTTGCTCTGCAAAGCGCCATGTACCTGAGTTGGCTTGGCGACGACCGCGCCAGCGGGGCCATCCTGCAGCTCAGCCGGGAACCGGACAGCCGGGTGCGGCGCATGGTCGCCCAGTTCATGGCCGACGCCGTCATCATGCTGGCCGGCGATCAGCGGCTACGCTTGCGGCTGCAATGGCTATTGAACGATGACGATGACGGCGTGCGCGCCGATGCCTGCGACGGCCTGCTCAAACTGGCCGAACCGGAAGGGCCAGCCGGCGAGATCGACTTGGCCGAACTGGCGCTGCGCACCCAGGCCGCCGACATTCGCACCCGCGCCCTGCAACTGCTGGTCAAGCATGGCACGACCGCGCAAGGCGCGCTGGCCGAGCGTATCGACGCCCTGCTCGGCCACGCCCTGGACGACGAAGCCGAGACCGTGCGGCGCGAGGCACTACGCACCTTGTGGGCCTGGCACAGCAAGCGGCCGGAAACCACCTTGCGCCGAGCGGTCGGCTCGGTCCATCCCGATGTGCGCCGCTGGGCGGTAGACGAACTGGCTCGTCAGGCCCGCCAGTCGCGCGCCTGGGCCAGGGAATTGCTGTTGGAGCGGGTCGGCGACCGCGCCGCCGAGGTCGGCTTGGCCGCCTACGAGTTCCTGACCAAGGAAGACGCCGACAAGAAACGAGCCGCCTATCATCTGGCGGCGCTCGATTCGCCCGCGCTCGAAGTCCGTCTGGCCGGACTGAAGGGCGCGCTGGACACCAGCGACCCCGCCCCGCTGCGCAAGCGCTTGATCGAATTGTTGCAAACCGAGGAAGCGCCACAGTTCATCGCCGCGATCGAGACCATCGACCAGCTGTTGCCCAACGATGCGCAAGCGTTCGCCCTCGCCTTCGAAAGCGCGTTCTATCTGTTGCGAGTCCGCGCCGGCGAGCTATGCGGCAAACGGCGCGACAGCCGGGCCGTGGGACCGATGCAGGCATTGCTCAGCATCGCCAAGACCGACCACGACCGTCCGAGCGACAGCCTGCGCCAGCGTGCCGCCAGCGCCCTGGCCGATGTCGGCGATCCGGCCAGTATCCCGTCTCTGGCCAGCCTGCTGCACGACGAAGACCCCCTGGTGCGGGAACAAGGCGCGCGCGGTCTGGCCACCGCCTGCCACAGTGGCAATGAACAAGCGCTGGTGGCCGCGCTGGCCCATGCTGATCTGGCGGTGCGCAGTTGGGCGGGCGATGGCTTGGCCAAGCTGGGCGACAGCCGCGCGCTGCCGGTGCTGGCCGGCACCCAGCGCCACGAACATCTACCGATCCGGCGCGGCGCGTTGTACAGCTTCGTGGCGCTGGGCAGCGCCGGGATACAGGGCCTGCTGCAAGGACTGGAAGACCCGGAGCGCGAGCTGCAAGAATTGACCTTCGCCGTGATCGTGGCCCGCGATCTCGCCCTGGCGCGGGCGCGCTTGGAACCGGATCTGTTGCTCAGCGCCTTGAGCGCCGGCCAACCGGACATCCGCTTCGCCGCCGCGCGGGTGCTGGAGGCACGCTTGCAGGGCGAAGACGCCGGGCCGTGGGGACTGGAATTGATCGGCCCCCGCCAGCCCGAAAAAGCCAGCGACATGCGCAACTGGCCAGAACCGGCGCAGCGGCCACGCCTGCTCAACGCTGTCATCAACGCACTGGCCAGCGACTCTCCAGCTCGACGCTACGCCGCTGCCCAAGTGCTCGGGTTGCGGCCACAGCCGGAAGTCTTCTGGCGCGAAGCCGGCCGCCTGGCCGACATCGCCACCGATCGAGCCCCGCCGCAAACCGCGCCCGAAGCCGAAACGCCGCTGGCGCGCAAGACCGGCTGGATTCGCAGCCTGTTCAGCCGCGAACAGAAAGTGAACGGCTCCGCCACTCAGCGTTTGTTGACCGTCCTGCGCTTCGCCGGCGGTGGACGCCCCTTGCCCAAAGAGCAGGACACGGCCAGCGCGGCGACCCTGTGGCGGCTGGCGTTCGGGGCTTATGCCGGCTTGATCCGGCAAGCGCCGGTCGCCAAAGGCCCCGACGATTATCAGCGGGTGCGTCGCGATAGCATCGCCCGTCTGGCCATGCTGGCCCAGCAGACCTCCATCGGCCGCGAGGCAGTGTTGCCGGTGCTACGCCAGGCGCTGAGCGATCCGCATCATCTGGTCCGGCAGGCAGCCTTGAACGCGCTGGCCGAACTGCATCCGCAGGAGCCGCTGGAACCCCTGACGCTGGCCCTGACGGTGGATGCCGCCGATCTCGGCCGCACTGCCTTCGACCGCCTGCTGGCCCTGGCCCTGGCTGGCGACGGACCAGCGGCTGCTTTGGCACGTGGCGCAGTCGACGCCGCCAACCCGGAAACCCGCCGCCATGCGCTGGAACAACTGCCGCGACTCTATCCCGCCGGCAGTCTGGAACCCTGGTTGCTGGCGCTGAACAGCCGGTTCGACGATTTGCGGCTGACCGTAGTGGACCGTCTGCTCGACGCCCAGGACCCACGGGTCGCAACTGCCTTGAGCCGGGCCTTGGCCAGCGAGCAGGAGGAATTGCGCTTGCGGGCCGCCGTCGGCCTGGCCCAGCGCGGCGATCCCCTGGCCCTGGATGTGCTGGCGGCCGCGCTGCATAGCGACGCACGCAACACTAACCGCGCCCTGGAAGCCCTGGTCGCCTTGGCCCACGCCCGCCCGCACGAGTCGACCGCAGCGGGCGCTGCCGAAGCGGTGATGGCGCGGCTGGAAGACGATCCCGACCAGACCGCCGAGCGCCCGGTCCTGCTGCGTGCCCTGGGTCGCATCGGCCACGCCACCGCCGTGCCGTTGCTGGGACGCTGGCTGCTGGACCCAGACAAAGCCACCTATCACGGCCAAGCCCTGGATGTACTGACGCAGTTATTGCGTGACCAGATTCAGCCCAAGCAAAAACGGGCTGACGGACGGCTCTATCCGCGTTACCAGGAAGAGCACGCGCTGCAAGCCTTGTCGCCCCTGCTCGATCACGACAACACCGCGATCCGAACCCGCGTGGTCGAAATTCTGGGCGCGCTGGAAGCGAAGCCGGCGGAAACCTTGCTGGTCCGGCTACTGGACGATCGCGACGAGGCGATCCGGACACTGGCTTGCGCGCAACTGGCGCAACGCATCGTTGCCGGCATGCCGGGCGCTAGCCTGGAACCCTTGACCCGGGCGCTGGCCGGCGGTCGCCGCGAACTGCTATTGACCGCCGCCGAGGGCCTGGCCAAGCAACAGCGCCCCGAGGCTTTCCAACCCTTGCTGTTGGCCTTCACGGCTGGAACCGAGCCGGAACGGAAACGCGCCGTCGCCGCGCTGGGCGAGCTGGGCGACCGCCGAGCGCTGGAATACCTGGAACCCCTGCTCGATCCGCGCGCCGAGCTGCCCGCCGACGACCGGGCGCTGGCCGCCGACGCCGCCGAGGCGCTGGGCGCGCTGCTGCCCCGCCTGCGCGACGCCGACGAACGGCAGCGGCTGCGCGACACCCTGGAGCGTCTGGCGCTCGAAGGGATGGGCGAATTGCGCCGACGGGCCTTGAGCGGCCTGCGCCGAGTGGGCGACGAACGCAGTCGTAGCCTGCTGGAACGCCTCGCCAGCGATGTCGGCGAAGACGGCGCGACTCGCCGGCAAGCGGCTGTCGAACTGGGTCATCTCGGCGCGACCGCTTCCGAACCGGTGCTGGAATCGCTGTTGCGCCAGCCCGATGCCCAGTTGCGCCAAGCCGGCTTGGACGCTTTGCGGCGCATCTATCCCAATGACGCCACCCGAGTGAATCTGCTGGCCCTGAACAGCCCATTCGCCGAGATCAGCCAACCCGCCGCGCGCTTCCTGGCCCGCCAGGGCGACCCGACCACGCTGACCCAGCGGCTAGGCTTGGTGAAAGACCATCAGGTACAGCAACGCCTGCGGCGCGGCCTGATTCGGCGGCAAACCTTCGCCCACGACGCGCTGCGCGAGCTGTTGCACAGCGCCGATGCCGCGACACGGGTCGAAGCAGCCTGGATCGCCGGCAACAGCGGCGACCGTAGTCTGGCCGACGCGGTGCAGGCGGCGCTGGAGCAGGCGGCGCAGGGCTGGCGGCGCGCTACCGAACAACATCAGGAAGAGCTGGCCCATGCCGAAGCGCAGGCTTGGCGCGCCAGCCTATGGGCCGCCCAGCGGCTACAACTGGCTATCGCGCCAGCCGCGCGCGCCGCGCTGGCCGATCCGCGCCATCCGGCGGCGGTACGCTGCGAAGCGATCCATGGCCTGGCCGTCTGCGGCGACGCCAAAGACGGTCCGGCGCTATTGCCCCTCCTGGAAGACGGCGATGCCCGCCTGCGGGCGGCCGCCAGCGCGGCCTTGGCCCGGCTGAACCGCCAAGCGGCGCTACGGCATCTGGAACAGCTCAAGAACGCCGATAGCGCGGCCTTGCGTCCGGTTCTGCAAGCTGTCCTGGCAGATACCAGCAGCCCCCTGCTGACCAATGCCGAACAGCTTCAGGCGGCGTTGCCGGTTTATCTGGAGCGGCGAGACATTGCGGCGCTGGCCCAGCGCGCTGGTGCCAGCGATGGAGAAACGGCCATGCGGTCGAGTGCGATTGCAGCGCTGGGTTGCCTGGACAGCCAAGCTGCGCAAACCGCATTGCAAAACATTCTGGCCAACAAGAGCGAAGATGGCGCCATTCGCGCGCTGGCCTTCAAGAGCTTGCGGCGATTGCAGCGGCGGTTCGCCAAGAAGGACCAGGGTCAAGCCACCAGCACACCATAAACCGCAGCGGACAAACCGCAACCGGTCAGCGACCGGCTGCGGCGTCTGTACTGGCTTTCAGGCTACCGCGGATCGATTCAGCGTCTCGATCATACCCTCGATTTCCACCCAGCTCGCCACGCGCAACATGCCTGGCGGCGCGATGTTGCACGGGTCGAACAAGACAGCGCGCACCCCATATCGCATCGGCCCCAGATAATCCTTTTCCAGATCATCGCCAATCATCACCAGATTGGCTTTCTCCTTACCGAGGCTGGCCAGGATGAAAGCAAAGAACTCTGCGGATGGTTTGGCGTGGCCAATATCCCTATAGCAGAAGATTTCTTGGAAATATTGTCCGATAGCGACGCGATCGAGCGCCTGACGAATGTCCTGACGCGTCGAATCCGCGGCATTGGTCGCCAAGCAACAGCAATAGCGCTGGGACAGCCGGGACAGGCTTTTCTCCGCTCCAAGGAGCGTTTCTACCCACGGCCAGCGATACATCGGACCAGACTGCTGGGGAAAATCGACCATCACCGTATTGCCCCAGTCCAACAAGAGAGTATCGATCATCGATTCATCCTGAACGCCGATTAAGATGCGCCACCTCGGCAGCGCGGACGATTCACACCGTGCTGCCGAGGCAAAAGACCGATCAGGCTATTATTGATTCTGACCGCAAAGCGTATCGTTGATATCGCATTGCGGTTGAATGCCGACGGCCCGCTGTTGTTGATTCAGATCGAACACGGCCTGATTGGTCGCTGCACTGATATTGCTGCATCCACAGATCTGGCTGGCGCAGCAACTGCATTCCGCCAGCGCCTCAACCATCAGGATCTGTTTCATACCGCTCACATCCTGAATGCCGTTGCAGGCTTGCCCCATCAAACCGAGCTGGGCATTGTGCGAAGGAGGAAAACTGGAGTTGTTTTCCTGGCCAATCCCAATAGTCGTACACAGGGTTGCATCACAGGAATAACCCACCTGAATGCCCGAAGCATTGACGCCTCCCCCATAGGCGGCGCAGACGTTCTTGCACAGTGCACCAGAAGGATCGACGATCTTGCTGTAATCCTTCGCTGGGTCCAAAAGACCACAGCCTTTATCGCCTGGCAGATCGGGAACACACGCACCTTCCGGCAAGGTAATCGGACCACCGGCTGGATTGTAGGCCGCCGACCAGACATTGGAGCCTCGACCATCCCCGATGGCATTGCCAGAGCTATTGGCATTGCAGCTCTGATTGGCCTGCCCCACCTGATAAGGTCCATTGTAGACTGGGCATTTGCACTCGACGATATTACGACCGCTGGCATCCTCTTCACCGGTGCGATAGCATGGCGCTGTCATGCAACCGGCATAAATTCCGGCGTTATTACCGACACATTCCGTGGAATTACTTTGGTTCTTGGTAAAATAACTGCTGGAGTAAACTGGCGAGAAAACAGAAATCAGATCAGCGCCAGGCACTAGCAGATTGGTATTGATCGCCTCACACACCGGCGGATCGCGATCGGTAGCGGCGCATTTCTCCCCTTCCTTTCCACATGCTTCCACGGTGTCCTGATAGATGGACAGGTTGGAAATCACATGGAGATCGACGTAATAGGGAATTCTGGGAGACACATCATCGGTCGATATTTCATAGCAGGCGCAATTGGCCACCACCCCATCAGCGGACAGCTTGCAGGGTAGCGAAGGATTACCCGAATCATGTCCCGTTGGCGCATCCGGTCCAGAGTAATAACAAAGCGCGTAAGAGAATTTTCTGCCCGTTGGCGGCTTGCATTGCAGGAAATTGGCTGGACTGGTCCAGACGTTGGCGTAAGCCGGTCCAAAATCCGTGGTGATCGTATCGTTGAAGGTAAAGACATCACTCAGCGTGACACCTTGCAGAATGTCATTGCTATACCGCCAGCCATAGATGCCGGTCTTTGGAATAGAGGAATAGCCTTGAGCACTGGCATCGGGAGGATTGCCGAGCGTAAGCACTATCGCCAGCATGATATTCAGCCCTATGGCCCGACAAAGGGTAGGCCCATATTGCCATCCGATAACTGTATTTTTTTTCATGTTATATCTCCAATAGGGATGCATCTATCATTATCGCTGTATTTTTCGTTTTTTTCTGCAAACCCCTCATATATCATAGCCGATACATATCGCCGCAAACGAAACGGGACTGCAAATTACAGTCCCGTTTCGTCATCACCCACGACCGGGCGATTCATGCATTACCGTTCTCAGTTAGCTCGTCACAGCCCAACTCTTTGGATCAAAACAATCCATCAAGATAATTGCTCATCAAAACTTGAGCGCCATAAATCGCTTCGTAACCAACCTGCATCGGAGTAACAGCGATCTTATGATTGGCGACCACGACCGATTCATCATTGGCCTGGGCAGCTGTGGCCGCACGTGGATCGTTGAGTGTATAACCGAGGCCGATATAAGGCGAAGTCACGAATTTCAAATTATAGAGGTCGAAGGAACCGACTCGCGTCGGCACAAATGGGGTCGTTGCAGTCACGGCATTGGGAAAGTTGACATTGAGAGCGATACTGCCCGGTAACAGCGCTCCGCCGTATTTCTGCGCTTTGTATTCGAGTTCACGCAGCAGCGTAATGGAAAGGTCGGCGACGATCGCCGAATTGGGATTTGCCAGAGTGCTATTGTCGACCGTATCGGTGCCGGCGCTGAGCGCGACCGCGGGAATGCCCCGCGAGGCGGCGAATTGGGCGTTGCTCACCGTACCGGAGCTGACGATGATATGGCCCACATTCTGACCTTCGTTCGGCCCCGAGATCACCAGATCGGGCGCTTTACCCCAGCGCTGCTGGGCCAGGATATCCAGACCGTACATGGTCGCCATGACCGGCGTGCCATGCACATAATGGTAATCGCCGTTGGTAAAACCGGCCTTGGTGAAAGGACCCACCGATGGTGCACCGATGGGCGCTGCGCCATTGTGGCAACCGCTCTCGCTGGTGATTTGCGAATCATTGGTGGCATCGATCGTGCTGCTGCTGTACATCACGATGGCCGCTCCGCGACCGCTTTGGCCGGAACACGGCACCGAGATGATCACGTCGTGGCCTTCGGCTTTCAATCTTTCGTACAACGCCTTCAGGTTGCTGGTCAAACCGTCATCGTTGGAGACCAGGATGTTGAGCGCGAACACCGGCGCTGACAAGCCTGCCATGACGGCAGCCGCGATCGTTTTGAGCTTCAGTTTCATCATCGATCCTGTCGAAATAGTCATGAAAATAATGCATTCGCTACCCCTCGTCGGCATCGACAAAGGCTGCGTATTCATTACACCAAATCATGACGAAGGTATGATGACAGTGGCTTTCGACAGGAATGAACTGAATCGGCAATGACGCCTACCCGCAGTGGGACATGCGGATTTCAACCATAAGAGCTTCCATCCTTATGAGTGAAAATCCATTTTCCATCGACCGACAATGCCTGAATATCATCGTCTGGATAGGCAACCTCATCTCCAGGCGTCCGATCTCCGATTTCCAAGTAAAGAACGTCCTCAGTGGTTTCGTTAACAAGATGATTGGCGTTTCCTGCGCCCGCAGGAAAACCAATGCACATACCGGGAGAAAGCAGAACGCGCTCGTCATCCGTCTGCAAAGTCGGCTGTCCCTGCAGGATGTACATAAACTCATCCTGTTTCGAATGGGCGTGGCGCAAGGCGGAAATCGCATTGGGCTTCAAACGGGTGATATTGACGCCGTAGTGAGTCAGTCCAAAAAAGTCGCCCAGCTGTCGTTTCTCTCGACCCTCAACGCGCGATGCAAAAGGCTCTGGATAAAGTGAGGGCACTGTTCGAGGCGGCACATCGAGCGCAAAAACAGGGCTTTTCTTGGTCATGGAAGATTCCTCGAATATAGATACCATCAATTGGATATGCGCCCCTCCAACTCTTCCCAACGTCCATAAACGGCTTCCAGTTCCGCTTCCAGGATTCGCAATTCCTCCAACCGTTGCGTGACAACCGAGGCATCCTGTTTGTAAAAAGCCGGATCGGCGGTCGCTACTTGCAAATTGCATCAAGCCAATGTCACACTACATAAGTGAACTAAGTTATAAATTAGGTAGTAGCCCATGCTAAAACTCAACATCCACGAAGCCAAAACTCACTTGTCCCGCTACCTGCCTGCCCTCGAGCGGGGTGAGACGCTTATCTTGTGCAAGAGAAATATTCCTATCGCCGAAATCCGCCCCTTACCCAAACCACGCACCCTGCCACGTCCCATCGGCCTTGCGGCGGATCGCGGCGTCGAGCTGCCACCCGAATTCTTCGATCCCCTGCCCACCGAACTACTGGCTGCCTTCAACGGCGAAGCTGAATGAACATCCTGCTTGATACCTGCGCGTTCCTCTGGATCGTCCGCGACTCTCCGCAGCTTTCCGCCACTGCCCGTATCCTATTCAGCGATCCGACCAATATGATCTTCCTCAGCGCAGTCTCAGCGTGGGAGATCACCGTCAAGCATGGCCTAGGCCGGTTGCCGCTGGCCGAGCCTCCGCATCGCTATATTCCAACCGAGCGGGACAAGCACGATATCCTTTCACTTGACCTGAGCGAAGCCGCCGTACTCGAATTGCGGCGACTTCCCAACCATCACCAAGATCCGTTCGACCGTATGCTGATTTGTCAGGCGATTGCACATGGTCTGACCCTGCTGACGCCGGATAGCCATATTCAAGCCTACCCAGTGCGGACCGTGTGGTAGCTGCGCCGCCGCACTACCCAAAACCCTGCGCAGTACTCATCCGACCGCTCCCCGCCCCTCCAACTCCTCCCAACGTCCATAAGCGACTTCCAGTTCCGCTTCCAAGCTTCGCAATTCCTCCAACCGTTGCGTGACAACCGAGGCTTCCTGTTTGTAAAAAGCCGGATCGGCGGTCGCCGCGTGCAATTCCTGCTGGCGCTGTTCCAATTCCTCAATGCGCGCTGGCAGGCGTTCCAGTTCTCGCCGCTCGTTATAGCTCAGCTTGCCCGGCGTCGCCGGTCTTGCCGGCTTCGGCGCGGGCGGAGCAGCCGGCTTGGGTTTGACCACTGGAGTCGGCTCCAGCGCGGGTCGCTGGCGCAGCCAGTCGGAATAGCCGCCCACGTATTCGCGCAGGCTGCCATCGCGCTCGAACACCACGCAACCGGTCACCACGTTGTCCAGAAACGCCCGGTCATGGCTGACCAGCAACAAGGTGCCGCTGTAATCCAGCAACAGCTCCTCCAACAACTCCAGCGTTTCCAGATCGAGATCGTTGGTCGGCTCGTCCATGACCAGCACATTGGCCGGTTTGGTGAACAGGCGCGCCAGCAGCAAACGATTGCGTTCGCCACCGGACAGCGATTTGACCGGCGAACGCGCCCGCTGGGCCGTGAACAGGAAATCACCCAGATAACTGATGATATGGCGGCGCTGGCCGTTAATTTCGATGCTTTCCCGCCCGCCCGCCACGCTATCCAACACGGTCTGCTCAGGGTCGAGCTGGTCGCGCAATTGGTCGAAATAGGCGATTTCCAGCTTGGCGCCGTGCCGCACCTGACCGGCATCGGGTTGCAGATGGCCCAGCAACAGATTCAGCAGGGTGGTCTTGCCGGAGCCATTGGGGCCGATCAGACCGATGCGATCGCCGCGCATGATGCGGATGGAAAAATCGCGGATCAGCGGTTCGTCCTGCCAGGCGTAACGAAGGTTCTTGGCCTCGATCACCAGTTTGCCCGACAGCTCGGCCTGCTCCAGGCTGAAATTGGCCTTGCCCTGCTGTTCGCGGCGCTGGCGGCGTTCCTCGCGCAAGGCCAGCAAAGCCCGCACCCGGCCTTCGTTGCGGGTGCGCCGCGCCTTGATACCCTGCCGGATCCAGACTTCCTCCTGGGCCAGATTCTTGTCGAACTTGGCGTTATGGCGCGCTTCCACCTCCAGCAACGCCGCCTTTTTCTCCAGAAAATTGGCGTAATCGCCCGGCCAGGACGTCAGGATGCCGCGATCCAGTTCCAGCAGCCGCGTCGCCATCCGCTGCAGCAGGCTGCGATCATGGGTGATGAACAGCAAACCGCCGCGAAACTCCAGCAGCTCATCCTCCAGCCACTGGATGGTTTCCAGATCGAGATGGTTGGTCGGCTCATCCAGCAACAGTATGTCGGGATCGCGCACCAGCGCCTGACCCAACAATACCCGTCGCCGCCAGCCGCCCGACAGTTCCGCCAGCGGCGTATCGGCAGGTAGTTGCAGGCGGCTGACGATAGTTTCGACCCGTTGTTGCCAGCGCCAGCCGTCACGCGCTTCCAATTCGTGCTGCAGACGCTCCATCTTGCGCATTCCCTCCGCCGTGACGGCATGGGCGAGTTGCACGGCGGCTTCGTGATACTCGGCCAGCAGCGCCCCCATTCCTTCCAAGCCGCTGGCGACGATCTCGAACACGGTGGCGGTCGTATCGGCGGGTAATTCCTGCGCTAGAGTCGCAACCCGCAGGCCGGGCTGCCGCCAGATCTCACCGCTGTCGGGCTGAATGTCGCCGGCCAGCAGGCGCAGCAAGGTGGTCTTGCCCGCGCCGTTGCGACCGATCAGGCACACCCGTTCACCAGCGTCCAACTGAAAACAGGCGTTATCGAGCAACTTGTCGGCGCCAAAGGCAATGGAAAGGTTGTCAATGCTCAACAAAGGCATACGGCTTTGAATCCTTCTCTCAGCAGGGAAAGTACATGATCTCAATGGCGCACTGCTGAAACAGTAATCGCTGACCAATGACAGCGCCCGCGCCTCCGGCCTCTGTCATTCATGCGCCCGATCTCTGGCTGTGCTCCACTACTCGCGGCACAGTGACCGTGACGCGGGTTCCGGATATTCCGCCATATTCCCCGGTCGCGCTTTGAATTTCGATGCGACCCTGCAGCAAGGTCGTCACCAACTGATGCACCAGATGCAAACCAAGGCCGGTTCCACCTTCGTGCCGACGGGTGGTGAAGAACGGGTCGTAGATCCTGGGCAGGATCTCGGCCGGTATCCCCTCGCCATCGTCTTCGACGATGATACGCGCTTCGCTCTCGCCCCACGCGGTCGCTGACACGCGTAAGAGGCCCTGCCGTCCGGCGGGGAAAGCATGCATCAAAGCATTATCGACCAGATTGCCCACCACTTGCCCCAGCGGACCCGGATAACTGTCCATCGGGAGATTCTCGGGCAATTTCAGCGCCAAGCGAACCAGACGCTTGTCATCCCACCGGCGTAGTAGCGGATGCGCATTGCGGACCACTTCCGCCAGATCGAAGATGCGCGCCTCCATCGTCGTGCGATCCACAGCCAGCTGCTTGAATTGCTTGACCAGCCCAGCGGCGCGCTCGATGGCAGCGGTTGCCAATTTCACCCCATCCTGCCCATCGGCAACGAAACGCTCCAGATCGGATTTTTTCAACCCGATCGCCATCTGACTTCGCAACTGTTCGGTTCTCTGCTCGAGCACGCTCAAAGCCACGGTCGCGCTACCCAGCGGCGTATTGAGTTCATGCGCGACGCCTGCCACCATCAAGCCCAGGGACGACAGTTTTTCGGCCCGCACCAATTCATCCTGCAAAGCCTGCAGGGTCTCCATCGACTGGCGCAATTCCTGATTGGCGTCCGCCAACGCGTGCGAACGCTGTTCCAGCGCTTTCCTCGCCAAAGCCAAGCGGCTCGACGACCAAAACGCCAAGCCCGTTGCGCCGAAACAAATGAACAGGATGGCCAACCGCCATTTCCATTCCTGTTGGACCAAGTATGCCTTGGGCAAACGCACCAGCAACCGCCATGTGATGGGGCTGATGGTCGTGATTCGCCCAAACCGCTCCTGCAGCGCGCTATCGGCCAGATTGAAGCGCTCGAATGACCAAATGCCGTCGTCGTCCTCGAACACCCCTTGATCATCGATCAACATCGCTCGCCATAACGGGGCATTGGCACGGATGAGCGTTTTATTCGGTCGATCCAGCAGCCAACCCCACTCGTCGCTGCGATTCGGCGCCAGCAACCAATAGCCCTCCTGATTGAGCAAATGGATTTCCAAATCATTGCTGAATCGCATCTCGCGCAGTCGCTCCAACAGAACATCAGCGCGATAGTTCAGAACGATGATGCCCTGACGCACTCCAGCCGCATCGAAAATGGGCGTCGCGATCCTCAACGTCGGTTGAATCGGCTTTTCGATTTGACCATGCTCGACATTCAGATCCAGCGCCGAAAAATAGACTTCGCCTTTTTCCAAACGGATGGTTTCGCGAAAATACGGTCGATCGCTTTTATCCTGCAATTCGGCAGGAGGAATTAGAATCGCCTGTCGATCGCGATAATTGACTCTGAGCTTTTCCTGGCCTCGTTCATCCAGCCAGCGAACTTGATCGTACCGTTCGGTCGTCTGGGCAAACTTGATGCAAAATCTTTCCGCCATCCGACTCCCGGCTTCATCCACACCCGTGGTGGCCGGCTCCACCATGCTGGCCGTCAACAATACATCCCGACGGAGAGCCGCAATGTTGCGGGACAAGATCCGCATCGCTTCCGACAGGGTATTTTCCTGAATACGCAGCAAAGGTTGGCGCAAGGTCTCATGCACGCCCTGCAGAGCCGCTACCCCGCTCACTGCAATCACCAACAGCCATGGCGCAAGAAGCATGGCGGATCGTAGTTGGACAAGATATGGACGATCGATATCGCTTTTCATACGCTATGAACGTCAACGAAATCCCTATTCGCCAAGTCTAAAGATCACCGGGAAGCATGCCAGTCGCACCGCCCACGCCGGTTCCCAGCCCAAAAACCGTTGTCTGGAGCGCTCTTTATGCACCACGCTCTACTTCTCGACCGTTGGAGTGCGCGACTCGCGCTTGGCATCTTCAGCGCAGCGGCGCTGGCCCTCGTTTTCACGTTATCGGCGCAGGCGATGGACATTCTGAGCCCTGCGGAACGGGCGTGGCTGACTGCGCATCCGCAAATTCGTCTCGCCCCGGAAAAGAATTACCCGCCCTTCGTCTTTACCGACGCACTCGGCACGGCGCAAGGGCTGTCCATCGACTATATCCGAAAAGTCGAAAACCAATTGGGGATTCGTTTCCAGTTTCTGCCCGCCGCTCCATTGAGTCATATCCTGCCCGCACTCCAGCACGGGGCCGCCGATTTGCATCCAGCGCTGCGGGAAACCCCGGAACGCGCCGCCTATCTGAATTTCACCCGCCCTTATGCCCGCATTCATACCGTCCTGGTCACCAGGATAGCGGCAACCCCGGAAGCGCAGCTTGCCAATCTGCACGGGCAAAAGGTGGCGGTCGGCGACGGGTACGCCGTCCAGCCCTACCTGGCCGAACACTTTCCGGAGCTTGTGCTGACGCCCTTTGCCGACGATGAACGCTGCCTGGAAAAGGTGCGGACCGGCGAGGTTGCCGCCGCCGTGGTCGACATCGCCAGCGCGCTCTGGTTTATCCGCCAGCACCAGTGGTCCGATCTGCGCATCGGTGCTGACGTAGGCTTCACCTACGATCTGCGGCTGGCCAGCCGGCGCGATCTACCGGAACTCAACGTCATTCTGGACAAGGCGCTGGCGTCGATACCAGCGGAAGAACACGAAGCGCTATTGAATCGATGGGTGAAGGCGACGGAAAGCACCAGCGTTCCGGATTTTCCCTGGACCTGGGCGATCCCGCTGGCGCTGACCATCGCTCTTCTCGTGGGCGCGGGGCTGTTGTTCCATCGCAGGCGGCCCAGCCCATGAACTCTGCGCCGCTCCTCGCCCCAGCGCGGTCAGCACAGCGGCCATTCGCAGCCTGAAAATCCGGGAACGGCTATCCGGCCTGCCTGGCCAGGAAAACCAGCAAATCGTCGAGCGGCATGGGCTTGGCGTACCAATAGCCCTGGGCTGCATGGCAACCCTGCTGTTTCAACCAGGTCACCTGCTCGGACGTTTCCACGCCTTCCGCCAGCACGTTCATGCCTAAGCGCGCGCCCAGCTTGATGATCATATCGACGATGGTCTCCTGCGTGGCGCGCTGACCGATTTCCCGCATGAAACTCTGATCCACCTTGAGCAAAGCCGTCGGTAGGCTGCGCAAACGCGCCAGGGATGAATAACCGGTGCCAAAGTCATCGATGGCCAGACTGAAACCTTCGGCCTGGCACCGATCCAGCAAGCGTTTCGTCGTGTCATCGCCCTCCATGGCCGTCGATTCGGTGATCTCCAGTTCGATCTGCCAAGGCGCCACCGCTTCCTCACGCAGAACCTCCAGGAAATCTTCCACCAAACCCTCCTTGGCCAGTTGCAAGGCCGATACATTAACGGCGATCCGAAAATCGGGCCAGCCGGCGGCAGCGATCGTGCGTACGGCTCGACACGCCTTGCGCAACACGATTGCGCCCAACATCACGATGTCGCCATTGGCTTCCGCAATGGGAATGAATTCCAGCGGAGAAACCCGTGTCCCATCTTCCCGCCGCCAACGCACCAACGCTTCGGCGGCGAACACCCGGCCCGTGCCTAAATCGATCTGTGGCTGCAACTCGATGATGATCTGGTCGGAGCGCAACGCCTGATGCAGCGCAAACGCCATTCCAAACCGCTGCCGGCAGGCGGCTTCCATTCCGGGGACGTAGACCGCCATCTGATTCAAGCCGCGACTCTTGGCCTGCTTGAGCAGGACCAGGGCCATCGATAAGGCTTCCGCCCCCGAACCGGAAAAACAATCCAGATCGACCCGAGACGAGCAGAGGCTGATGAAAGACACATGACCTGGCTCTTCCGGAGCACAGTTTTCGAGCCGGGCAATGAAATCCTGTACAAGCAAATACTTAAGACCAAATACGGCAAACACGTCATTATGCAGGCGCGCAACCACCGTAGGCGGCTGGAAAATCTGCGCCAACCGCTGGCTGACCCGCCGCAACAACAGCTCGCCCTGCTGCAAACCGAGCGCCTGGCAACTCTCTGAAAATTGATCGACGTCAAGCAGTAACAGGCTGTGCGCTTCGACATTCGCGGCTTTAATCACGTTATCCATGATCCGGACCAGCGCGTTGCCGTTCGGAATCCCCAACAGCTGATCCTGATAGGCCATCGTATCGAGTTTGCTGACCAGCGCCACATTGCTAAGGCCCGAGCTGATGTTGCTGGACAATACGCTGAGCAGGTCCACCTCGACCGGATCGAGGGCGCGCGTCGTTTCGACGTAGGCTGCAGCGCTCGGCCCTGCCGGAACGCTGGAGAAATACAAAGCCTGTCCCAAGCGATCGCGGACCACCCGCTGCTCCTGCAAACAGTGCAACAGGATGTGGCGTATCCGTTCGTCTTCCAATTCGTCCAAGGGACGCCCGACCAAAGTCGCAAAAGCGCCCGATCCGCCTACGATCCTGGCCATCGCTGCCGAAGCAGTGTCGTGCGTCTGGGTACAGACGACCCCTTCGGGAGGTAATCCGAGCAGGCGTGTCACTTCCTGAATGACGCGCACCGAGAAATCCTCCAGACTGCGCGAGTACGCCATCACGTTGCTCGCCTCTACGATCAACTGCAGACCACGCCTGGCTTGATCAAGGGTCGTGAGCTGATCCCAAGTGCGTAGAGCGTTGGCGACGACTGCATGGATGCGCTCCAGGGACAGGTCGGTTTTTAGCCAGTAATCGTTGATATCGAGCTGAGACAGGGTTTCCCGCAAAGGCGCCATGCCAGGCTGGCCGGTAACCAGGACAATGCGAATCTCCGCATTACCCAATAGCTCCCGGACGCTTTTGACCAACCGCAATCCGGCGTCGTCGGTCTCCATCACGACATCCAGCAACATCACCGCAATCTCCTTATCGCGATTCAGCAGACACGCCGCTTCATGCGCCGATTGCACCGCTATGAATTCGATTCGGTGCTCCCGATAACGGAAATCCTGCAAGGCGTAACGCAAGCTTTGCTGGAACTCGATATCGTCATCGACGGAGAGCACTTTGTAGCGCTTCGCTCCGCCAAGTCCGGGCGATGTCGATTGGGCGGCGTCTTCCGGCGCAAATTCGAACACGCCGTCTGCTGCGTCATCGTTCGATAGCAATGGATCGTCGGTTGGAATAGTCATCAGTCAAATCCATGATCGTCTTCTAAACCATTGGACAGCGCGAGATCTTGGTTCGCGTCATCCGTCTCGCCAATTTCCCTGATCAACAATAAACCAGCACTACAAAGAGTTAGCTAAACACACATCATGATGAACGTAGCTTTTCAAGCACGACATTCATCATCGGCATCGTCATTTTTTTTGGAATAAGTGTGGAATGTAATGAATTTACTGCTGAACTTTCAACATTGTTGCACTTGCAACATAAATCGACAAGCTAGCCAGCCGACGCCCGTTCGGCAACCACTGTAACGATTCGCCCGATCGATCGACCCAATCGGACGACGATTCGATCAGCCGCTAAGCGATGCCGCGACGGCGATGCCGCAGCACCACCAGCGAGCGACCTTGCACCGGATAGGGATCTTCGGAAGGATGATAGCCGCCATCGACCGGGCGGCCCTGCGGCAAAGCGGTGTCCACCAATACTTCGAACAAGGCGTCGTCCCGCAATACCGGTAACACGAACGGCACTTCCTCGTGATGGGCATTGAACAGCAACAGGAAATCGTCGTCCTGCAACGCATGGCCGCGCTCGTCCCAGTCGCCCAGGCCATCACCCGGCAGGTACAGCCCCAGACAACGAGCGTAGTCGTGGGTCCACTCCTCGTCGCTGATTTCCCGTCCGTCGGGATTGAACCAGAGAATGTCGCGAACTCCATCGCCGTGGATGCCGCGGAAGAAATGACGGCGACGGAAGGTCGGGTGTTCCCGGCGCAACCAGATCAAGCGCTGGGTGAAGTCGAGCAGCTCCCGATTCTCCGGCAACCAGGAAATGTCCCAGTCGAACCAGCTGAGTTCGTTGTCCTGACAATAGGCGTTGTTGTTGCCGCGCTGGGTGCGGCCCACCTCGTCTCCGGCCAGCAGCATCGGCACGCCCTGCGACAGCAGCAGGGTCGCCAGGAAATTGCGGCGCTGGCACAGCCGCAGCGTCAACACCTCCGGTTCCTGGGTGTCACCCTCCGCGCCACAGTTCCAGCTGCGGTTGTGCGACTCGCCATCCTGGTTGTTTTCGCCGTTGGCTTCGTTGTGACGCTCGTTGTAGCTGACCAGATCGTAGAGGGTAAAACCGTCATGGGCGGTGATGAAGTTGATGCTGGCGCAGGGGAGACGGTCGTTATGCTGGTAGAGGTCGGCGGAGCCGGTCAAACGATAGGCCAGCTCGCCGATCATGCCGCCTTCGCCGCGCCAGTAATCCCGCACCACATCGCGATACTTGCCGTTCCACTCGCTCCAGCCGACCGGAAACTGGCCGACCTGGTAGCCGTTCTCGCCCACGTCCCAGGGCTCGGCGATCAGCTTGACCCGCGACAACACTGGGTCTTGCTGGATGACATCCATGAACGCACCGCCCTGATCGACTCGGCCATCGGCTTCCCGCGCCAGGGCAGCGGCCAGATCGAAACGGAAGCCGTCGACGTGCATGTCCTGCACCCAGTAGCGCAGGCTGTCCATGACCATTTGCAACACGCGGGGATGGGCGGTGTTCAGCGTGTTGCCGCAACCGGTGTAATCCATGTAGTAGCGCGGATGTTCCGGCGACAGCCGGTAGTAGGCTTGATTGTCGATGCCGCGGAAACTCAAGGTCGGCCCGAATTGATTGCCCTCGGCGGTATGGTTGTAGACCACGTCGAGGATGACTTCGATGCCGGCCGAATGCAGGGTCTTGACCATGCTCTTGAATTCGCCCACCGGATTGTCGGTGGCGGCGTAACGCGGATTCGGGGCGAAGTAACCCAGTGTGCTGTAGCCCCAGTAGTTGTGCAAACCTCGATCCATCAGCATTCGTTCGTCGGCGAAATAGTGGATCGGCAACAATTCCACCGCCGTCACACCCAGGGACTGTAGATAATCGATGACCGGGCCGCTGGCCAAGCCCGCGTAGGTGCCGCGCACCTCGGGCGGCAAGCCGGAATGGCGCATGGTGAAACCACGCGCGTGCAATTCGTACAACAGAGTGTCATGCCAGGGCGTATGCGGGGGACGGTCGTCACCCCAGAAGAACGCGGTGTCGATCACCTGGCTCTTGGGCATTCCCAAAGCGCTGTTGCGGGTGTTGAAACTCTGGTCCTCGGCGCGACCGCCGATCCGGTAACCGAACTGGGCGTCGCTCCAGTGCATCTGCCCCACTACCGCCTTGGCGTAGGGATCGAGCAGCAATTTGTTGGCGTTGAAGCGTTGGCCCAGCTCCGGCTGGTAAGGGCCATGGACCCGATAGCCATACAGCAGTCCGGGCCGAGCGTCCGGCAGATAGCCGTGCCAGACCTGACCGGTCCGTTCCCGCAGGGTGATCTGCTCGATCTCGTGCCGGCCCTTGGGGTCGAACAGGCATAACACCACCTGTTCGGCGTGGGCCGAGAACAAGGCGAAGTTGACTCCCTCGCCATCCCAAGTGGCGCCCAACGGATACGGCCGACCCGGCCAAACAGTGGATTTGCTCATCGGCTCCAATCGTCACTCAAGATGATGGGTGACAGGCGACAAACCAAGGTCCGATGACTACTGGCCTATACCTGTCGCCTGTCCTCCGCGCTGCTTACTCGCTGAACGCCCGCATGGCAAAGCTGACCTGGCCAGGTCCGACCACCGTGATGCCACCCGCCGTCACTGTGTAGCGACGCCGATCAGCCTCTGGATCGAAACCGATGCGGCTACCCGCCTCGATGACGTTGTACTGGCCGATGATGACCTTGCGCAGCCGCGCTCCCCGTTTGATGCGGACATAGTCCTGAATCACGCAGTCCTCGATCTCGACATCATCTTCAATGATGACTTCGCGCCGGATGAAGGAGTTCCGAATGGAAGCGCCATGCACCAGCGAACCGGCAGCAACCACGCTGTTGTGCAACTGCGCGTCGATCATCCGCGCCACGGGACCCTGATAGTTACTGGAAAAGATCCGCCATTGCGGGTTGAAAACATCGAAGTGCGGGGTCAGACCCAGCATGTCCTGATGGGCGTTGAAATAGGCGTCCAGGGTCCCGACATCGCGCCAGTAGGCCGGCTCTTCGTAGGACTTGGTCCCCGGTACCTTGTTGGTGGCGAAATCGTAGGCGAACAGCCGGTGGGTCTCCATCAGGGCCGGCAACACGTTCTGGCCGAAATCGTGCTCGCCGCGCCGGTTGGCCGCCTTGAGCGCCTCGACCAATACCTTGGCGTCGAACAGATAATTGCCCATCGAGGCATAAGCTCGGGTGGGATCGGACGGCATGGGGGCCGGATTGGCCGGCTTCTCCTGGAACTGGCACACCCGACCGTCATATTCGGTGCCGATCACGCCGAAACCCGTCGCATCGGCCAGCGGAACCGGCAGCGCTGCGACGGTCACGTCGGCCTCCCGTTCGAGATGGAAGGACACCATCTGCCGGATATCCATCCGATAGACGTGGTCGGCCCCAAACACCAGCACCAGATCGGGATTGTGCAACTGGATCAGGTTCAGGTTCTGATAGACCGCATCGGCGGTGCCCTGAAACCAGTCACCGCCCCGCATCATCTGCGGCGGCACCACCGTCACGAACTCTTCGTTGCGCATCGGCGAAACCACCCAGGCTTTGCGCACGTGTTCGATCAGGGACTGCGATTTGTACTGCACCAACAGGTAAATCGCCTGGATGTTGGAATTGAGCAGGTTGCTGAGTACGAAGTCCACGATGCGGTAGCGGCTACCGAACGGCAACGAGGGCTTGGAACTTTCCGAGGTCAGAGGACTAAGGCGCGAGCCCTCACCCCCCGCCATCACGATCGCAAGAATTTTTGGCTGTTTCATCGCGGCACATCCTTCTTTTCGACTAAAAATCGTTCGCACAAAATCGTTCACACGAATATCCCCCGGACGGGACATGCTCCTCGCCGGGGTACTGATCTAATTCACACCATCGTGGGATCACAGCCCTCACCCGCCAAAGGGATCGAAGTCGCAATCCGCGCTCAAGTTATGGCGGATACGGAATACGTGCGCAGGTATCCGGTGGGGATTCAATTCGACATAGTTGCGCGGCCCGTGCCAGACATAGTGGGCACCGGTCAGCAGATCGTGGACTTGATAGGGCTGGTTCGGGTCGACGCCCAGCGCCTCCAGATCCAGTTGGGTACAGCCTGCCTGGGTATAGTTCGGATCGAGGTTCACCACCACCAGGATTACGTTGGCACGATTGGCGGTGGCCTTGCTGTAGCAAATGATCTGCTCGTTATCGACCTGGTGCAACCGCAGGTTCCAGTCGGATTGCAGGGCTGGATTGCGTTTGCGGATGCGGTTCACCAGGGCGATGAAGGCATGCAGACTGTTGGGTCCTTCCAGATCCTGGAAGCTGCGATAGCGCAGTTGATATTTCTCGGAATCGAGATATTCCTCGCTGCCAGGCTTGACCGCGAGATGCTCCATCATCTCGAAGGCCGGGCCGTAGATGCCATAATTGGCGGTCATGGTCGCGGCCATCACCAGACGGGACATGAACATCGCCTTGCCACCGTGCTGCAGGGCCTCGGTCAGGATATCCGGGGTGTTGGGCCAGAAGTTGGGGCGGAAATACTCGCGGCCCGGTCCCTGGCAAACCTCGGTCAGATATTCACCGAGCTCCCACTTGCTGTTACGCCAGGCATAGTAGGTGTAGGACTGGCTGTAACCGAGCTTGGCCAACCGGTGCATCACCTTGGGCCGGGTGAAAGCTTCGGCCAGGAAGATGGCGTTTGGCGTGGTCTTCTTGATATCGGCGATCAGCCATTCCCACATGGCGAACGGCTTGGTGTGCGGATTATCGACCCGGAAGATGCGCACGCCCTGCTGAACCCAGAATTCGAAGATGCTCTTGATCTCGATCCACAGCGCCTGCCAGTCGGCGGTCTCGAAATTGAAGGGGTAGATGTCCTGGTATTTCTTGGGCGGATTCTCGGCGTACTGCACCGTGCCATCCGGCCGCCAGCGGAACCAGTCGGGGTGCTGCCTGACGTAGGGATGATCCGGCGCGCACTGCAAGGCGATATCCATGGCGATTTCGATGCCGTGCTCCTTGGCTTTGCTCACCAGCTGGCGAAAATCGTCCAGGGTGCCCAGTTCCGGCAGGATATCCTTGTGACCGCCTTCGGCCGCGCCGATGGCCCAGGGACTGCCGACATCGTCGAGCATCGGAGTCAGGGTGTTGTTCTTGCCCTTGCGGTTGACCCGGCCAATCGGATGGATCGGCGGGAAATACAGCACGTCGAAGCCCATCGCGGCAAGGCGCGGCAACCACGCCTCGCAATCCTTGAACGTCCCATGTTTGCCGGGCGCGGCGGCGCACGAACGCGGGAACATCTCGTACCAGGAGCTGAAGCGGGCACGCTCGTCGTCCACCACCACGCCCAGCGCCTTGTCATAGCTCAGGGCCAGGCTGCGATCGGCGTTGCGCATCATGTGGCGGGCGAATTCCTCGTCCAGGCCCAGTTGGCGGCGGTATTCGAGATCCTGCGAGCCGGCCAGGTCTTCGGCACGCTTGGCCAGCCACTTGGCGTCCTCGCCCTGGGCGCGGCGACTGGCTTTGCGAGCCAATTCCGCCCCGCTCCGCAGCGACAGGGCAATGTCCTCGGCCTGCACCCACCGCTCCAGATCATGCCGCCAGGATTTAAAGGCGTCCACCCAGGCCGTCACCGTGTACTCGTGACGCCCCAGATCCAGCACCTGAAATTCGCCGCGCCACCGGTCGTTGACCAACGACCGCATGGGCACTTCCTGCCAGTGGCTCTCGCCCACCCGCCGGTGTTGCAGGACACAGGACAAGGCATCGTGGCCATCGGTGAACACATCGGCCTCGACCAGCACGGTGTCGCCCACCGTACGCTTGATCGGAAAGCGACCACCATCGATTTCCGGAACCACACCCTCGATGATGACTCGTTTCCGCCCGTCGGCCACCGCCTGAATCGCCGGGGTTGCCGGGACAGGTTCGGGCTCGGGCTCGACCGCTATTGGCGTCGCATCGGCTACGGTCGGTTCCGCGCTCGCCACGGCCGGAGCAGCTTCGGCTGCCGTCGGCTTTGCGCTCTCCGCCAGCGGCGCCGCATCGGCCGTGGCTGTCCGCTGGTGACTGGTCGGAGCCTTGGAAGGATGGGCGGCGGGCCTGGTCACGACCGGTTTCTTATTATCCACCACAGTTTTCTTGGACATACCGGTTACCCTCATTCTTGTTGATTAAGATTTTGTTGTGTGCCCATCGTCATCGCGATCGTCGTGACCAGCCTGCTGCCGTTCAAAAGCTCGAGGTGTTAAAGTTGCCGCCCTGGTCCTGATCGCCGTGCGGTGGCCGGCTACCGTTCCAGGTTCCAGGCCGGTGATACCTGATGCCCGATACCTGCATTTTCCCTTTCTATTATGACGGTTTTTTGCGGCTGTGCCTAAGCTTCCGGTTAGGTTGCCGCCCATGCCCTTGAGGATCCTGTCCGATGACCGAATTGAAGCAAATTATCGAGGAGGCTTTCGAGCACCGCAGTGCGATCGACTCCACCACGGCCTCGGCCGAACTGCGCGAAGCGGTGGAAGAGACGCTGAGCCTGCTGGAGCTGGGCCGAGTCCGGGTGGCCGAGCCCAGCAAGGGCGGCTGGGTCGTCAACACCTGGCTGAAGAAGGCAGTCCTGCTGTGCTTCCGGCTGAACGAGAACACCATCATCCGCGACGGCTACACCAACTACTTCGACAAGGTGCCGCCCAAGTACGCCGAATACGGCGAGAACGATTTCCTGGCCGCCGGGGTACGGGTCGTCCCACCGGCCGCGGCCCGGCGCGGCAGCCACATCGCTTCCGGCGTGGTGCTGATGCCGTCCTATGTCAACATCGGGGCCTACGTGGACTCCGGCACCATGGTGGATACCTGGGCCACGGTCGGCTCCTGCGCCCAGATCGGCAAGAACGTCCACCTGTCGGGCGGCGTCGGCATCGGTGGCGTGCTGGAACCCCTGCAGGCCAGCCCGACCATCATCGAGGATGACTGTTTCATCGGCGCCCGCTCGGAAGTGGTCGAGGGCGTGATCGTCGAGCGCGGCTCGGTCATTTCGATGGGCGTCTATCTGGGCCAGAGCACCAAGATCTACAACCGGATGACGGGCGAGGTCAGCTACGGCCGCATCCCGGCCGGCTCGGTGGTGGTGCCCGGCGCGCTGCCCGCCCCCGATGGCAGCCACAGCCTGTACTGCGCCATCATCATTAAACAAGTGGATGAAAAAACCCGCTCGCGGGTCGGCTTGAACGAGTTGCTGCGCGACTGAGGACAGCGGCAACAGGCGACCTGAGCGGATTGCGACGCGCCGGTCATCGATTCGAACCGCGCGCCGCTCGACCGCCCACACCAGCCAGCGACCGAACGCTCCGCGCGTTCGGCTGTCCATTTTCATCATTCGAAATTCACTGTCCCTGCCGTTACGGAAGCCCTGATGAACGCCGAACCACTCCTCCAACATCGTTTGGCGATCACCGGCATGAGCTGCGCCGGCTGTGTCGCGGCCGTGGAAACGGCTCTGCGCGAAGTGCCCGGCGTCGCCGAGGCCCAGGTCAATCTTGCCGACCGCACCGCCCAGGTCAGCGGCACACCAACGGTCGCGATGCTGGTTCGCGCGGTGCAGACAGCCGGTTACGACGCCACCGAACTGCGCGACGACGTCGGAGCCGAAGCCGAACGCGAGGCTGCCGAACAGGCCCACTTCCGGCGGCTGGTCCGCAACACCCTCGTCGCCGGCGCGCTGGCCGCGCCACTGATGCTGGCCGAGATGGCAGGCTGGTTGCCAGCGCTGGCCAGTCCCGGTGGGCGCGCATTCTGGAGCGTCGTCGGCCTGGTAACCTTGGCTGCGATGATGTACAGCGGCCGGCATTTCTTTACTGGGGCCTGGCAGCAGTTTCGCCACCATAACGCCAATATGGACACCCTGATCGCGCTGGGCACCGGCGCGGCCTGGGTCTACTCGATGCTGGTCACCCTGTTTCCCGCCAGTGTGCCGAGCCTGGCCCACCACGCCTATTTCGAGGCGGCGGTCACCATCATCGCCCTGATCAACCTCGGCTCCGCGCTGGAAAGCCGGGCGCGCAGCAAAACTTCGTCCGCCATCCGCCGCCTGCTCGGCCTGCAACCCCGCACCGCGCGGCTGGTCGAGGGCGATCAGGAGCGCGACGTGCCGATCGAAACCCTTGGGGTCGGCGCTCTGCTGCGGGTGCGGCCGGGCGAGAAGATCCCGGTCGACGGCGAGATCGTCAGTGGCCGGTCGACAGTGGACGAATCCATGCTCACCGGCGAACCCCTGCCGGTCGACAAGGGCGAAGGCGACGCCGTCACCGGCGGTACACTGAACAAGACCGGCAGTTTCGTATTCCGCGCGACTCGAGTCGGAGCCGATACCGTGCTGGCTCACATCATTGCCAGCGTACGGCAAGCGCAAAACAGCAAGCCCCCCATCGGCCGGCTGGCCGACCGGGTCGCCGCCGTGTTCGTTCCCTCGGTCCTGATCATCGCCGTCCTCACCGCGCTGGCCTGGTTCAACTTCGGTCCCGCCCCTCAGGCCAGTTACATGCTGGTCGCCACCCTGACGGTCCTGATCATCGCCTGTCCCTGCGCGTTGGGTCTGGCCACGCCGATCTCGATCATGGTCGGCGTCGGCAAAGCCGCCGAATACGGCATCCTGATCCGCAACGGCGAGGCTCTACAACGGGTCGGCCAAGTGCGCACCCTGGTGCTGGACAAGACCGGGACGGTCACCGCCGGCCAGCCGACCGTTACCACTGTCATGGCGCTGCCCGGTTTCGACGACAAAGAGATTTTCGCGCTGGCCGCCGGGCTGGAAACCGCCTCCGAGCACCCGTTGGCCCAGGCCCTCCTGGATGCGGCGCGCGCCCGCGGGCTGACGATTCCCGCCGCGACCCAGTTCGAGGCGATCGCCGGTCAGGGCGTCAGCGGCATCGTGGAAAACCGAATGCTGTGGGTCGGCAACCACGCCCTGCTGGATAGCCATGGCATCGACGCCGCGCCGTTGCGGGCCGAAGCCGACCGTCTGGCGGCAGCGGGGCAAACCCCGGTCCTGGTGGCGATCGATGGCCAACCAGCCGGCATCCTGGCCATCGCCGATCCGCTCAAACCGGACTCGGCCGCCGCCATCGCCCGCCTGCGGGAACTGGGATTGCGGGTGGTGTTGCTGACCGGCGATCACCGCGCCACCGCCCAGGCGGTGGCCGAGCAGGTCGGTATCGAGACGGTGTTCGCCGAAGTATTGCCCACCGCCAAGGCCGAAGTGATCGCCCGCCTACAAGCCGACGGCACGGTGGTCGGCATGGTGGGCGACGGCATCAACGACGCCCCCGCCCTGGCCCAGGCCGATGTCGGTCTGGCCATGGGCGCCGGCGCCGACATCGCCATCGAAAGCGCCGGTATCACCCTGGTGCGCGGCTCGCTGCATGGCGTCGCCGATGCCGTCGCGCTCTCCCGGGCCACCGTGCGCAATATTCGGCAAAATCTGTTCGGCGCTTTCATCTACAATACGTTAGGAATTCCACTGGCGGCGGGCGCGCTCTACCCTGCGACCGGCTTGTTGCTGAACCCGATGGTGGCTGGCATGGCGATGGCGCTGTCTTCCTTCACCGTGGTGAGCAACGCCAATCGATTGCGCGGTTTTCGCCCCCCCGCCCAACCCCAAGGTCATCCAACATGATTGCTTGGCTTGTCAATCTCGCGGGACTGGGGCTGATCGGCTTGATCGTCTGGTGGTTCTGGATCGCACGCTCATGACACAGTTCAAACCTCCGCAACTTTCCCTGCTGGGCCGGCTGGGACTGGCCCTGAGTTCGGCGTTGGCCATCATTGCGGCCTTTGCTCTTGCCTCGGTGCTGTTCACCGTCTTCCTGGGGCTGGGGCTGGTTCTGGGCGGCTGGCTCTGGTGGCGTCTGCGCCGTCTGGCCCGCTAGCAGCGGCGAGCTGCTGCCACCATCATCGAAGGGGAATATACGGTCGTCTCCGACTCTCCGGCATTGGAGAACCATTCGCCGCCCGATCGCCGAACCCCGCGGTCGTAACCTCGGCAACCCGGCGCTACCCACCTTGAACGCCATCGATCTTCCCGGTTCCACCACCACCGCCATGGCCGGGCAAATCCGTATCCAGCAAGTGCAGCTGCTGTACGAGCAGGCACCGTTGGACATCATCGCCAACCTGCTGGTCGCCCCTCTCCTGGTGGTAGCCACCTGGAATGCGCTGCCCCAAACCGCGCTGCTGATCTGGCTGGCCTTGCTGGAAACGACCGTCATGGCGCGACTGGGACTCACCATCGCCTTTCGGCGCTGTTCGGATGCGACATGCGCTATCGAATGCTGGTCCATCGCCTACATCGTGACCTGCGCCGCCAGCGGGATCTGCTGGGGCGGCAGCATCGTTCTGCTGAACCTGTCGCCGGCCCTGGTCTACGACACCCTCATCGCCCTGGTGTTGGGCGGCATGCTGATGGGCGGAGTGCTGACCATGAGCTCGGAGTTGGTCGCGTACGTCGCTTACGCCCTGCCTCTGGCGCTCCCACCGGTAACGTGGCTACTGGTGCAGGACGATCCCTTGCGCGGCACCATGGGCTCCACCGGAATCCTATACCTGCTGCTGGCTCTGATCACTGCCTACCGCTATCACCATACCCTCATCCGCTCGTTGAGGCTGGGACTGGAAAACCTGAGCGTGGCGCGCTCGCTGGCCGGCGCCAAGGAAAAAACCGAAGAAATCAACCGGCAACTGGCCGAGCAGCAAACGGCGCTGCGGGATAGCGTGGAGGCGCTGCGGGAGCTCTATCAGGTGATCTCCACCCCGCGCCGCCGCGCCAGCGAGAAAATCCAGGCCATGCTGGCGATGGGTTGCCAGCGTTTCGCCGTATCCACCGGCACTCTGTGCCACATCGTCGGCGAGCGCTGCGAAATCACCCAGACCATTCCCTCGGACGGCGAAATCCCCCAAGGAGAGGTGCTCGCCCTGGCCGACACTTATTGCCGCGACACCCTGCGCGTGCCCCAACCCATCGGTTTCGAACACGCTTCGGCCGGTCCCTGGCGACAACACCCCTGTTTTCGCAAGTACCAGCTGGAAGTCTACCTGGGCACCCCAGTTCGGGTCGGCGAAGAACTTTTCGGTACGCTGAGCTTCTCCGACCGCAAGCCGCGATCCACGCTGTTCACCGTGGTGGACCGCGAACTGATCCAGCTCATGGCCCAGTGGGTCGGTGGGGTGCTGGCGCAGGAACGCATGGCGGAGGCTTCGCAACGGCAGCAAACGCTGCTGGCTCACGCCTCGCGTCTCAACACACTCGGCGAAATGGCCTCCAGCCTGGTGCACGAGATCAACCAGCCGGTGACCGCCATCGCCCTGTACGCCGAAGCCTGCCTGGCCCGGCTGGCCCATCAATCGGTCGAACCGGCCGAGCTGCGGGACACCCTCGAAAAGATCGCTGCGCAAAGCGCCCGGGCCAACACCATCATCCAGCGCATCCGTCATTTCGCCCGCCGTGGCAAGACTCACCACACGGTCGTGCAAATCCGTGAGCTGCTGGAAGAAGTAGCCGACTTCCTCAATCTCGAAGCCCGACGCCACGCCATTCGCATCACCTACGATACCGCCGAGGACCTGCCGCCAGTGCTGGCCGATCCCCTACAGATCCAGCAGGTGATCATCAATCTGGTGCGCAACGCGGTGGACGCCATCGATGGCAGAGAGGACCCTCGCACCATCGTCATCTCTGCCCGCCACGAGCAGGAGACGGTCGAACTCACGGTTCAGGACACCGGCAGCGGCTTGAAGCCGGATATCCTGGGGCAGTTGCTGCACCCCTTCTTCACCACCAAACCCGAAGGACTGGGTCTGGGCTTGCCGATCAGCCAGGCCATCGTCGAGGCGCATGGTGGCCGATTATGGGTGACGTCCAATCACGGGCCTGGCGTCACCTTCCACTTTACCTTGCCCGTCGCCCCCCCTGCTGCTGCACCGGAATATGTCGTTCAATCCGAGCGCACAGCCGAGCCGGTTTCGAACCGATAGGTCGGAGGCTGCGTCATGGCCATGTCCAATAGCGCGATGTCCAAGGCTCCATTGTTTCCACCAGCGACCGCGCCCACGCCGCGGCTGCGCTCGTGCATGGAACGGCTGTGGTGGCGCCTGATCCAGCCTGCGCCCGCCAGCCTGCTGTACGTCACCGTCAGCCTGTTGTGGCTGCTGGGCGAGGATTTGCTGGCCTGGGCCAACGATATCCGCCAGCCTGCGATCCTCGATTTGTTGAGGGTCGCGCTGGCCATCGCCGTCAGCGGTGGCCTGTTGTACTGGTTGCTGCGGACCCACGCCGACGCCATCGCCCGCGCCCGTTTCGCCCAACGACAGGTCGAGGATCGCCTGAGACAGAGCCTCGAAGCGATGGAGGCGCAGGCGGCCGAACGCGCCGCCGAGCGCCTGGAAAGCCAACAGGCGCTGGAGCTGTTGAACGCCGCTCGCTTGCAGGTCGAAACCGCCCTTGGCGACAGCGAAGAACGGTTCCGCCAACTGGCCGAGCACATCCGCGAAGTCTTCTGGGTATGGGGCGTCACTGAACAACGTCTGCTTTACATCAGCCCGGTCTACGAGGATCTGTGGGGACGTCCGGCGCAACACTTGCTGGAGCGACCGCTGGACTGGATCGATGCGGTGCACCCCGACGACCGACCGCGCATCTACGCCGCCCATTTCGACAAATCGGCGTCGGGCATGGACGAGGAGTATCGAATCATCCGCCCGGACGGCACGGTACGCTGGATCTGGGACCGCGGATTCCCGATGCATGACGAGTACGGCCATGTCCATCGCGTGGTCGGCCTGGCCGAAGACATCACCACGCGCAAACTGGCCGAAGATCAGCTGCGACGCCAGCAGACCGAGCTGGCCAAGACCTCGCGCCTCAGCCTGGCGGTCGAGCTGGCTTCTAATCTGGCCCACGACCTCAACCAGCCGCTGGCGGCCATCGTGGCCTATACCCAAGCCTGTCTGGGGCTGCTGCGCCAGGACAAGGCCGATCCGCGCGAACTGACCGGCACCTTGGAAGAGGTGGTCAACCAAGGACTGCGGGCGGGTAGCATCATCCGCCACCTGCGCGAACTGGTGCAAAAAAACCCCACGGCTTCGCAATCCACGCTCGATCTCAACACGCTGATCCACCGGGTCATCCACTATGCCCAACTGGAGTTGCGCCAAGCGAGCGTAACCCTGAAGCTGGAGCTGATGGATCAATTACCGGCGGTTCTGGCCGATGACCTGCAAATTCAGCTGGTGGTGCTCTATCTGGCCCGCAACGCCATCGAAGCCATGCACGAAAGCAACGACGGGCCGCGCCTGCTGACCTTGCGCACCACCCTGCAAGACAAGAACACGGCGCTGGTCACCGTTCAGGACACCGGGCCGGGACTCAGCAAGGAAGCCGCCTGCCGGCTGTTTCAACCGTTTTTCAGCACCAAGCCCGGCGGCATGGGCCTGGGTTTGTCGGTCAGCCGCTCGATCGTCGAATCCCAGGGCGGCAAGCTCTGGGCGACGCCGCACGCCGATCGCGGCATCTCGTTCCATTTCACCCTTCCGCTCTACATCAACCCGTTCCATCCCTCATTCTCACCGCCGCACGCATGAACGATGCCCCCACTGTCTTTCTCATCGACGACGATCAGGCTGTGCGCGACGCCGTCGGTTTACTGCTTCGCACCGACGGGCTGGCCGTGGAAACCTTCACCAGCGCTGCCAGCTTCCTGGAATCCGGCGCTGCCGAACGAGCCGGCTGTCTGGTGCTCGATGTGCGCATGCCGGGCATGAGCGGCTTGGACCTGCAACAGCAATTGCGCGCGCGCGGCCATCGCACCCCGGTCATCTTCATGACCGGCCACGGCGACGTACCGATGGCGATCCGGGCGATGAAAGGCGGGGCCTTCGACTTCATCGAAAAGCCGTTTCAGGGCAAGACCCTGCTGGAGCGAATCCACGCCGCATTGAAGCTCGACACCTGCGAACGCCACCGCCGGACGCAGCGGGCCGACGCGGCGGCGCGCATGGCCCAGCTGTCGCCGCGAGAGCGGGAAGTCCTGGAGCGCATCGCGCTCGGCCGCTACAACAAAACCATTGCCGCCGAATTAGGCATCAGCGTGTCCACCGTGGAAATCCACCGCAAGCGGGTGATGGAAAAATTGCAGGCCGAATCGCTGTCGGATCTGATTCGAACGCTGGCCCTGGCCAACGACGCGGAGTAACCCCTACGACCGGCGGCGCGTGGCGAACGCCTGCAGCGCCACCGCCGCTTCAGGCGAGTTCAGCAACTCGACGAAATGACGGCCTTCGAGCGCGATGGTCTCGCGCAGTTTCTCGGCCTCATCGCGCTTGAGCAAGCTCTTGGTCAGCCGCACAGCCGCCGCTGGTCGACGGGCCAGCTGCTGCGCTCGCTCCAGCGCCAAGGCCAGTGTGGCCTCGGCATCGGCGGCGAGGCCGTTGATCAGACCCCAATCCAGCGCCTGTTCGGCAGTGAACGGCTCGCCCAACAACAACAATTCCGCTGCTCGCGGGTAACCGAGCAGGCGCGGCAACAACAGACTGGACCCCGCTTCCGGGCACAGTCCCAGATTGACGAACGGCAGCGCCAAGGTCGCACCGGCTCGAGCGTACACCAGATCGCAATGCAGTAAGGCCGTCACCCCGATACCGACCGCCAGGCCGGTCACTGCGGCCACCAACGGCTTTTCGAACTGCCGCAGCGCAGCCAGGAACCGAAACACGGGGCTGTCCTCACCCTGCGGCGGCGCCGCCAGAAAATCGGCGATATCGTTGCCGCTGGTGAAACTGTCGCCGCTGCCGGCCAGCACCACGGCCCGAATCTGCGCATCCTGCATAGCCTCGTTCAGAGTTGCGGTCAACCCTTCATACATCGCCAGGGTCAAGGCATTCTTCTTATCGGGGCGATGGAGGCGAACCAGCAATACGCTCTCCTGCTGCTCGACTAGAATTTCTTGCGTGATCCTATCCATCATGGCAAGCGCTCCACTCTGTGGTTAAATCCAATCGACTCGATTTGCCGAACTCACCCTCCTCATGTCGGGCGGCGATGCATCGACTCCGCGTCTCCGGGCGTGGCGGCGGTCTCGCGCCATCATCCGAGCCAAGGCCATGTCCAGCGAAAACAGTGTATTGTTGACCGATTTATATCAGCTCACCATGCTCCAGACTTACCATAGCGGACGCATGAATGAACCGGCTGTCTTCGAGCTCTTTATCCGCCGCCTGCCGGCAGAGCGGGGCTTCCTGCTCGCCGCTGGTCTGGAGCAGGCGCTGGATTTTCTGGAGAACCTGCAGTTCACCGCCGAAGAACTGGATTGGCTGGATCGCAGCGGTCGCTTCAGTCCGGATTTCGTAGCCTCGCTGGAGACCTTTCGCTTCACCGGCGAAGTGCACGCCCTGCCGGAAGGGACGGTGTTCTTCGCCAATGAACCGATCCTGCGGGTGATCGCCCCTCTGCCGCAAGCACAGCTGGTGGAAAGCCGCCTGATCAATCTGATCCACTATCAGACCTTGATCGCCTCCAAAGCCGCTCGTTGCGTCCTGGCCGCGCCCGGCAAACTGCTGGTCGATTTCGGCATGCGCCGCGCCCATGGCGCCGAAGCCGCCCTGCTGTCGGCCCGGGCCGATTATCTGGCCGGTTTCGCCGGCACCGCCACCGTCCTCGCCGGCCTGCGTTTCGGCATCCCCCTGTACGGGACCATGGCCCATTCGTTGATCCAAGCCTACGACTCCGAAATGGACGCCTTCGAAGGCTTCGCCGCCGCTCAACCCAACAATGTGGTGTTGCTGATCGACACCTACGACATCGAAGCCGCCGCTCACAAGGTGGTCACGCTGGCCCCTCGCCTGAGCGCGCACGGCATCACCGTCCGCGGCGTGCGCATCGACAGCGGCGACATCGCCGAACATGCCCGCCGCGTCCGGCCGATTCTCGACGCCGGCGGTCTGTCGCAGGCTATCCTGTTTGGCAGCGGCGATCTGGACGAATACCGCCTGCGCGAACTGCTGGCCGTGGATGCGCCCCTCGATGGCTTCGGGGTCGGGACCCGTCTGGATGCCTCTACCGACGCGCCGACTCTGGAAATGGTCTACAAGCTGCAGGAGTACGCCGGCAAACCGCGCCGCAAGCGCTCCGAGGGCAAGGCCACCTGGCCCGGTCGCAAGCAGGTCTACCGGCAATCGGGAGAGGATGGCGTCTTCACCGGCGACTGTCTTGGCCTGGAAGCCCATCCCCAGCCGGGCCAACCCCTGCTTCAAGCGGTTATGCGCGACGGCCAGCGCCTGGCCCCGCCCGAATCGCTGGATACGATCCGGCAGCGGGTTCGCCATCAACTGGCGGCATTGCCGCCGGCCTTGCGCAGCAACCAGACCGCACCGCTACCCTATGCGGTCGATATCGCGCCCGAACTGCGCCAGCTCACCGCCCAGCTGGATCGGGAAACCCACTGAATTTCGTCTTCGTTCAACTCCACCCATCTCAGGAAGTCGTTGCCCATGCCGATGAGTCGTCTTCATCCCCTTCTGTCCTCCCAACCCTTCGCTCATAAGGGCAAGATCGTCTCCGCCGAAGATGCGGTGCGGCTGATTCGCGACGGCGATGCCGTGGTAACCGGCGGCTTCGTCGGGATCGGCTTTGCCGAATACTTGGCCGTTGCCCTGGAAGAGCGATTCCTGCAGACCGGCCATCCGCGCAAGCTCACGCTGGTCTACGCCGCCGGCCAAGGCGACGGCAAGGAGCGCGGGCTCAACCATTTCGGGCACGAGGGCTTGGTGCGGCGGGTGATTGGTGGGCACTGGGGGTTGGTACCCAAGCTGGGGAAATTGGCTATCGCCGGCAAGATCGAAGCCTATAACCTGCCGCAGGGCGTCATCTCTCATCTGTTTCGCGACATCGCCGCGCACAAGCCCGGCTCGTTGAGCACGGTCGGCTTGGGGACTTTCGTCGATCCGCGCTTCGGCGGCGGCAAGATGAACGCCATCACCGCCGAGGACTTAGTGGAGACCATGGCCATCGGCGGAAAGGAATATTTGTTCTACAAAGCCTTTCCGGTCAATGTCGCCCTGATTCGCGGCACCACCGCCGATCCCGACGGCAACATCTCCATGGAACGGGAGGCGCTGACCCTGGAAGTATTGGCGATCGCCACCGCCGTGCACAATGCCGGTGGGGTGGTGATCATCCAGGTCGAGCGGCTGGCCGAGCGCGGCAGCCTGCATCCGCGCAACGTCAAAATTCCGGGCGTGCTGGTCGATTGCATCGTGGTCGCCCCGCCCGAATACCACTGGCAGTCGTTCGAGCAGCCCTACAACCCCGCCTTCAGCGGCGAAATCCGGGTACCGCTGCAATCCATCCCGCCGATGCCGTTGACCGAACGTAAGGTGATCGCTCGCCGCGCTGCCTTCGAAATCCTGCCCAATAGCGTGGTCAACCTGGGCATCGGCATGCCCGAAGGCATCGCCAATGTTGCCAACGAAGAAAAGACCATCGAACTGATGACCTTGACCGCCGAACCGGGCGTGCTGGGCGGCATTCCCGCTGGTGGCTTGAATTTCGGCGCGGCCAGTAACACCCAGGCCATCATCGACCAGCCGTCGCAGTTCGATTTCTACGACGGCGGCGGTCTGGATATCGCTTTCCTCGGCATGGCCCAGGCCGACCGCCAGGGCAACGTCAACGTCAGCAAGTTCGGCACCAAACTGGCCGGAGCCGGCGGCTTCATCAACATCAGCCAGAACGCCAAGCGGGTGGTGTTCGTCGGCACCTTCCTGGCTGGCGGCGAGGTCGCCATCGAAGAGGGTCAGCTGCAAATCGTCAAACCGGGCAAGGGTAGGAAATTCATCGAAGAAGTGGAACATCGCACCTTCAGTGGCTCCCATGCGGTCGCCAAAGGTCAGCCGGTGCTCTACATCACCGAACGCTGCGTGTTCCAGCTCACCCGCGACGGTATGGAACTGATCGAAGTTGCGCCGGGCATTGATGTACAGCGCGACATCCTGGATCAGATGGATTTCATTCCCGTGCAGAAACAACCGCCGCGCATCATGGACCTGCGGATTTTCCGGACGGAGCCGATGGGTTTGCGCCGCGCCCTGTTGCAGCTGCCGGTCGAGGAACGCTTCACCTATGACCCGGACGATGACCTGTTTTTCGTCAATCTGGAGGGCTACCACATCAAGACCCTGGATGATGCCGAGGCCATCCGTCGCCAGGTGGAGCGCAATCTGGGATCGCTGGGTCGCAAGACCTACGCGGTAGTCAACTACGACAATTTCACCATCGACCCGGATCTGCTGGACGCCTATACCGATATCATCAAGGATCTGATGAATCGCTTTTATTCAGGCGTGACGCGTTATACCACCAGCGCTTTCCTACGGATGAAACTGGGCAACGCGCTGGAACAGCGCGATGTGGCGCCCTATATCTTCGAAAGTGCCGGCGAGGCTCGACGTCACCTGCGTGAGGCCCAATCAGGACTGACCGAGGAAGAACTGAGAATCGCCAGTTACGGCGGTACGGGCTGATCGGCGAATCTTGCAATCATTCCTCTCAACAAAAAGGCCAGCTTGAACGCTGGCCTTTGGGTAAGGAGTGAACGACGACGATCATTTCTCCCAGTTGGTTTCTCCTGTATCAGCCGTATCGCCGTCATTGTTTTTATCCCAGCGCCGGGCGCCGGTATTATCGATCTCGAGATACCCATCGCCAACCTGACCGCCGATAGGCGTCGCCCTTAGCGTATAACTCGAAGCCGTAGCGGCATTGATGGTCAAGTCATAATACTTGGTGCTGCCATCAATGGGTGACTGGGATGGATAAATGGTTGGAGCACCAGTATCCGCACCGCTCGCAGCATTTCCCGCATAAGTACTGTTCACGGTAAATTGCCGTTCCATGGCATTGCTCAAGCCCACCAATGCGCCTTCGGCATCCGAGCGCCGCGATTTACGCACACTGCTTTGATAGGACGGATATACAATTGCAGCCAGAATTGCGACGATCGCAACCGCAACAATCACTTCGAGCAAAGTGAAGCCTCTCGTTCTTATCCGATCTTGCATTGGACTCAACTCCCGCTCACCGTAGCTGCCGCCAAGTACTGGATGGAACTGACAGCAAAGAAAGCCGCACACCCACGTTGCTCTTGCCTTGCAGTAGAGTCTTAAGATCGCTCAAACGCTGCAACCAATCAGACTGAGGCGCACAACCAGACGTAGTACATGGAGTTGCCTCACTGATGATCAAATTGGCGGCAGTGATAACATTGCTGAGTGTTGCAGCATCAATCGTCGCCTGAATAGTCGGATCATTGGCAGCATTGATGATCGCCTGCGCAGCCGCTACCACATCCTGAGCTGCTTGCTTGTTGGCGGCATTAGCAGCGGCAGCGGCGTTTGTATCCGATGGATTGGCGCTGGCCGCTGTGTTAGCCGTATTAGCAGCGTTTATGGAAGTATTGGCTTGAATAATGGCAGTACCGACTGCGTTAGTCTGACCACTCGTCTGAGTCGCACTGGCGGTCGCACTCAAGCCGCTAGTTCCTGATAGAACAACATCGACTCCATTCGAGGACCGTACCAAGGTCATCTGGGACATGCCTGCAACACCCGCTTCAAATCCACTCACCAAAACCTGTCCGCCACTGACTGAAATAGTATCGGAGCTATTATATTGGCCATCTCGGTTGACATCGAATACAACCGTACTGGAACGACTCCCTGACAAGGCATCTAAAGCCATGAGCCATGAAACACCAACCGAAGGTGCACAAGGATCGCTATTATCGTAGGGAATGCGAGCTGCAAAAACCACGCGCCCTCCATTGACTATCGGACTGGCCGTTACTCGCTCACCGCTGGTCGTAAAATCCAAATACCAACCACGCTGGATACTCCAATCAATCGCATTATTAGTCACAACACGCCAAGTATTGCCCAGAGTCGTGACCTTGTTAGTAATCTGTTGTCTTAGTAGAATGCTCTCGCGGTTAGACCCAGTAGCTGTAATAGTGGCCCCTCCCTGCCAACCATTGATAGCATCCCATGTAGCGGTATCCCAGACCCCATAGAAGCTTTGGGTCGGAATACTCGTTGCATGGTCGCCGACCTCAAAATATTTTCCAGTGCCGAACAAGATGAAATAGCCGCCATTTGGATGACGCATGATTGCAGGCGCTGAAGTAATCGGCTGAGTCTGATCAATGGAGTTTTTTGCTGTAAATAATGGCGTACCAGAAAATAGCGCAGTAGCAGGAATACTTGTCGGGCTACTTGCGCTCAAATCAAATTTCCACATGTTACCCAATGCATCTCCCGCATAGGCAGCAATAATACGGCCATCGGTAGAATCAAGTAATAAAGAAGGGCTGGTTAATCCATTAGAAGCACTGGAGTTTGTAGAGATCTTCTTGACCAAAGCGCCTGTATTCAGGTCGACAATGAACAGATACGCCAAGCCGCTATTGCTATTATAACCATTACCGAAAACCACGACCCACTCGCCATTTTTCAATTGGCCAACTTTAGGTTGACCTATGGTATAGCCAAGATCGGTATTGGTATATTCCCACAATACATCACCACCATTACCGCCAGTAAAATTAGCAGGGTCACTCACATTCAAAGCAAACACGGCTCGACCACCTGCACCCGTGGTTGCGACCAATATAGAATCAGTTCCCACATCTACTACGATAGGAGAGCCATCCACAAAATATTTATGGCCATCCTTGATATAGGTACGATTTGTCAGTGCAGACAAGTTGGAAAAAACAGCATTTGGGATATAAACAAACTGCTCTAGCCCAGTCGTCGAATCGAAGCCATGCAAACCACCATCATTGGCGCCAACATAAACCATATTGGTTTTATCATCGTAAAATGGGGTTGAATTGATGATATCGCCTAATAGCCATATACGATCACGTAGTGTTCCACCACTTTGCGACCACTCTTTAGACTGGTCTCCACGAAGCCAGTTGAGTCGATCTTGGCCGACAGAAGTTGTATCTGAGCCTATTAAAGCATTCTGTTGTACACTTGTTAAGTTACTCCAAAGAAGTTCTATACCTGTCGTTCCATTCCAAGTATAAACTTTTCGAGTACTCGGATTGATGGATGTTTGAGTATTATGGCTTCTCCAATGTGGAGAAGCCATATTTGGTGCATTGGTAACAGGATCAAGGTCATACCTAAGCAATTCGCCACTCCAATCCTTGACCTGATATTGGGCTTGATAAACCGCATCGCCTGTTTGTTGCACTGTTGCATCCGAAGCAACAGCCGCTGCGCTACCTATCTGGTCGGAAAGCGTTTGAAATACTTGCGCTAAATTATTAGCCAAGTCAGCTGGATTAATCGCATAATAATAATTATCAGGTATTCCATCACCATTGCTATCCCAACTTTCCACATTCTTGGTTGGGTCATTCGTTGAAACTAGGGTTTTATCGTATCCACCCCATTTTGCAGCGTAATACAAGGAGTCTTTCAGTAAATTAGCTGTTCCTGAAGTAGATAATGAATAGGTCTGTGAAGTAGCAGGACTAGTATCAACGCAGCTAGCTCCTCCACTCCCACATGCCTTGGCTCCAGTTGAATCAGAATAAGTATAGCTCAAAATACCAGAATGAGCATGAAAACCATCCTGAGTTGTACCACTAATTATGTACCCAAAACCCATCGAAAAAGAAGTCGACATAGTCAAAACTTGCGTGGTAACAGTAATTCGAGTACTCGTTATTCTATAGCTTAAAAGACCTGTCATATCCTGATCGTAATCGCCACCTTGTTCACTGTCTTCCCATACCACAAGAAATGAACCTGTACCTGCAGTCAAATCCTGGTTGATAATTTTAAAATCGACAATAGTACAATTTCCGTTTGGAGTCATACCACTATTTCGACAAGCTGGAAGTATAACTACACTTGCCTTAATATTCCCTGGCGTTGGAATTACGATCCTCGGCACTGCAGGAGCCAGGGAAACACCAAATGTTTTAACCATTTGATTCCCATCTAATGAAGAGCGTAAATCATTAGTATATGCGTAATTCGCCAAGCCAGCGATGCGATAACTACCACTCAGGCGTGGTGCCTCAGGACAAGGGCCAGTTACTGAACCCAAGCTAGTTATTAGCTTGGCAGTACACAACTGATTATTATTCAAATCAGAACTCGACGGTGTACCGCCCAGCGTACCAATAAACCACGGTTTGTTATCGATTCCTTCGCCTACCCCAACAGTATCAGTCAATGTTGTTACTGATCCCCATGATAGTGGCACAGAACTATAACCATCACTATCATATGAAGATACACTAGCATTAAAATTAATGATATTCAGCGGTGCGCATCTATTATTAATAGTCAACGGGTCTGCCCACGAAGCTGATGTTAAACCCGTAATCTTGTCGTTTCCCGCCATAGAAAAGGAGGAAGTTGCTGCAAGGCCAGCATAATAGCGAAGCGCCTCTAAAAATATTTCCGATTGCGGATTACCCCAATTAGAGCAATTTCCTTCTGTGAAAGAAGATAAACCCCACGTACAGCTATCGCTACCTGTTACATTGAAATATGTCCCGTCACTTCCACTACGGTAACCATAAATACTCAGCCTATCGAGAGAGTTAATAATACTCCCATTAATGGGAACTTTGACTGTTCCATCTGTACCAGCATTTATTTCATCCGTTATGACACCAATATTTTTCCTCAATACTCCGCCAGACATATTTTTAGAATAACTACCAGTTAATAACCCAAAATAAAGCGATGAATCATCGCCATATTGTTGAATCAAGCCGATGGGTTTTTGATTTCCAGAAGGATATTTCTTACATTTTTCTTGGTTAAGAAGACTGTTGACACAAGAATCTACTCGTACTACATAGTCACCCAACCCAAGAGCAACATCACTTTTAACAGGATTGTCGGAATTAGCGGTAACTTGACTTACACTCATCATATTGCTATTACTGAAAGACTGGCCATCTATGGCCAGTGCAGCATAACCAGTTCTTGATTTTTCAGTATCCCATAAACACTGATAGCGCTCATTAGCCGCCCACAGGCTATAATTACCTTTGGCGACTCGTATCAATGGTGGATATGCTGTAGTATTTGCTGCTGCATCCTGAGAAAGGACAGTATTGCTATAATTAGTGGTAGAGGTAGTATTACAAAAACTAACTCCATTACGAGAACTGTTGATGACATTCCATGTTATAGTATTTCCAACAAGTACACTGCTCCCACTAACGGTACTACTACTGCCAGTAATCTGAATCTGGTCAACTGTTGTTTCATTAATTCCAGATCCTGTAGTAGCCTTACCCATGTAAACACCCATCATCCAGCTTATAGGAAAGCTTGAATTTCCAACATAAAAATATAGCTGATCACCAATTTCAGAGGCGTCTCCACTATTCCATGAAATCACTGGCGGAGTAATCAGATTAGCGCTATTACTACGCACAGAAGACGCAGTAGAAATTGACAATAACTTATAAGATGTTGTCCCATTCGCTACTGCCGACACTAAAAATGGTGTCAATTTATTAATATCGGTTCCTGCATAATATTTAACCCAACTATGCGCATCATTTGGTAGGTAAGTACGCTCAAGCACAGTAGCAGTATTTGCATCAGTTGGATCAGTATAGCGATATCCACCATAAAGAATTTTTCGCACTATATCGATACGAGCCATGGAGACCCAGTTTAAAAAGTTGCCACTCCATTCTGAACCATTACAATATTTATCGACTGTTGTTCTTGAAGGGCTAAATTTATTTGCAGTACTAGAATATGCATAACACTTATAACTGTCGAAATAGCCATAATAATCTACGCTATGTAGATAGCCCTGATCAGCCAGCCCATCGTTATTCAAATCAGCATAGTCTGGGAAAGCGGTAAAATGAAGTTGTTGGTCGCGCGACATGGTCAACATAACCAACGGTGGTACTGGAGCTGTCATGAATAATGGGGCTTGTGCTATATTAAATCCCATGCTTTCAGTTGGGAGAAAAGATAATACTAACAGCAAAATTCCCATAGAAATATTACCTATCCTAGCACATAGCAACCGCATAACCAGCATCACACACCTCCCAATCTAAAAATGCAGGCTCTCTATAATCAATTGCAGCTTCTAACGATAAAATCTCATTTGTAAAATAGAAACTGCGTTTTTAGTTCCGCCAAAGCCTAAAGCAGTAATACGAAAACAATTCAATGAAGTATTTGATAAGCAGTTCGTATCCACACTAGCCATATTCTCAATAACACACTTAGGTTGCTCACTGAGTTGTGATAGTGCCGCTGAGCCTGTTGGTTGGATCTTGGTACCTGTTGCATAAATATAGTTATTCGAAGTATTCGCAAAATACCCAGTCCAAAATCCACCAGGATCACTACCCTGGTTTTGAACAGTTGTCATGCTGACAGCAGCAGAAGGCAGAGTCGCTGGTGACTCCACTAACGCCAAACAGATCTTCAGCCCTGCCTCAGCTGCCTGAAAAGCAAGATTATGATCACGGGAACTGCCCGCCATACTTTCCTCTTGGCCAGTATTTCGCATAGCAGTTACACCAATAATCGTGATTAGTAGCAAAAAAATAAGTGCAATAAAAAGTACAGCGCCGTGTTGTTTGGCATATTTTTTATTATCGTTTTTAATAAAAAAAATAACATTAATCATGGCACTTTGTTACGAATCTGGATGGTAAAAGTAAACGCCTGCCGCAAACAGCGATCATTGACGCTCCAAATATTATTAGTATCAGCTGGGAAATATATCGTTTGTGGCTGTTTAACGACATTATCAGCCAAACTAACCATCAACAAATGAACCCGTACACTACACACAGAATTCCAGTCCGTAATATTGGTTGCCGGCTGATAAAAAGGTGATATCACTATCATTCTGTCATTAACACCATCTCCATTGGTATCAACTGCAGTGCAAGATCCGTATAAAATCCGCATTGCTTCTACGCCTTCTATCAATTCCTGCAATCCCCCACTATTCCTATTCAAGCGAAGTGAAGTTCTAGCCTTTGCACACTCTTGGGTACTTGTACTTGTTCCAACTGCATAAACCCTACTCTGATGACCGCTCTCATCTACCCACTTGACCGTAACATCGTTATTTTGATTGCTGGTGCCATTACCACTAATGGCAATTCCTGGAAGGACCGCACTTGGTGGTACATAACCTGCCATACGAATATCCGTCACCATGCTTTCCATCGCCAGCCGTCCATTTTCCTGAATTCGAGATAGACTATCCTGCAGTCGATAGGTCTGTTTACTCTGAACAAACAGCTGAATAGCACCGCCAATTAAAAATAAACCAAGAGCGAGTGAAACTAAAACTTCAACTAAGGTAAAACCTGACTGGCTTATACCAGCTGGTATCTCAATAACACACCTAGATTGATACCAGTTATTGTCATTCATAATTTCGTCATCACGACAAATTGCTGAGCGGCGCTCTGGCCTCGGCTATCATCCCACTGGACAATAACAGTGAATTGATCTCCACTATGGGTAATTCCACCTGTCCCTGATGGTAAATGGGATAAAGCAATACGCCATTGTCGACGATCGATATCAGTCAGCTGGCTCGTACCCGTCGGAGCCGTATCAGTTACCGCAATATCATAATTTCCATTATGGGCTGCCACTATATTCGCCCGCATTCGGTCGATCATGTCATAGGCCAAGACAGTTGCTTGAGAACGCAAATATGCGCTTTGATTGAAACGTATCGAGGTTGCTTGCAAGCTAGCTAATCCTAAAAGACCAACAGCTAATATGATGATGCTCACCAAAATCTCAAGGAGCGTAAATCCAGCATGTTTTGGAATTCTTATAATTTTGGTTTTCATCGTGGACATGATTGTTGTCTCATACTTGCACGCCCAACACTATTAATAACGACGATATTTCTCTGATTGTTTGCATTACAAAGACCAAAAGTAAATGTGCCTAACTGAAATGCATTACTGCCTTTGATTCGAGACGAACCATCCGACTGAAATGAGATATATGCAGTTGAGTTATCGGTCATATTGCTGGTCAAGGCATTACCATTGTTAAATGCTCCATGGATTTGAAGAATCTTTTCACCATTATCCCATTGCCCATTATTATCTGTCGTTTCATTCAAGACATGGTCATTATTGGCATCCGCATCGACAAATACGACCCAGCCGCTACTCCATGCTGTGCCAGAACATCCTGCAGCTGTACCAGGACACATTACGATCCGCCAACCCACACCACGTTTTACTGCTTCGCTACGAGCTTGATTGAGCGATGTGATAAAGTCACTACTATCGACAGCAGCGCGATTATTGAGGATAAGCCCTCTAAATCCAGGTATGCCCCATGTCACTACAATGGCGGCAATCGCTATGGTGATAAGCAGTTCGGTTAACGTAAAACCAGCTTGTTGGTCCATATAGATATAAAGATCACTAGCTTTAGTATTAATAACATCGTTCATTTAAGTCAGTCATAAGGTCTCCGACTAAATAGCTCTCTTGATACGCCAATAACATACACACACGTATCAATACCGCTTCTGTAAAGATGAGTCAGTGGTACATAACTCCCGATAAACGGCATTCAAACTTCATGGAAAAATCGGACACTGACTTCACTGAGAATGATCTGGTTCGACAGAGTGAAACTTTGACAAAACCCATTGAAGACAACTTGGCAGCTCGAAACAAAGCTCGCCACGCAATGGATAGAAGAAGAGGGGTGAACTGGAAGGGAAACGGACGCCCATGACCGATGGGCAATCCTATCGCCAGCGAGAAATGCCGGCAGAGAGGGGCTTTCGAGGATTGGTGTTGAGGCCGCACTGACCGCGGTCAGGCGGCACAGGCGGTCGATCGATACGCGATCAGCGTGGATTCATTCCCGCTCGAAGACGTCTACCCGCGCGGGCGGCAGGTTACTCCAGACGATCCGGCTGGACAGCCGGCGGAATCGGGGCAACAAACGGGTGCGGGTGCCACGCAGATCATAGGTAAACTGGATCAACAGTCCACCGGGCTGCAGGAGAATTTCGAACTGATGGCTGATCGCTCGGGTCGTGGCCGGATTCAGGGACCGCAACGGCAAACTGGAAACGATGCTGGACAATGGAAACTGAGGATGATCGAGTAACTGGCCAAGCTGAGCGGCATCGCCCTGAATGATGCGCAGTTGCGGGAAACGCTGGCGTAGATGGCTGGCCAGGGTCGGCGACCGCTCGACCACCACCAGCTTCCACGGTGGCACGCCGTGCTTGAGCAGGGCAGCCGTGACGACCCCGGTCCCGCCTCCCAGCTCTACCACCCATCCGTCCCGGTCCAACGGCACTTGGGCGGCCATGTGACTGGCCAGCGCAGGGGCGCTGGGAAACGCCGCGCCCATAGCCCGCGGATTTGCCCAAATTTCCCGTGTGAACAGCGCCAGCGAAGCGGCGCCCTGATGTTGCAGCAGAACCTTCACCAAACGTTTCATATCCTACCTGATGGACGAAAATCCAAGAGTCAAGCGTTATCCAGGGAGACTGCCGGCGGAACCGGCAGTCGGGTTAAGAATTCAGGAGGTGGTCCGCAATCGTTCCTGCTCAGCCTCGAACAAGACCGAAGCGATCTGATGCAGCCCTTCTTCCTCAGCCAGCTCGGAGATCTCCTCCCAGGAAGCGCCGCGATCGATCGCGGCAGCGGTCTTGCTGCCCTCGGGCAAATCCTGGCGCTGGAGCCGGATGAAGTCGTCGACTGCCGCGAGCTGATCGTCTGCGCCTTCCACACCCTCGCGCAAGGCTTCCTGCTCGGCTTCGAACAGCACCGAGGCTAGCTTGTGGAAGCCCTCCTCCTCGGCCAGCTCGGAAATCTCCTCAAGGCTGGCGCCACGATCCAAGGCGGCTGCGGTCTTGCTAGCATCGGGCAAATCTTCCCGAAACGACCGAAGCAGGGATTCGATATTCTTCATCTCCACAGACAGAACTCCTGATGGTGGTTGTAGAGTCGGACTTATATGGATCGGTAAGTTTATTATGGTGACAGTCAAAAACCAATTTCCACGCATGGCTATCGTAAAATCCCTCTCCTCGCATCCTCATCCCGGTTTCAGCTTGGTTTAAGCCGGCGGCACTACAGTGCCTCCACGACGAGTTGCGGCGGTGCGGGCTCCCCCCGAACCGATGTCCCAACCGGCGTCGTGAACCATTCCTTTTACAACAAGAGGCACTTTCCGAATGATCGCTCACAAATCGATACTCATGGCCATCACCCTCGCCCTGGCCACCCCCTTCACCGTTGCGACTTTTGCCGCCGAGGATAGCAGCGCCACCGCACCAACCGCCGCACACGAATTCACCAAGGAACAGGCCATCGAAAAGGCTCTCAAGGCGCATCCCGGCAAGGTGACCAAAGCCTATCAGGACACCAAAAAGGGCCAGCAGACCTGGGAAGTGAAGATCAAGGGCGACGATGGGCAGAAATGGGAGATGTATTACGACATGAAGACCGGCGAGCTGGTTGCCGAGGAAGCCGACTGACCCGGATAACCATGGAGTAGGCACGGACGCCCCCTCCTCCAACCCTATTCTTCCCAACTGCAGACATCGCTTCATGACCGAACACGATACGACCGAAATCATCGTCTGGGACCCGCTGGTCCGCCTGTTTCATTGGATCCTGGTTGCAGCCTTCACCCTGGCCTACTTCAGCCAAGAGGGGCCATTCGAGGACTGGCTGGAACAGCTGGATGGCGCGTGGTTGCAAACGACCCATGTCTGGGCCGGCTATACCATCGCTGGCTTGCTATTATTTCGCTTGATCTGGGGCTTCGTTGGTCCGCGTCACGCCCGCTTCAGCGATTTCGTGCAGGGACCACGCCAAACCTGGAGCTACCTCAAGGAGGTGTTGACGTTGCGCGCCCCACGCTATCTGGGACACAACCCCGCCGGCGGAGCCATGATCGTCGTCCTGCTGTCGAGCTTGACCATCACGGTCACCGCCGGCCTGCTGCTGTACGGGGCCGACAAGGGCGCAGGACCCTTGAGCGGACTCATGATGGGCGCCAGCGACGCCGCCATCCACTCCATCAAGGAAGTGCACGAGTTCTTCGCCAACTTGACCCTGATCCTGGTCGTAGGACATCTGATCGGCGTGATCTGGGAAAGCCTGCTGCATCGGGAGAATCTGGCCCACGCCATGATCACCGGGCGTAAGCGGGCCTGACGACAGGTCGCCGGTGGGAGTCACGCCGATGCCGCGACCTCTATCGGTCTTGCTGATGGCAGTGAGTCTATTCGCCTCCGCACCGCTCACTGCTGACCATGCGCACGATGACGTCCGCACCCTTCGCAACAGCGGGCAAATCCTGCCGCTCGAAACGATCATCGACTACCACCGCCGCCGCAATCCCGGCGGCCAATTACTGGAAGTGGAGCTGGAGCTTAAACGGGGGCATCACGTGTACGAACTCAAGATTCTGGACGACGACGGCGAGGTGCGAGAGTTCGAGTACGACGCTCGCACCGGCCAGCTCTGGGGTCTTGAACGGGAAGATCGGCGCTAACGATGCGGCTATTACTGGTCGAAGATGACGCTACCCTGAGCGGTCGACTTTGCGTCGAACTGGAGCAGGCCGGTTTCGCCGTCGATGTGGCGGCAGATGGCATAGATGCAGAGTTCATGGGAGAGTCCGAGCCGTACGCCGTGGTGGTCCTGGATCTGGGCCTGCCGCGCCGCCCAGGATTGGACGTGCTGCGTCACTGGCGGGAAGCCGGCAACCCGGTGCCAGTGCTGATCCTCACCGCCCGCGACGCCTGGCACGAAAAAGTCGATGGCTTCAAAGCCGGCGCCGACGATTATCTCGGCAAACCGTTCCACACCGCCGAGCTGATCGCTCGGCTGCAGGCCCTGCTTCGCCGCGGCATCGCCCGCCCACCCGGTCCACTGCGCAACGCCGGCCTGGAGCTGGACGAGGATACCCAGACCGCGCGGATTCTCGCCACGGGCGAAACCGTCGATCTGACCGGCATCGAATTCCGCCTGCTGCGTTATTTCATGCTGCATCCTGGACGCGTGTTGTCCAAAACCCGGTTGGCCGAACAAGTCTACGATTTCGCCACCGAGCACGACAGCAATGTGCTGGAGGTCTACATCAACCGCTTGCGGCGCAAGCTCGGCCGCGAGCTGATCACCACCCACCGGGGCCAGGGCTACGCGTTCGGCTCCGGTCGCGCATGACCTCGTTACAGGCGCGGCTGTCGACCAGCCTGATCCTGACCCTGACCACATTGGCCGTGCTGGTGGTGGCGATCGGCGGCTATTCGCTGCGGCAATTGGCCGAGGATTTCGTAGCCACCCGGTTGGAACACGACCTGGAAACCCTGCTGGCCGCTTTGGAGTTCGACTCGGCCGGCCGACCGCAACTGGCCGATGCGCACACCAACAGCGCATTCCACCAACCCCTCTCCGGCCATTATTATCGGATCGATAGTCCGGCGGGCGAACTGTGTTCCCGCTCGCTGTGGGATGCGGAACTGCCCCTGCCTCCGTTGACGACCGACCGCTTCACCCGCAGCTTCACCACCGGCCCGCAAGGTCAGCTATTGTTGCTGGTCGGTCGCGCTTTTCGCATCCGTAACCAACCCGTCACCATCGTGGTGACCGAGGATTTCGGTCCGATCAGCGCTGGCCTGCGGCGTCTGATGCTGGAATTCGGCCTGATTGCCCTGCTCCTACTCGGCGTGCTGCTGCTACTCCAGCGGCTGATCGTACGGCGCGGACTGGCTCCGCTGGAGCAAATCCGCCACGAATTACCGCGGTTGGCGCGCGGAGATATCGCTCAACTGTCGATCGACGCGCCAGCCGAAGTCCGCCCTCTGGTGGCCGAGCTCAACCGGCTTCTCGAACTGCTCGGCCAGCGCCAGCGCCGCGCTCGACATGCGCTCGGCAACCTGGCCCATGCCCTGAAAACGCCGCTGACCGCCCTGACCCAATTGGCCGAACAACCCCCGCCCGTCCATGACACTACCGCATGGTGGCGAGATCTGCGCCAACAACTCCAGAATATCCGCCATCTAACCGAACGTGAGTTGAAGCGGGCTCGCATCGCTGGCGGCAGCATCCCCGGTCAACGGGTGCTGCTCGACCGCGAAGTCGCCGATCTGGCCACCACCCTGCGCCGCATCCACCGCGAACGCGATCTGCAGATCGAGATCCATATTCCGCCGGACAGCGGGCTACCGGGCGACCGCGACGATCTGCTGGAATTGTTGGGCAACCTGCTGGACAACGCTTGCCAGTGGGCAACCAGCACGGTGCGGCTGACCGCCGAGGCCAACGACGAACGACTGTGGCTGCAAGTCGAGGATGATGGGCCGGGCTGCCCACCGGATCGCCTGGCTTTACTGCAGCGCGGCATACGAATTGACGAATCGCGCGCCGGTCACGGCCTCGGGTTGGCCATCGCCAGCGACATCGTCGAACAATATGGCGGAACCTTGCAGCTGGGCCGTTCCGCGGCTCTGGGCGGCTTTCTCGCCGAGGTGGCACTGCCTCGCCTGGCCAGCGGACCCGCGTAATGCGGAGATTTCAATACGCTTCGAAGGTGAACCGGGCGGCGCCGATCATCACCTCATCGCCGGCTTCCAGGGCGAGGACTTCGTTGGTCGCCAACCCATGGCAACCGATCCGCACCGACCCCGGCTGAGCCAGATTCTGAATCCAGTACATGCCACCGCGGAACAGCAGCTCGGCCTGACGGGGCGCTACACCCTCGGCATTGATGCACAGACCCGTCTCGAAGGAATTCCCCACCGGCAGCCACTTCGGCACGTAATAATGCACGATGCGTCGCGAGGCGGCATCCACCCGGTCGAAGCGGGCATAGAGCAAGGCCCCCGGATTGCCGACCCCATTCAGCTCAGCGACCCGGTCCTGCATCCGCAACATGTTGAGATAGCGATTGCGCAGCGTCGCCCGCAGATCATCAGCTCCGGACTGCTGGTCGCGCTGCTTGAGCACATCGACCAAACCCAGCAGATAATGGCCAAACCGGTTGCGTGGCTCCTTGGTATCCCAGTTCAATGGCCCTTCCTTGCCACGCTCCCAGGCCAACGTCAGCCGCAGATGGTAGAGATCGCAGATATCCAGGATGTCGCCCGACTGCAGCAACTCCCACTGCCCGCGCGCTAGGCGTTGGCCATTCCGCCCGGTGTAGGTATCGCCCTGATCGCTGGCCGGCATCAGCGTCAACTGGTCGCCCAGCGCGCAGATCACGCAATGCAGGCGGGAGATCCGATTGTACTTGGGCACGAATCCGAGGGTGAAGTCGCCAAAACTGGTATCGGCGGCCGCGCCATGACGGCCGAAGATCATGAACGGGCGCGATACGATCTCGATACGGGTCGGCGCTTGGGACGAATCGACCGACAATAGCACTGCCCGTGTCATCGGCGTGCCCCGGCTGAGCGCTTGATCGCCGGCGCCGCTCAAATCGTAGGTTCGGTCGGGGTTGGCCTCCAACTCCAGCAGCGGGGTGCAGGCCAGGGTCGCATCGCGATTCTCGACCGTATCCCAGTCTTGCGGAGCGCCCTGCGCCTCTACGGCCGGCCAGAAGCGGTCGTAGGCAAGGTCCGCCTCGGACGGCTCGGTGGCTCCACCCTGGTCCGATTCATCCTCATCCAGGCGGATCTCCAGCCGATTGTCATAGGCGTGCCATTCCCCGCGATGATCGAGCAAATCGAGCTCCAGCCACAGCGTGGTCCGCCGCACCGGGCCGGTATCGGCATAGCGGTAGCTCAGATAGACCGGCTGCGCATCCCGGCCATCCAGCAGGCGCAAAGGCGCGAATTGCCCCTGATGGGCGAACGCCAGATCGGGACTCCGCAAGCGCAGGCGGATTTCCCGATACAGCCACCAGGTCGGATTGAGCAGTAGAGCGCTGAGCACGCCGTCCCGGTTGGACTGGGCCTTCGCAACGACCAGCAGATTGACCCACATCGGTTGCTGGTCCGTGGTCAGCCGCACCACCCGCTGCTCGTAGGCCATCAGCCATGGCGCCTTCGAATGCTGCAGCAACCGCAGATGCCAGTCCCGGACCCGGCAAAGCGCGGCCCGGTCTCGAGCGTCCCACCAGTGCTTCTGTTTGGCGGCGATGTCATCCAGCAGCTGGGTGAATTCGCCCAGCGCTGGCCATGCCGACTTCATGGTGGCCAAGGCCGCTGCGTGCGCCGTTTCGGCGGAGGGCTGCGAATGGATAGGCGGTAGCGTAACGGTCGCTTCCGCCTCGAGCGGCAGCGCGCGCTCGGTAACTGCCGGGGTCGCCGCTTCAGCGTCCAGCGGCTTCTCCAAATCAAGATCGAGACTGAACCCCAGCTCGGACCAGTTCAACTCGAATTCGGGACTGGAAGCGATAGCCGTCTGTGGTGGCTGGGCAGCGCTGGGATCGCGCTTGGCCGCCGACCCGCCTGTCTCCGTGGATTGCCAATTCTGCTCGACCAGAAAGCAGTTGCGCGCTGCCTCATCGACCCGCTCCAGGGTGATATCGCGTTTCGAATCCAGGCTATCCAGCAACAGGATCGCATCGCACAGGGTGGCGACCGAACGCGGCGCCCCGTGGCAATAGCCGGCGATGCGCTCCAGCACCGCGGGTGACAGCTTTTCATCGGCGTCCTGGCCGGCTGCCCGAAACTGGTGGGTGATGAACAGCGCCGTTTCCAGGCGACTCAAGCGTTCCAGGCGACAACGGGTCCGCACGCTGTCCTGCAACCGGCCCAATTCGGGTTGGCGCAACTTACCTTCGATTTCCGGCAGACCGGCCAATACGACCTGTAGGCGTTGGCCGGGAATCGGCGGCGTTTCCACGAAGTCCAGCAACTGGCGCAACACGCTGATGCGTAAGAGATGCGCATCGTCGATCAGCAGCGCGGTGATCTGGTTGCGCCGCGCGTTCGTCGCCAGGGTATCCAGCAGCAGCTGGCTTTGTTGTCCGGTGTCGAGCGATTCCACCGGCAACCCGAGGCTGGCGCACAGGTAATTGAGGATATCGGGGAAATCGAACCCGGCATTGGTCAACAGCACAAAACGGATATCATCGGCTTCCGTCATGCAACGATGCAGAGTCAGGGTCTTACCGAGCCCCACTTCCCCTGTCAACAAAATGAAACCACGCCGCTCTCGAATGCCGTCCAGGATGTCCGCGCAGGCACCATCGAAACTGGCATGACGATAAAAGCCGTCGAGATCCTTCGGCTTGAACGGCCCGTTCTCAAACCCAAAATGAGTGGTATACATACAACCATCCCCACTTCACCAACCCACCGCCACGAATACGATCCGAGGTGTTTTATACTCCAATTTTACCCAGATTGGGACGGTTGCACTTCAACATTGCAGGTGTACCGGCCAAATCGCTGGGCGGCAGGACGACAGCGCTGCCCTTCATTCCTCCAACGCCCGCGCACTCGCTCGCAATGCCGCCATTTCCGCCTCGATCCCGGCGACCAGTTCCCACGGCTCGGCGACCACACCGCTGTCGCTGGTGATCCCCACGGTCACGGCCCCCGCATGACTCAGCACGCTGATCCCGATGCCGATGCCGGTAATCTGTGGAACCCAGGCCAATATCCGCCCGACCGGCGCGCCGGCCAGGGTCAGGGGTTCTTCCGGCCCAGGAACGTTGGTCATGACCGCCGTCGCCTTCAACCCATAGAGCCGCAGCGCCAAGCGCTCCAGCCAAGCGGGCAAACGGCCCATCATGCCGATGACCGCCAGGTTCGCTACCGCTTCGAGCGAGGATTTGGCCTGCTCCGTCCGCACCCGAATCGCGGCCAACCGCGCTGCCGGATCGGCGATGGCCAGCGGCAGCTTCAGAAAGATCACCGCAAACCGATTGCCCAACTCGATATCTTCCTGGTACGGCCGCAGATTGACCGGCACCACCAGCCGCACTGTTGGCGTCGGATGCAATTCGCCTCGCGCCAGCAGGTATCGCCGCAACGCCCCAGTCACCACCACCAACATCACATCGTTCACTCGCCCGCCCCAGCGCTGGCGGATCGCGGCGATATCGGTCAAG
>Ga0116181_1000176_pt1 | contig 56597 bp, 51 predicted proteins | sample AD_UKC075_MetaG_FD_89752 | JGI IMG/M metagenome (GOLD analysis project Ga0116181, IMG submission 89752) | Active sludge microbial communities of municipal wastewater-treating anaerobic digesters from USA - AD_UKC075_MetaG | ecosystem: Engineered > Bioreactor > Anaerobic > Digestate | place: USA... | reverse complement strand
GATCTTTTACGGCTTTGTGGGACAGGTAGACGGGCTGGTGCGCTGCATGTCCCGGGAACTATCCCCCAAGCCGCTGGTGGTAGCCACCGGCGGGCTGGCCGGTTTAATTGCCCAGGAATCGGAAACCATAGACCGGGTTAACCCGCTGCTGACCCTGGAGGGGTTGAGGATCATCTACGAGCGCAACCGCTAGCCGCCGCGTTTCGATTTGGCCGGGCGCCGGGGAGGGCTGCTTTGGGGACCGGGCGGTCCCCCGCCCGAGGCCCCTTTGGGGGCCTCGGGGCGGCCGGGTCATTGGGCGGATTTCAAGGCTGGCGGGAAGGGAGCGGGCAAAAAAAGCCGCCTTTCAAGCCTGGCGCTTTACCGGGCGCGGCGGCAGGAGTGCCGGCGCCTTTTGGTTTTTTCCTGCCGCGAAGCCGCCCCTGGCGGCGCTCCGTTTTTTTAGGATTAGAGTCGGCAAAGCAAGGGAAGGGGATGATTTTCTTGAGGTGCCGTCCGGAATGTTATTCATGCCTGGAGAAGCTGGCGGAGAGAACAGCCCGAGGAGCCGGCGGCGACCGGCAGGCCTTAAAGGCGGGGCTGGCATTCCTGGAAGCCAATTTTGACTACCGGCGGATACCGACGATCCTGGCCGGCGAGATACAGCGGGTAATCAGGAAGGAAGCCAAAAACCCGGATCCCTTTGCGGCCATAAAAGAGAAGGAGATGCCTTTGGGAAGGATGCTTGCCGAAAAATACGCCCTTCCCCGGGAGGCCTCCCTGGAAGAGGCCGTGGCCTTTGCCGCCAAGGGCAACAGCCTCGATTTTTTCCTGGAGCTTGACCTGATGGAGAAGGAGATGGCCAAGCCCGTTGAATTTGTGCGCAACGATGTGCCCCAGCTGCTCTCCTTGCTGGAGGGGGAAGGAGAAAGGGAGAAGACAATTATCTTCTGTGCCGACAATGCCGGGGAATGCTACTTTGATCTGCCCTTGTACAGGAAACTCTCCCGCTGGGGAAAGGTCTACTATGCCGCAAAGGATAGCCCCGTTCAGAATGACCTTACCGTGGCCGACCTGGGGCGGAGCGGCATCGCTCATCTTTTTGACCGGGTAGTCTCCACCGGTTCGGATACCCCGGGCCTGGATCCCGCCCTCTGTTCCCCTCGCTTCCTGGAACTTCTGAAGGAGGCCGACCTGGTTGTAGCCAAGGGGATGGGCAATTACGAGACCATCCCGGAGATGTCGCTCCAGGTGCCGGTTTTTCTGATTCTAAAAGCCAAGTGCCAGCCGGTAGCTTCCGACCTGGGCGTACCTCTGAACAGCTACGTGGCCGTCCTGATGAAACCTTAGCCCGGCCGGACCCCCTAGCCCGGCCGGATCCTTCCCGCCCTTCTTTGATAAGAGCACCGGCTGCCGGCCGGTGCTCCCTGACTCTCCCTATCTAGCAAAATTTTCCCGAAATAAAAAATATTGTTGACTATTTTCCCGCTCCCGCCTTATAATTGAATTGTCGGTCGGGTGACCGACCGAAAAACGGCCGGGTGAAGATGGGATGAGGGGCAATGGAGTGCCGGAGACAAAGGAAGAGAGCGTTAAGGCCAGAATTCTCCGGGTGGCCAGGAATCTGATTGCCCAGCAGGGGATTTACAAAACCTCCCTGGCGGAGATCTCCCGGGAGGCGGGGATAAGCCGCGGCACCCTGTTCTACTATTTCCCCAGCAAGCAGGATCTCCTGTACCAGATCATGGAAGAAAGCATCCAGGAGCTCACCGAGAAAGTTGTGGCAGACATAAAAGAGATCCAATCCAACACCAAAACCAGGGATATCTTCTACTTGCTCCTGCGCTACATCGGCGAGTCCCACGCTTTAAACCAGACCAATTTTCATCTTTTCCAGGAAGCAATGGCCAAAAACCAGCGCTTGAAAAAACGTTTTCAGGAGAGCTACCGGCAATGGCAGAGCCTGATGGGAGAGCATATCTGCCAGCTTTTTCCCAAAACAGCGGCGCGATATGGTCCCCAAAACCTGGCCGCCCTGATGCTGGCCTTAATCGACGGGGTCGGGCTGCAGAGCCTTTTGGAATACGGCTCTCTCGATTACAAGGCCCTGGCCAGGGCCATAGCCGGCATCTTTCAGGAAGACAGCCTTTAGAAAAAGCGGAAACAGGTCATCATAAAGATAGGAGGCGAAAAGCTTATGCGCGTGGTGGTATTAGGTGGAGCCGGGGATATGGGTTCGGGCGCAGTGGAAGACTTGATTCAGTACACCGATGCCGAGGTAACCATTGCCGACCTGAATGTCCCTGCCGCGGAGAAGGTGGCCGCCTCCCTGGGCAGCCGGGTTGCCGTGGAGAAGGTGGATGCCACCTCCCCTGCGGATCTGGTCCGAGTAATCAAGGGACATGCGGTGGCCGCCGGGGCCCTTTTACCGTTTTGAGAAGCCCATCGTGGAAGCCTGCCTGGAAGCCGGTGTCAACTACGTCAGCATCTGCGATGACCATGATGCCGCCGAAGCCGTTCTCAAGCTGGACCCGGCGGCCCGGGAAAAAGGACTAAAGATGGTCACGGGATTGGGGTGGACGCCGGGGATTACCAATATGCTGGCCCGGAAAGGCTATGATGAACTGGACCGGGTAGATTCCATCCGGGTGTACTGGGCCGGGAGCGCCGGCGATTCCACCGGTTTTGCCGTCATTCTGCACACTTTGCATATATTTTCCGGACAGGTGGCCTCCTTCCAGGGAGGGCGAATGCAGGAGGTTAAGGCGGGATCGGAGCGAGAAGTGGTGGAATTCCCGTCTCCTCTGGGTAAAGTCCATACTTTTCACGTGGGCCACCCCGAACCGGTAACCATCCCCCTCTACCTGGAAGGGGTAAAAGAGGTCACCCTCAAGGGGGGGCTGGCGGAGAACTACCTCAACAACATCTCCTTAATCCTGCGCTCTTTGAGGATGAATGACAAGCCCTGGAAAAAGACGGCCCTGGGCAAGTTGTTCAAGGCCCTTTTGCCCCTCTTCCCCGTCAACCGGGAGCGCTCTCTTTCGGGAGCCCGGGTCGATCTCATTGGGTACCGGGGAAGGCAGAAGGTAAGGCTAAGCTATGCTGTGGTGGACCATATGCGGCGCCTCACCGGCATTCCCCTGAGCATCGGTGCCTGGATGATGGCCCGGGGAGAAGTGAAGCGCACCGGCGTGTTCGGCCCGGAAGCGCCGGGAGGCATCGATGCAGATATATTCCTGCAGGAAATAGCACGCCGGAAGATCACCGTGGAGCGCCGGGAAGAATACCTGTAGCCGGCCTCCTTAAAGCCTGTTAGAACAACTCTTCGGGAGGCGTGTACCGGCGGCCCAGGGCTCGGGCTACTGCCGGATGGGTAACCTGGCCCCGATAAGTATTCAGGCCCTTCAAAAAGCCGGGATCGGTTTTCAGGGCCCCGGTCACTCCCTGCTCCAGCAGCTTGTACAGGTAGGGCAGGGTAGCATTGGTTAAAGCGATGGTGGAGGTCCGGGGGACGGCTCCCGGCATATTGGGCACCCCGTAATGGAGAACCCCGTCCACCTGGTAAACGGGATCGGAGTGGGTGGTGGGCCTGATGGTTTCCACGCAGCCTCCCTGATCTACAGCCACATCGACAATTACGGTCCCCGGCTGCAGCCGCCCGACCAACTCCCGGTCAATCAGGCAGGGAGTGCGGCCGCCGGGTACCAGCACGGCGCCGATGATGAGATGGGAGCGGGTCGCCTGTTCGGCAATATTGTCGCTGTTGGCAAAAACCGTCTGCACCCGGCCGCCAAACAGGTCGTCCAGCTGCTTCAGGCGGGAGGTGGAGATATCCAGGATGACCACCTCCGCTCCCAGCCCCAGGGCGACCTTGGCGGCACTGGTGCCCACTATCCCCCCGCCCAGGATGGATACCCTGATCTTGGGGATTCCGGGGACGCTGCTGAACAAGATGCCCGCTCCGCCGGAAGACTTTTGCAGGTACTGGGCCCCGATGAGCACCGCCATGCGCCCGCCCACTTCGCTCATGGGCGCCAAAAGGGGCAATCCGCCCTCCGGGCCTTCCACGGTTTCATAGGCCAGGGCGGTAATTTTTTTCTCCAAGAGCTTGCTCGCCAAAAGGGGATCCGCCGCCAGGTGCAAGTAGGTAAACAGGATCTGGTTTTCCTGCATCAGCTCCAGCTCCGAGGGGAGCGGTTCCTTGATCTTGACGATTAAATTGGCATGGGCGTAGACTTCCCTGGCCGAGGCCGCTATTTCCGCGCCGGCGCTCAGAAATTCCTTGTCCGCAAATCCGCTGCCTTCTCCGGCGCCTTTTTCCACCAGCACCCGGTGGCCGCGCCGGGTTAGCTCTTTCACGGCGGCAGGGATCAAACCGATCCTGTACTCGTGATCCTTTATCTCTTTGGGAACTCCGATAATCATGCTGCTTCACCCTTTACCGTAGGATACTGTTAAATAATATATCACATGGACAGGCTTCGATAAAAACTTTTTTTAGTTTTTCAGTTTCAAAGCGGCCTTTTGTAGTATGGCCACTTTTGCACCTTCCTCCCTAGAAAAAAAGAGCTTGTTTGTTTCGGCGCCTTTTTCCTGCTCCGCGGCCTCCGCTTCCGGGCCCTTCTTCATTTTATCCCGGCGGCCAGCCGGCTCTATAATGAAAGGGCATCGTGAAGAGAGGAGGTGAAAAGGATGCCTGTCAACGAAACTCCGGTTCGCACCAGGCTTCAAATCAGGCTCCGGCAAGGTTTTGACGAAGAGGGCAACCCCATCCTGGTGACTCGCACCTATGCCAACATTAAGCCGGAGTCTTCCTCCGAGGATCTTTATCGGATTGCCCAGCAAATGATGTCGCTGCAGGAGCATGCCCTGGAGGCCGTCTTCCGCCTTGACGATGCGGAGCTGGTGGAGAGCTAGACCGGCCTCGGGAAAAGCCATAGAACATGAAGGAAAGGGGGAGTGAGATGGAGCGGACCTTGCAGATGCTGTTTCGCAACCAGGAGGAGCGAAATGTGACTGTGACCGTGCCTGATGCCAGGGAAGATCTGACCGCCGCCGAGGTGGAAGCGGTGATGAACGAGATTGTGGCCAGGAATATCTTTCGTTCCAGCGGCGGGGACCTGGTGGCCCCGGTCAGAGCCCAGGTCTTATCGCGGCAGCTGGACCTCCTGGTGGAATTTTAGGGCTTTCCGCCGGCAAGAAAAAGGGGCGCCTCCGGCGCCCCTTTTTTGCTTTTCCTGCGGCAGAGCCCGAAAGCCGGCGGCAGCCTTCCGGCGGCGCCGGCCGGCTCCCGGCTTTACCTTCATAAAGAAGAACCTATTGCCTCCCGGCAACATAGTGTAGCAGTACCGGAAAGTATACGGGAGGTTGTTGGTTGTGCCGAAGAAAAGCTGCAATATCAATGATAAGCTCCGCCGGGAACTGCATAAAAAGCCCAACGTGGTGGGAGTGGGCCTGGGCTACCGCCAGAAAGAGGGGCATACCACCGATGAAGAGGCAATTGTTGTTTTTGTAACCAGAAAAGTTCCCCGGGATCACCTGATGGGAGAAGAGATCGTCCCCAATAAAATTGGGGAGAGCCGCATCGACGTGATCGAAATTGGGGAAGTGCGCTTTTTGACTGAAGAGGAGGAGAAGGAGGAAGGAGAGCCCTTATCTTTTAAAGCCCGGGAGAGAAGGACCGCCCGGCACCGTCCTGCTCCCGGGGGAGTCAGCATCGGCCATTACCGGATCAGCGCCGGAACCCTGGGAGCGGTGGTCAGGGATAAGCTGAGCGGCCGGTGGGCAATTCTCTCCAACAATCATGTCCTGGCCAATTCCTCGGCGGGAAACGACGGCCGGGCTTCACCCGGCGATGTGATCCTGCAGCCCGGCAGCCATGACGGCGGCCGGGTGCCGCGAGATGTCATCGGCTACCTGGAGCGGTTTGTCCCCCTGAACCGCACTTTTCAGCGGTCGGAGTGCAGCATCGCCAGGTTCGGGGAGGAGGCCGCCAACCGGGTCCTGGCCGCCGTTATGCCCCGCTACCGGGTGACCTTTCAGCGCCAGTATGAGGCGGGGAACCTGGTGGATGCCGCCTTGGCCAGGCCGCTCCGGCAAAAGGATCTTTCCCCGGAGATCCTCTCCCTGGGCCGGGTTGCCGGCTGCGCGGAAGCGGTCCTGGGCGATCCCGTTGTCTTCAGCGGCCGGACCAGCGGCCTGGTCCGGGGCCGGGTCGTGGCCCGGGAGGTGAGCCTATTTGTGACCATGGATACCGGCGATCAAGTCTATTTCGTTGATCAACTGGTTACCTCCGCCTTGTCCCGCCCGGGAGACAGCGGGGCCCTGCTGCTGGATGGGAAGAACCGGGCTGTGGGCCTGCTTTTTGCCGGTTCAAACCAGGTTAGTATATGCAATCGCATCGCCCACGTCTGCCGCCTGCTGGAGATCGATTTTAATTTGAACTGATGGGAAGCCAAAACCCGGCGGCTGCCGGGTTTTGGGCTTCCCATTGGCAATAGTTTTTCCGTTGGGGCCTTAGTCTTCCGCCAGGAGCCGGTAAAGCTCCCATCTTTCCTTGGCTTCCTGCTCGGCCTGGGCATAGAGCTTTTCGGCATGGTCCGGGAACAAATTTTTCAGCGCCCGGAAGCGGATTTCGTTGAGCATGAAATCGCGCACGCTGGCGCGAGGCTCCTTGGAATCCAGGATGAAGGGATTTTTCCCTTCGGCAGCCCGCAGCGGGTTGTAGCGGTAGAGCGTCCAGTAGCCGGACTCAACGGCCAGCTTCTCTTCCCGCTGGCTTCTGCTCATATTGATCCCGTGGTTGATGCAGGGCGAGTAGGCGATGAACAGCGCCGGGCCCGGGTAGCTTTCTCCTTCTACCAGGGCTTTCAGCAGCTGGTTCTTGTCGGCGCCCATGGCTACGGAGGCTACGTAGACATAGCCGTAGCTCATGGCCATCAAGCCCAGGTCCTTCTTCCGGGTCTTTTTCCCGGAAGCGGCGAACTTGGCGATGGCCGCCGTGGGGGTTGCCTTGGAAGTCTGCCCGCCGGTATTGGAATATACTTCGGTATCCAGGACCAGGATATTCACATCGGCCTTGGTAGAGAGCACATGATCCAGGCCGCCGTAACCGATATCGTAGGCCCAGCCGTCTCCTCCGATGATCCAGATGGAGCGCTTGGCCAGGAGATGGCGATCTTTCTCGATCTCCTCCAGCAGTTCCCGGGCCGCCCCCGTGGCGCTCTCGAGCTCCTGATCCAGCAGTTCCCCGATGCGATCCGCCGCTTCCAGGGAGGGGCTGCCCAGGTCTTTAACGGAGAGCCAGTTTTCAAAAGCCTCCTTCAATTCGGGTGAGATATCCAGGGAGAGGGCCTGGCTTATCCGTTCGGCCAGGCGTCTGCGCTGCTGCTCCACAGACAGGCTAAAGCCGTAGCCGAACTCGGCGTTATCTTCAAAGAGGGAGTTGGCCCAGGCGGGTCCCCTTCCCTTGGAGTCCACCGTGTAGGGGGTGGTGGGGGCATTGCCTCCGTAGATGGAAGAGCAGCCCGTAGCGTTGGCGATCAGCATGCGCGGCCCGAACAGCTGGGTAATCAGCTTCAGGTAAGGGGTTTCTCCGCAGCCGGCGCAAGCCCCGCTGAATTCGAAGAGCGGCTTCCGGAACTGGCTGCCCCGGACCGTATCCGCGGGGATATCCGGGATGATCTCCGGCAGCTGCTCCGCGAAGCGGTACTTGGCGTCTTCCGTCTCGACTACATCGTCCAGGGGTTTCATCTCCAGGGCCTTCTCCTTGGCCGGGCAGACATCGACGCAGTTGCCGCAGCCGGTGCAGTCCAGGGGCGAGGCCTGGATCAGGTAGCGGAGCCCGGCCAGGGCCTTGCCTCTGCCTTCCAGAGTCCGCAGGGTTTCCGGGGCACCGGCCAGGTCCTCTTCCCGGGCCAGGTAGGGCCTGATGGCGGCATGAGGGCAGACGAAGGAGCACTGGTTGCACATGATGCAGTGCTCCGGTATCCAGACCGGAACCTGGATGGCGATCCCCCGTTTTTCATAGCGGGTGGTGCCCGTAGGAACGGTGCCGTCCACGCTGAGAGCGCTTACCGGCAGCTGGTCTCCCTTCAGATCCAGGATGGGATAGACATATTCCTGCACGTACTGGGGAGCCGGCTCCCGGTGGAAGACGGCGCCTTCCGTGGCCTCCGCCCAGGAGGCCGGGTAGTCGATCTTCTCCAGGGCGCCGGCGGCCCTTTTAACGGCCTCAATATTTTTCTGGACCACGCTGGCGCCTTTCCGGCCGTAGGTCTTGTGGATGGATTCTTCTATGGCGGCCAGGGCCTTCTCCTCATCCATTACGCCCGCCACCTTGAAGAAAGCCACTTGCATGATAGTGTTGATCCGGTTGCCCATTCCCACCTCCTGGGCAATTTTAAAGGCGTCGATATTGTAAAAGTTCAGTTTTTTCCGAGCAATAGTCCTCTTCATCTCCGCCGGCAGGCGCTTTTCCATCTCTTCCAGGGACCAGTTGGAGTTGAGGAGGAAAGTGCCCCCCTCTTTGATCCCCTCCAGGAGGTCGTAGCGGCCCACGTAGGAGGGATTATGGCAGGCAATTAGATCGGCTTGCGTGATCAGGTAGGTCGACTGAATCGGCCGGGGCCCGAACCGCAAGTGGGAGATGGTAATGCCTCCGGATTTCTTGGAATCGTAGACAAAGAACCCCTGGGTGTAGAGGTCGGTATGGTCCCCGATAATGGTAATCGAATTCTTGTTGGCTCCCACGGTCCCGTCGGATCCGAAGCCGAAGAACTTGCAGCGGATGGTCCCCGGGGGGGAGGTCACGATCTGCTCCGCCACCGGCAGGGAGGTGCCGCTAACGTCGTCGATAATCCCTACCGTAAAATGGTTTTTGGGCTGATCCAGGCTCAAGTTGTCGAAGATCGCCTTTACCATGGAGGGATTAAATTCCTTTTGGCCCAATCCGTAGCGGCCGCCCACAATAAGGGGCGTCTCCTTCCGTTCCATGAATACCGTGCAGACATCCTGGTACAGGGGTTCTCCCAGGGAGCCCGGCTCCTTGGTCCGGTCCAGGACCGCCAGGCGGCGGCAGGTCTTCGGCAGCACGGAGAGGAAGTGCTCCGCGGAGAAGGGCCGGTACAAGCGCACCTTAATCAGGCCGACTTTTTCGCCCCGCTGGTTGAGGTAGTTGACCGTCTCTTCAACGGTCTCGCAGGCGGAGCCCATGCAAACGATGACCCGCTCGGCATCGGGGGCGCCGCAGTAGTCGAAAAGGCGGTAGCGACGGCCGGTAAGCTGGTAGACCTGCTCCATTACCGCGGAGACTATTCCCGGGACGGCCTCGTAGTAGGGATTGGGGGCTTCCCGGTTCTGGAAGTAGATATCGGGGTTTTGGTTGGTGCCCCACAGCGTGGGCCGCTCCGGGCTTAAGGCCCGGCGGCGAAAATCCTCCACCGCTTTCCAGTCCACCAGTTTTTTAATGTCCTCGTAGTCGATAACGGAAATTTTCTGAATTTCGTGGGAGGTCCTAAACCCGTCAAAGAAATGCAGGAAAGGCACTCGGGATTTGATGGCGCTGAGATGGGCCACCAGGGCCAGGTCCATGACCTCCTGCACCGATGCCGAAGCCAGCATGGCAAAACCGGTCTGGCGAACGGCCATCACGTCCGAATGGTCTCCGAAAATGGAGAGGGCGTGGGTGGAGAGGGCGCGCGCGGAGACATGAAAGACTCCCGGCAGCAACTCCCCGGCGATCTTGTACATGTTCGGGATCATGAGCAGGAGCCCCTGGGAAGCGGTGAAAGTAGTAGTCAAGGCTCCAGTGGCCAGGGAGCCGTGAACGGCGCCGGCAGCCCCTGCTTCCGACTGCATGGCGGTTATATTAAGGGTCTGGCCAAAGATGTTTTTCCGGCCTTGGGCAGCCCATTCGTCGCACAACTCGCCCATGGTGGAAGAGGGGGTAATGGGATAAATTGCGGCCACGTCGCTCAGGGCGTAGGCGATGTAAGCTGCTGCGGTATTTCCATCAATGGTTGCTTGGCGAGATACTGAAGTCATTAAGAATCCCTCCGGTTTGTTTTGTATCCTCGTCTCTTTCTTCATCTTAAATCAGGTATTTGGATTATATTAAATCATAAATCGATCATAACAACAATATCTTACTACACTATTGCCGGTGAACTCAATAGCCATAATAATTTTGGGCAAGGCAAAATGTTAACAAAGCTTTCAAAGTTCGCGAAAAGAAACGGGTTTATGATCACCGGCGGCCAGTTTAAGGGATCTCTCGATAGACCACCGCTGTGGGGGAAATTTTTTGGGTAACCCGGCGCAGCTGAAGCAGATCTTGCAGAGTGATATTCGTTTTTATATTCTTGAAACCGGTCCAGAGCAGGGTGAAGCCAAGCCTGGTATTCTGAATGCTTTCGCCGGCCACCAGGAGATTAATCACCAGCTCCTGCTTGGAAGCCGGAGTCTGCCCGGGATCTTTTAAAAAGTCGATGATGGCGGGGCCGTCGAAGGGTTCCGCGGCCGCCTCCGTCAGGTCGACTCCGCCCAGGAGCCCGACCATCTCCACAAACCCTTCCAGGTTTAGCTCGATGTAAAACTGGGGCTTCAAGCCGCTCAGCGCCTCTATCTCCCGGATCAGGTCGGCGTAGCTGCCCCCTTTCCGCAGCAGGGCCCCCAGGGGATAGCTTTTGCCCTCCAGGGGAGTGTCGGGGGAGATGCTGGTAAGATAAGCCCGCCTCTCCTTGATCAGGGTGACCACCATCATGATTTCAATGTTCGGGTTGCCCTCATCGCGGCCAAGAAGGAGAAAATGAATCTGCTCCTTTCCCGAAAGCTCGGGGATGGGGGAGAGGGCTTCCTTTGACGGCGCCTCCGCTTTTGCGGGGATCGCCTTGGCCGGCGGAGCCTCCGGCTCCCGCTGGTTCACCGGCGGGGAGGAGGCGCTCTGGGAGAGCAGTTCTTCTTCTTGTACCGAAGGCGGCACCGGCCTGGGAATAATCTTCTCCTCCTCGGCCGGCGGAGAATCCGGCTCCTCCCCGGCGGCCTTTTCTCCCGGCTCCGGCTCTCCGGCGGGCGGGCGCGGGTCGGGGAGCGGGGGAGGCGGCGCCGTTGGAGAGCCGCCCACGGGAAGAAGGGAAACGGCCATTAGCGCCAGGGCCAGGGCCAGGGTCAGGCGGATCCTGTTCAACGGTATTCCTCCTGCGCAAGATATACCTATATTATTTGACGGGAAAGGTTAATTTATCCCTGCGTTCAATTTTGCGGCGGAGGCGGGCGATCCGGTGCTGCAAGGCTGCCATGCTAAATTCGCCGCCGGAGGCATGCCTTCCGGAGTGCTGCAGCCGGAGGACGGCTTCCCGGGTTGCCCGAAGAGCCGCCTGGAAGTCCCCGCAGCGGTGCTCGTAGTATTTGGCCAACTCCAGGCAGGGGGCGGGGTCCGTATTCTCCAGCTGGAGGAGTTCGTGCCAGGCGGCCGTAGCTTCTTCCCACCGGGAGGCCCTTTTGCAGGCGGCTGCCAGGTGGAGAAGGGCCTCCCGCCGGAGCTCCCGATCCGGGCTGCCAGCCGCTATGCGCAGCAGGGCCATCCCTGTTTCAGGCTGCCCGGCCTCCAGGTGGAGGCGGCCCAGGGCGTAGCACTCCCAGGGGTGTTCCAGGCCTTCCCCGGAGGCGTTAAGGGAGAGGCGGGTCAACAGGGTGACCATGGAGAGAAGGTCGTACAGGTTGTGGCGAAAGACGGTTTTAAGGCGACCGGTGTGCCCCCGGCGCAGGTAGTCGAAGTAGACCGCCGGGATCTCGTGCCCGGGGAGGTCGTCGGTCCGCTGCAGCCCCAGGAGCGACGATTCCAGCATGCTCAGGCGGCAGGAGGGCAGCCACCCTTTCCAGAGGCGGCGGGAGCAGGAAAGGAGATCGATGTGCAGAGGAGGAGCGCAGGAAGGGACCCCGGCCAGGATCTGGCGGGTCTGGATTAAGGGAAGGTCAAAGGCCTTGCCGTTAAAGGTGACCACGCTGTCAAAATTTTTCATAAAGCCGGTAAAGTGCAGGAGCATGGCCCTCTCTTCCGGGGGACGGCGCAGGAAATACTGGCGGATCCGGAAACGGTTTCCTTCCACCCAGCCCGCACCGATGAGAAAAGCCCAGGTCCCGGTGCCGCCGGCCAGGCCGGTAGTTTCCGTATCCAGGAAGAGGGAGCGGGCCGGCTCAATGCGTTCCAGGGCAGGATCCCGGGATAGAAGGGCGATCCGGTCGCCCCGGCTGTCCAGGACCTGTTCCAGGACGTAGCGGCCGTGAACGGTGGAGAGGGGAAAGCTTACTTCCCGCAGATAGCAGGGGCCGGCCGGAGTTTCCACTTCCCGCTCTTCCCCGGGAAAAAGCATTCCCATGCCCGTCGCCCGACGGGGCCGGGGCGCCGCCAGCTCCCCGCTCCGGCGCAGGTTATCCAGGCGGGAGCGCAGGTTCATCGCAGCACTACCTCCATCAGGGCCAGGGTATGCTCCTTCCCTCCGGGGCCGATCTGTTCGGGAGGTCCGACGCAGGAGGGGCAGCCTTCCCGGCAGTTGCAGCTGAGGACCGCCCGGCGGGCGGAGCGGAAGATATCCTTGTAGATGCGGTAGAGCTCCCGGCTGTAGCCCACACCTCCGGGGTAGCTTTCGTACAGGTAGAGGGTGGGCTGCTCGTTGAAGGGAGACTTAATCTGCCCCACGGCCCGCAGGTCCCGGGGGTCGCTCATCAGGTAGAGGGAGGCGATCTGGGGAATCAAGTTAGTCAGCCCCTGCAAGCCCGATTGCACCGCCGGCTGGGGGAGGCCGCCCAGGCTTTGCGGCGAGAAGGAGATCCAGAAAGCGGTGGTGTGCATCTCCGTCTCCGGGAGTTTGACCGGTCCGGAGCCGATATTTTCGTGGGTGTTGAAGCGTATCTTTTTAAAGAGCGCCACCAGGGCATTGAGGCGCACTTCCCCCCAGGCCCTGGAGACGGCCCCCTCTTCCTCCTCCAGGACTTCCAGCACCTTGATATCCACGGACAGCTGGGCATCGGTAAAATAGTTTACCCGGACCGGCCGGACATAGGCTTTTTTGGCCGGGAAGTCAAGTTTTTCCACCTGGTACTGGATTCCGTTGTGAATGTAGATGGCTTCCTCATGCACCAGCATGGGGGCGCTGAAGCGGTCCACCTCTCCGATTACCTGGGGCTGGCTGCCGCTGGTATCGATGATGACCACGTTTTCCCGGGTGGCGCTGCGCAGGCTGATCTCCTCGGCGGGGAAGGCGTCTTCCATCCAGTAGAAGCGGCCTTCCTGGCGGTAAAGAACCTGCTCTTCCTCCAGAAATTCCAAGATCTCCGTTACCTGGGCCCGGCCGAAAGGCTCTCCTTCCCGGAAGGGGAGCTCAAAGGCGGCACAGCGCAGGTGGTTGGTCAGGATAACCAGGTTGTCGGGATTGATCAGCGCCCGCTCGGGGGAGTTGCCCCAGAAATAAGCCGGATTGGCGGCGATAAACTGGTTAACGGGGTCGCTGGCGGTGACCATAATGGCCAGGGAGGTTCCGCTTCGCCGTCCCGCCCGCCCGGACTGCTGCCAGGTGCCGGCGATGGTGCCCGGGTAGCCGTTCAGGATGCAGGCTTCCAGTTCCCCGATGTCGATGCCCAGTTCCAGGGCGTTGGTGCTGACCACCCCTCTTATGGTTCCCCGCCGCAGTCCTTCTTCGATGGAGCGCCTCTCCCGGGGCAGGTAGCCGCCCCGGTACCCCTTCACCCTTTCCGGCCGGCCGGGAAGGGCCGGAAAGCGCTCCTGCAGGTAGGTTAGCAGCACCTCCACGCCCAGCCGGCTGCGGGTGAAGACGATGGTCTGGATTCCTTTTTTAATAAGGGCCGCCGCCAGCTCCCGGCTGACCAGGAGAGCGCTCCGCCTGATTCCCAGTTCCCGGTTGACCAGGGGCGGGTTGTAGATAATAAAATGCTTTTTCCCCCGGGGGGCTCCGCTTTTGGAGATCACGCTCACCGGCTCTTCAATCAGGGTCTCCGCCAGTTCCCCCGGGTTGGCGATGGTGGCGGAGCAGAGAATGAACTGGGGCCGGGAGCCGTAAAAGCTGCAGATGCGCTTCAGCCTCCGGATTACATTGGCCAGGTGGCTGCCAAATACGCCCCGGTAGTGGTGAACCTCGTCGATGACGACGAACTTCAGGTTCTGAAAGAGCTGGATCCACTTGGTATGGTGAGGCAAAATTCCGGTGTGCAGCATATCCGGGTTGGTGATCACCACCTGGCCGCTGTCCCGGATGGCCCGGCGCAGCTCGGGCTCGGTATCGCCGTCGTAGACATATGAACGCAGGTCAAAAGGACACCGGGCGGCCAGCTCCTTCAACTCCACCAGCTGGTCCTGGGCCAGGGCCTTGGTGGGAAAGAGGTAGAGGGCGCGGTGGTGGTGATCCTGCAGGAGAGCGTTCAGGACGGGGAGGTTGTAGCAGAGGGTCTTCCCCGAGGCGGTGGGGGTGACGACTACGATGTTTTCCTTCTCCTGGAGGCGCTGAAGGGCTTCGGCCTGGTGGAGGTAAAGCTGCTCTATTCCCCGTTCCTTCAGGGCGCGCTTAAGGCGGTCGTCCAGAAAGGCGGGCATGTCGGCATAGGAGGCGGCCTGCTCCGGCAGGACCTCCCAGCAGGCCACGTTGGCCATGAAGGAGGGATCATTCCTCCATTGTTCCAGAATTTCCTCCAGGGGTGTCATGGCAGCCCTCGCTCATATGTTCTCCCGCTGCTATACTATTCGCTGAAATTCTTCCGATTCCTTTTGCGGGCCAGGCGGCCCTGCCAGGAAGAGCGGCGGATCAACTCTGCTTCCACTTTTCGGGCTGTTTCGGCGGAGCTCTCTTCCCAGGCCGGCGCCAGGAGCAGTTCCCGGGAGGTGACCCGGCCGGCCAGGCGGTGGACCGTTATCCCGGGGTCCAGCCTTTCCAGGCAGTCGCAGAGCAGGGACAGATATTCTTCCGGGGAGGCGAAGACATCAAATTGGCCTTCTTCGTACTGCTGCGCCAGGGGAGTCCCTTTGATTACCTGCAGTTGGTGGAATTTGACCCCGTCAATGCCGCAGCCGTTGATCCGGTCTACCGTTTGCAGCATCATCTCCGGCGATTCCCCGGGGAGGCCGAGGATGAGATGGGCGCAGATATAGATATGGCGCCCGCGGGTCATGCGGACAGCTTCCTGAAACTGCTGGAAGGTATGCCCCCGGTTGATCCGCTCCAGGGTGGTATTGTGGGAAGACTGCAGGCCGTACTCCAGCCAGACGTGGTACTTCCGGGCGTAGCCTTCCAGGAGCTCCAGCACCTGGCGGTTGACGCAGTCGGGGCGGGTGGAGATGCTCAGCCCCACCACGTCGGGATCCTGCAAAGCTTCGCTGTAAAGTCGTTCCAGCTGCTCCACGGGGGCGTAGGTGTTGCTGTAGGTCTGAAAATAAGCCAGGTAGCGCCTCCCCGGGGCGCCCTTTTTCTTGCCCCGGCGGAGTTGTTCGGTAATGGAGAGGGGCTTCTCCTTCCCGCTGACGAAGGAGAAGGAGGGGTTGTAGCAGTAGCTGCAGCCGTGGCGGCCGATGGTGCCGTCCCGGTTGGGGCAGCTAAACCCGGCCTCCAGGGGAATCTTGTAGAGGGGATGGCCAAATTTTTCCCGGAAAAACTGGCTAAGCCGGTAGTACCAGCCGGGCTCAAATCTCTCCACAAGTATCCGTCTCCTCTTTTCCGGCGCCCCCGGTCTCCCTTTTGCGCAGCAGCCCGGGCCGCTCCAGGTAAAGGAGCAGCATGGAGATGTCCGCCGGGCTGACCCCGTCGATGCGGCTGGCTTGCTCTACGGTGCGGGGCCGGATCCGGTCCAGCTTCTGGCGGGCCTCCGTGGAGAGATTGGTGGCCAGGCTGTAATCGAAGTCTTCGGGGATAACCTTGCCCAGCAGGCGGCGGTTCCGCTCCACGGCGGCCTCCTGCTTGGCGATGTACCCGGCGTACTTGATCTGGTTTTCCAGCTCCCGGATCACATCCTCGGGCTGGTTGGGCTCCTCCTTCCCCTCCCACTTCAAGAACTGGCGGTAGCTAATCCCGGGACGGCGCAGCAGCTCCGCCGCCGACTGGGGGCGTTGCAGGGCGCCTCCCGCTTTGGCCAGTTCCCGGTCTATGGCATCGCCGGGCCGGAGTTGGAGTTTGTTCAAGCGGTCCAACTCCTTTTCGATAAAGCGCTTCTTCTTTTGAAAGCGCTCCCAGCGCTCTTCGTCCACCAGCCCCAGGCGGTAGCCCTTCTCCGTCAGGCGCAGGTCGGCATTGTCCTGGCGCAGCAGCAGGCGGTATTCGCCCCGGGAGGTGAAGATGCGGTACGGTTCCTGTACTCCCCGGGTAACCAGGTCGTCGATGAGAACGCCCAGGTAGGCTTCGCTGCGCTGGAGAATGAAAGGCTCTTCACCCCGGATCTGCCGGGCAGCGTTGATGCCCGCCATCAGCCCCTGGCCGGCGGCCTCCTCGTAGCCGGTGGTTCCGTTGATCTGGCCGGCGAAGTAGAGGCCGGAAACCAGCTTGGTCTCCAGGGTGGCCTTCAACTGAACCGGCGGCGCGTAATCGTATTCGATGGCGTAGGCGGGGCGCATGATCTCCGCCTTCTCCAGCCCGGGGATGGTACGCAGCATCTGCTCCTGGATCTCCGGGGGCAGCCCCGTGGAGATCCCCTGCAGGTACAGCTCTTCCGTTTCCACCCCCTCGGGCTCGATGAAGACGGGGTGGCGTTCCCGGTCGGCAAAGCGGACCACCTTGTCCTCGATGGAGGGGCAGTAGCGGGGCCCCTTCCCCTTAATGGCGCCGGTATAGATGGGCGCCTTGTCCAGGTTGCCTCGGATCAGCGCATGGGTGCGAGGATTGGTATGGGTCAGGTAGCAGTTTACCTGCTGCTTCGGCGGAGAGGGGGTCAGCAGGGAGAGCCCCTGGGAGAGGGGATCCCCGGGGACGGGGATCAGCTTGCTGAAATCGACGCTGCGCCGGTAGACCCGGGGGGGCGTTCCCGTCTTGAAGCGCTCCAGATGGAAGCCCAGTTCCAGGAGGTTTTCCGCCAGGGAGCGGGGAGGGACCAGCCCTCCGGGGGCGCCGTAGTACTGGCGGTCGCCCAGGAAGATTTCCGCCCGCAGGTAGACGCCCGTGGCCAGAATTACCGCCTTGGCCCGGTAGAGGGCGCCGCTGCGGCCCAGCACCCCTTTCACCCGCCCCTCCTGGACGATTATTTTTTCCACCATATCTTCCCGCAGGGTCAGGTTAGGGCACTGCTCCAGAAGCAGGCGCATATCCCGCTGGTAGCCCGCCTTGTCGATCTGGGCCCGTACGGCCTGGACGGCGGGACCCTTCCCCGTGTTCAGCATCCGGATCTGCAGGAGGTTTCGGTCGCCCACCCGGGCCATCTCCCCGCCCAGGGCGTCGATCTCCCGGACCAGGTGCCCCTTGCCGGGGCCTCCCAGGGAGGGGTTGCAGGCCATCACGGCAACCAGGTCCAGGTTCAGGGTTAGCAGCAGCGTGCGGCAGCCCAGCCGGGAGGCGGCCAGGGCCGCCTCGCAGCCGGCATGGCCGGCGCCTACTACCACCAGGTCATAGATTAGCGGGGAGCGCTCATTCGATACCGGCAAAATTAAAGCACCTTCCTGTGTTTCCATGGGTTAATCTATAATATACTGCAGCGCCCCGGGCCCTTCAATCCTGGTCCCTGCCGCCCCGGGCGATGGGCATCCGGCGGCCGGCCAGGGGGGCGGTTCTGCTGGTAACCCGCAGGCCCGGTGCCGCCTGGCGGCGCTTGTATTCGGCCCGGTCTACCAGGCGGCAGACCTTCTTCACCGTCTCTTCAGGGTAGCCCCGGGCGATAATTTCCCCGGGGGAGAGCCTCTCCTCCAGGTAGAGTTCCAGGATGGGGTCCAGTACCCGATACGGGGGGAGGGAATCCTCGTCTTTCTGATCCGGCCGCAGTTCCGCCGAGGGGGGCTTGACCATGGTGTTCCGGGGTATTACCTCTTTCCCGTGGCGGCGGTTGATATGTTCCGCCAGGCTGTAGACGGCCAGCTTGGGCAGGTCGGCCAGCACCCCGAGGCCGCCGGCCATGTCACCGTACATGGTGCAGTAGCCTACGGCCAGTTCCGACTTGTTTCCCGTGGTCAGAAGCATATATCTTTCCCGGTTGGCTATAAACATGAGAATATTTCCCCTGATCCGGGCCTGCAGGTTCTCTTCGGCCAGGTCTCCCCGGCAGCCTCCTTCGGGATTCAGCAGCTGGAGGAAGGAGTGAAAGAGGCCGTCAATGGGCAGGAGGCGCTGCTCTATCCCCAGGTTGCGGGCCAGCTCCAGGGCGTCTTTTACGGCGTGGTCCGGGGTGTACGGGGAGGGCATGATTACGCCCAGCACGTTTTCCGGCCCCAGGGCGTCGGCGGCCAGGGCGGCGGTAACGGCGGAGTCGATGCCGCCGCTCAACCCCAGCAGCGCTTTTTTAAATCCGGACTTGTGCAGGTAGTCCTTCAGGCCCAGCCGCAAGGCCCGATAGACCGTGGCCCAGTTTTCTTCTAGGGGGGGCGGCATCTCCTGCGCCGGCCGGAAAAGCTCTTCTCCCCTTAGCCAGATCACCTCTTCCCGGAAGGAGGCGCCGCGGCGGAGCAGCTCTCCACGGTTGTTATAGACCAGGCTGGTGCCGTCAAAGATAAGCTCGTCATTGCCGCCAACCTGGTTAAGGAAAATCAAGGCCCGGCTCAGTTTTCGGCTCAAAGCGGCGGCGGCCTTCTCCCTCAAAGCCTGCTTCCCCAGGTAGTATGGAGAAGCAGAGAGGGCGATTAGCAGCTGGATATCCCCCCGGGGGCCGCCGGCTTCGGCGGCAGAGCCTTCGGACACGTCGGAGAAGGGCTTATAATCCTGGATCTCTTCGACTACGGCAATCTCCGCCCTTATTCCCAGGAGCGCTTCACTCTTCCCCTCCATGAGAGAGGCCGGGCGCTCATCTATGGGGGCACGGCCGCCCTCTGCCGCCAGGGGCTTGGCGCATACCACTCTTGCGGAGCCTTTTTCCAGCAGCAGCGCCGCGTTGTACAATCCGCCGCCGCCAAGCCAAGGCGCCCCCAGGAGCAGGGCCGGGTTTTCCCCGGCGGTGAGGGGGGCCAGTTTTTTTGTAACCGCCTCCATGGCCTCCGCGGCAAAGGAGCGGTAGAGAACCAGGTCTTGGAGGGGAAAGCCGGTAACGGCGAGCTCCGGGAAGACGACCAGGCGGGCCCCCTGCTCCTGGCAGGAGCGGTAATAGCGGGAGATGAGGGAACTGTTCCGGCTTATGGCGCCAACGGTGGGATTTGCTTGTACCAGGGCAATTTTCAAAGGGTCCGGACCTCCTTATATGGAAAAACTCCCGCGAGCCAGACTACCCCGAGAGCAAAAATCCCCATGGCAACGACGGCGGCAGAATTGTTTAGTCAATTATATCCCATCGGGGGGGTGCAGATCAAGTAAAGCCACCCCACCAATTTTCAGAATTGTCAATCAAGTTGACAAAGTTGACGTGCCAGGCACCTGGCAATAGGAGCAGAGACCGTAGGCCTCCAGGGTGTGCCCCTGGATGGAGAAGCAGGTGGTTCGTTCCAGGTCCGGAAGAATGGAGGAGAAGGCACAGTGGCCAAACTCCACGATGGTTCCACAGCGGGTGCAGATTAAATGGTGGTGGTTGTCCGCCGGCAGGCGAATTTCGAAACGCCGTCGCTGATCCTTCAGGAGAAGGGTGCGCACCAGACCCAGCTTGACCAGCAGTTCCAGGGTCCGGTAGACGGTAGCCAGCCCCACGGCGGGGTATCTCTCCTTGACGGCGTTGTAAATATCCTGGGCGTCGGGGTGCCCGCCGCTGCCGGCCAGGTATTCCAGGATATGCCGCCGCGGCCCGGTGAGCCTATAGCCTTCTGCCTTAAGCTTGGCCTGGGCTGTGGCCAGGAATTGTTTGCTCATGGTACCTCTTCCTTGGTCGTTTTAATTTTGGGCCGGCCCGGTTTTTTAGCCAGGGCCAGGAGAAAAAGCAGGGTCATGACCAGGACCATGGCCGCCCCTGCGGGGATGTGCGTGTAATAAGACAGCAGCAGGCCGCCCAGGCTGCCCGCCAGGCCGGTAGCCAGGGAAAGGATCAGCATTCCGCGGTAGTTGCTGCTCAACCGGTATCCCGTAGCCCCGGGGATGACCAGGAGGGCGGAAACCAGGACGGCTCCAGCCAGCTTTACGGAGACAATAACGGTAAGGGCGATGGCGGCCAGCAGCCCCAGGTACAGGGAGGAAACAGGGAGGCCGGCGGCCCGGGCCATCTCTTCATCGAAGCTGATGGCCAGCAGCTCTTTAAAGAAAAGAATTAGGAAAAGAAGAACGAGCAGGGCCACGACCAGCATTAGCTGCAAATCCTGGGGGGAGACGGCCAGAATATTGCCGAAGAGCAGGGAGAAGAGATCGGGATGGTAGCCCCGGGCGACGCTGATCAGGGCGATTCCGAAAGCCATCCCGGCGGCATAGAGGATGCCGATGGTGGTGTCTTCGGATATTCGCCCCCGGCGGCTGATTTGCCCGGTAGCCAGGGCCACGGCCAGGGCAAAAATGCTTCCCGTAACGGCGGGGTTGATTCCCGTTACCAGCCCCAGGGCGATTCCCCCCAGGGCGGCATGGGAGATGCCCACGCCCAGGAAAGCCATCCTGCGCAAGACCACGAAGAAGGCCACCGTGGAGCAGAGGGTGCCCACCAGGGCGGAAGCCAGGAAGGCCCGCTGCATGAAGGTATAGGACAGCAGCTCTCCGATCAATCCCTTTCCTCCTCTTCCTTCTCCTGGAAGCCTGCTCCCAGCAGGTCAAACTGGCAGCGAAAGACCGTTTTCAGGGCCGGGTTGTTCAGCACCTGCCCGGAACGGCCGTGCAGGTGCAGGGTCCGGTTAATGCACATAACGTGGGTGGCCAAGGAGGCCACCGCCGTAAGATCGTGGGATACCAGGAGAATGGTAAGGCGGCGCGCCTGGTGCAGCCTGCTTAAAAGCTGGAGGAAAAGCTCCCGGGCAGGAAGATCCAGGCCGCTGCTGGGCTCATCCAGAATTAATAGGGAGGGATTTTTTACCAGGGCCCGGGCCAGGAAGACCCGCTGCTGCTCTCCCCCGGAAAGCTCGTGAAAGGGCCTGTTCTCCAGGTGCAAGGCGTCCACATCGGCCAGGGCGGAACGGGCGGACTCCTGCAACTCCCGGGAAAAGCGGTGCAGGAGAGTAGCGGGAGAAAGGGCTCCGGTTTTTACCACGTCCAGGGCCGAGAGGGGGAAGCGCCTTTCAAAGGCAGGCCTCTGGGGCATATAGCCGATGCGCTCCCTGAAATCGCCCAGCCGGTGCGCCGGCCTTCCCCAGAGGGCAACCCTCCCCGTGGTGGGGCGGATCAAGCCGAGGATGACCCGCAGCAGGGTTGTCTTCCCGGCCCCGTTGGGGCCGATAATGCCCACCAGGTCTCCCGGGGCAATGGTGAAAGAGATCTTCTCCAAGACGGGAGTCTGGTGAAAATGAACGCTAACGTTGTCGACGCAGATCAGTTCGGACAAATGAATCCCCTTTTCCTTGTCCATGGTATTAATTGCGCTCGCTTAGAGCCGCTTCAAACTGGCGCAGATTGAAGCGCATCAGCGGCAGGTAGCCGTCCCGCTCCTCCAGCTCCTTCCCCCCCAGGGGATCCAGGGGGAGAACCCGGGCGCCCACTTCCCTGGCGATGCTCTCCGCCAGGGCCGGCGACAATTGGGGTTCTACAAAAACGGCCTTTATTTGCCGCTCCCTGGCCTGGTTGACCACCTCAATCATCCAGCCGGCGGAGGGCTCTTCTCCCGAGGAGGCCATGACGGCGATTTCATTGAGGCCGTAGCGGCGGGCAAAATACTGCCAGGCGGAGTGGACGGTGATAAAATCTTTGCGGGAGAAGCCGGCCACGGCTTCCTTAATTTCCCGGTCCAGAAGGGTTAGCTCTTCCTGGAACCGGGCCAGGTTATCCTTAATGGCTTCCGCCGCTTCCGGGGCCAGCTTCTGCAGCGCCTGTGCCACGGCCGGGGCGATGCAGTCCCTGACCAGGATGGGATCCAGCCAGATGTGGGGATCTACTCCCGAGCTGCCATGGCCGTGTTCCGGGGCACTTTCGTGGCTGCCCTCCCGGGAAGAGAGGAGCCGGGAGCTTATCTCCGGGAGGGCGGTTAAATTAAGCTTCATAGTGCCGGTGTCGGCGGCTTCGGCCAGCTTAAGCACCCAGTCATCCAGGCCGGCGCCGACATAGACAAAGAGGGAGGCCCGGGCCACCTGCTTTAACTCTCCGGTCCCCGGTTCAAAGGTATGGGGGCTGGAGCCGGCGGGAACCAGGCTGGCCGCCTCTACCGCCTCTCCCCCCACCTGTTCAACTATATCGGCTAAAGGGTAAAGGGTGGTGACTACGGTTATGGTGTCCCCCCCGCCGGGTTCGGCCGGGGGTTCGAACAGGCATCCGCCGCAGATCAGCAGGAGGGCGGCCCCCAAGATCAGCGTCGCTGCCGCTGTAGCCCGCAAAGGCGCCATCTCCTTTCCGGAATTCCCGGCAGGCTGCCGGAACCGGGGTTGAGCATCCTGGTTATTAATCCACGAAAAGGTTCCCTGTATTATTCCGGGAAAGATTTTAGATGACACAATTGATAATTATTCTCAATTAATTATAATTGGCGGCTCCCTTGTTGGCAACTGTCTTTCTTAGTGCACAAAATCCGTTGTTTCTTAACGCTTCACAATTTCCCGAACCCCAGAAGAGGACTATTACCAACAACTGAAGAATTTAAGCACAACAAGACCCCTGCTTCATGGGAGGGAGTTTGGCGGCACCGGAGAGGCCTGGTTCTATTCACCCCCAATCCCATGCCTAAAATGTACACTGCCTGCAATAGCTTATGAAAAGTTCACCTTAAATATTTTAAAAAAGCATTTTATCGCAGCCATGAACCAGGCGGACGGAACACCGATAAAATATATTGATCCGCCGGCGGCATTGACAAATTTTCCAATGGGGAGTATAAAAAAAGCAGAACATGAGTTAGGAACACCTAACAGAGGAGGAGCGCCTTGAAGTATTTCCCGTCCAGTTCCTCTCTCCAGGACTACCTGGAGGCCATCCTGGTGCTTTCTCGTACCGGCGAGCCGGTCCGGGTGACCGACATTGCCGCTTATTTGAACTTGGCCAAACCCAGCGTCACCCAGGCCTTGGGCACCTTGCGGGAGCAGGGCTTGATCGAGCAGGAGCGCTACGGTCCGGTAAAGTTGACCGCCAGGGGCAAAAATTACGCCGTGGTGGTAAAGCGGCGCCACGAGGTCCTGCTCAGTTTCCTGGTCAACTTCCTGGGGGTCTCTCCCCGGGTGGCGGAAAAGGATGCCTGCTTGATGGAGCATGCCGTCAGCTCCGAAACCATCGAAAAGCTGGCTCAATTTTTAAGGGAGCAGGGATTTGATCTCCCCCGGGAAGGGGAGAAGGAATAGAGACAGCGGGGAAAAGGCGGCCTTTCCGGAGCGCCGCCCTTAATGGTAATTGCCAATTTTTGTTCAGCCGCCGGCCCCGGGCAGTCCTCTGCCCGGGGCCGATTTTTTATCTTCCAGCCCAGGAGCGGGACCCGGAAGAAGTATTCTATTTCCACCTCTTTGAGGAGTTGGGGAGATACGGCAAGCCGGACCCGGCTCATACCGGAGCGTTTAAGTATTTTATCCCCAAAAGCCCCTTTTCGGTGTACGGACAACCCCCTTGCATTAAGGAATTGAACTGAGGAATTGATCTTCTCTTCTATGGAAGAATACCGAGCAGATCATCGGCCCGTGGAGCTCTAGCCGGGACCCCGCCGCCGGGATCTTCTCCCGCCGGAAGGCCGCTCCAAAGGCTGGGCTTCTCCTTCGGGCTCGTGGGATTCGGGCGGGGGCGGCTCCCGGTGCAGGGCGCAGTAGGCCGTGGGCCGGCTTTCCGCCAGGAAGTAGTCCGTGGTGGCGGTGCCGTGCTCCCGGCAGTACTCATTGGCCAGGGCCCCTGATTCCCGGCATATGGTTAGAGAGACCAGGCCCGGGGGGCGCTCAAAATTTTGGGGAGAGAGCCCCTTAAATGCCGGCGCCAGGACCTGCCTGAGGATCCGGGTGGTATACAGCCAGCCTCTGGAGATCCCCCCCAGCACGGGTTCATCGTAGCCCATCCAGAGGGAGGCCACCAGGTTGGGGGTGTAAGCCACCAGGCAGGCATCCCGGCCCTGTTCGGAAGTGCCGGTTTTGGCGGCCAGGGGGCGGTCCGGGTACAGGCCGGCGGCGGTAGTGTACCGGGCCACATCCTGAAGGATATGGTTTACCAGAAAAGCGGCTTGGGGGCTCAGGATTCTCTCGGCGGCGGATTTATGCCGGTAGATAACCCGCCCGTTGCGGTCTTCAATGCTCCTGACGGCGTAAAGCGGCTTCTTGATCCCGCCGTTGGCAAGAACGGCATAGGCCTGGGTCATCTCCAGAAGGCTAACCCCGTGGGTAATTCCTCCCAAGGCTGTGCTTAGGATTCTTTTGTCGACAGCCGTTAAGCTGGTAATCCCCATCCGTTCCGCGTAGGCGGCTCCTCGGCGGGGAGTCAGCCGCTGCAGCACCCGTACCGCCGGCAGGTTCAAGGAAAGGGAGAGGGCCTGGCGGACGGTTACCCTTCCCCGGAAGCGCCCGTCGTAGTTGCGGGGAGACCAGCCGTCCACGGTCAGGGGGGTGTCCTGGAGGAGGGAGCCGGCGCCCGCCAGGAGGCCTTCCTGGAAAGCGGGGGCATAAACCACCAGGGGCTTGAGCGCCGAGCCGGGCTGGCGCAGGCTGAGAAAGCGCAGCAACTCGTTCTCCCGGGGACGGTATTCCCTTCCCCCCACCAGGCAGAGAAGGGCACCGGTGGCGGGATCGGCCATGACCAGGGCTGCCTGGGGCTGGGGAATCCCCTTCACCGGATCGATAAAAGGCTCCAGATGCCCGGCATTAAAACTGCGGCGGCGGAGGGCCGCTTTTAATTTCTCCATATCCAGGTAGAGCGTCTCGGGGTACAGAGAAGGATTGTTCAGGGTCTCTTCGGCATGTTTTTGCAGGGCGGGATCCAGGGTGGTATAGATGCGCAGGCCTCCCGTGTATATGGCCCGGTAAACCTTTTCCGGGCTGTCGTATTCCGGCATGGCGCCCAAGATGCGCCTCAGTTCCCAGTGAATGAGATAATCCAGAAAGTATCCCCAGGGGCGGCGGTCCTGCTTTTCGGCGTACTCCAGGGGGCAGTTAAGCCAGCGGCGGTATTCGGCTTCCTCCAGGTAGCCGCACTCCTTCATCACCGAGAGGACGGTGGCCGTCCTCTGTTCGGCGGCCTGCAGGTCTTGAAAGGGGTTTAGGCGGTTGGGGGCACAGACCAGGCCGGCCAGCATGGCTCCCTCCCTGGTATTTAGCGCCGCCGCCGGCTTTCCAAAATAGGTTTGGGCGGCGGCCTCCAGCCCGTAGGCCCCGCGGCCAAAGTAGATTTGATTCAGGTAAAGTTCCAAAATGGTGTTCTTGCTCCAGGCTCTTTCCAGTTGCAGGGCCAGCCATATTTCCTGGACCTTGCGTTTCCAGGTCCGTTCCTGGGGCAGGTAGAGGGAGCGGACCAACTGCTGGGTTATAGTGCTGGCCCCCTGGCGGATCTCCCGCTTTTTAATATTGGCCAGCAGGGCCCTGATATTGCCGGGGATATCGACTCCCCAGTGTTCATAGAAGTGCCGATCCTCCGTGGCGATAAAAGCCTGGATAACATGGCGCGGAATCTCCTCCAACTTGATGCAGGTCCGGTTTTCTTCCCCGTGCAAGGATGCCACCAGGCGATCTTCGCTGTCCAGGACGAAGGAGGTCTCCGCCAGGACCGGGTAATCCGGGTCCAGGGGCGGCGCCGTGATGATAAAGCTTGCCAGCACGATGGCCCCGGCGGCGCCCATCCCCAGAAACAGGATCAGGAGAACCTTGACGGCAGCCTGAAGCCTGTGGGCGGGGCGCTTGATCTTATAGGAAGGATCCAGCTCCAGCAAGGCCTGGAGCAGGTTGATTTCCGTTTTCAACTTTTCACATCCCCGGTTTATATTTACGCCCGCCGGGATAGAAGATTGACCGAAAAAAATAGGGGGAGGTGCGGCGGAGTTTTTTTGGAGGCGCAGCGCTGTCTGGCAGGAACTGTTTTGCCGGCAAAGAAAATTAAGAATAGGGGAAAGCAATTGAAATTTTCCCCGGTTTAGCGGGAAGGCATGCTTGGAAGCCCTTTCCCGGCCTCGGCGGCCGCCGAAACCGGCCGGTTAGAAGGGGAGCAGAAGAACAGAAGAACCGGAGTGGAGAAAAAAAGCCGAGGAGGATTGCCCTGATGAAGAGCATCTATTTCGAAGCCAACCTGCCCAAGATAGCCGCCCTAAAAGTGCTGGGCGCCCTGTCAAAGAAGTTTTACTACACCCGCCTCTCGCCCGTGGTTTACCGAGACCTGCCGGACCAGCCCCTTCCCGGGGAGAACTGGGTCAAGGTAAGAAATGTGTTGACGGGAATATGCGGCACCGACCTCTCCTTCTTTCTGCTGAAACCCGACTTCAGGGCTGCCCTGGCGGCGATGCCGGGCTCGGAGCGAACTTACCTGGGACATGAACAGGTAGGGGTTGTGGAAGAAGTAGGTTCCGGGGTTCAAAACCTGAAGCCGGGGGACCGGGTAACCATGCAGAAATATATGGCCTGCTGTGATTTAAAGGAGATCGATCCCCCCTGCACCTTCTGCCGCCAGGGGCTGTACTGCCTCTGCGAGAATTACGGCGAGGAGGGCCCCCGGCCGTTGAAGAACCTGGGCGCCGGCTTTGGCGATTATTTCCTGGCCCCGGAGAAGCAGTTGGTGAAAATACCCCCGGATCTGGGGGATGACCAGGCGGTGATGCTGGAACCGGCGGCGGTATCGCTGCATGCCGTCCTGCGGCGCCCACCCCGGGACGGCGAAAAGATCTTGGTTTTCGGCGGCGGGGCAATCGGTTTAAACGTGATCCAGTGCCTGAAAATGCTCAATCCCTCCTGCCGGGTCTACCTCTTGGAGCGGGTCAAATCCAAGCAGGAGTTCGGGCTGCGCCTGGGCGCGGACGAAGTCCTGACCGGCGACCCCTACGAAGCCGTGGCTGCAGCGGTGGGAGGCAAACTTTACCGCGGCCCCTTGGGCAACAAGATGATCATGGGCGGGTTCGATGTCATCTTTGACTGCGTGGGCACCGCCCAGACCTTTCACGACTCCCTGCGCTGGCTAAAAGCCCGGGGGACCTATGTCAAAATCGGCCATCACATCCGCCCGGCAGCTTTTGACGAGACCCCCATCTGGTGGCAGGAGTTGGAGATCATCGGCATCAACGCCCACGGCATGGAGGAGTTTGACGGCCGCCGGATCAGCACCTTCGACCTGGTCATCGAACTGGCGCGGCAGGGCCGCTATAAGCTGGAGGGCTTTATTACCCACCGCTTCAAGCTGGATCAGTACAAGGAAGCCTTCCGGACCATGATCGAGCGTTCCGAGGAGGTAATCAAGGTTGTTCTGGAGATCCAGCCGCCGGAGTAGAGCTCCTGCAGGCCGGGTTTTATGGGCCGGACCGCTGCCGGAGGGCGCCGCAAACTCGCGGCGCCCTCCGGCGGCTTTCCTTTTGCATTTAAGAGCCTCCGCCCCTTTGGCGGTCGCCCCGGAGCTGCCGCCGGCTTCCCCTTTTTACTTTAATCACAAATAAGCCGCCGCCTGCCGCCCTCCGGGTTTTTGACGGGGGCCTATTGCCATGGGGTTGATGAACTGGCAATATGAGTATATCCGCATTAGAAGCCTGCGCCTTCCGATTTAAGGGAGCGCCCGCTGAAAGGGATTGGCCGGGAGGGAAGAAGATGATCGCCATAATGGGGGCCCTGGATCAGGAGATCCTGGATATCCGGCGGCGGATGATGGTAAAAGAGAGAGTCGCAGAGCGCCATGGCAAGCTGTACCGGGGCCGGTTCTTGGACAAGGAAGTACTGCTGGTAAAAACGGGGATGGGCAAAAATAGGGCGGAAAAGGCGGCCCGGCTTATCCTGGAGCGCTATCCCGTCGGTTCAATAATCTCCCTGGGCTTTGCCGGGGCGGTGGCTCCCGAACTCAACATCGGGGACGTGGTAATCTGTTCCCGGCTGTACTGCCTCTGCCGGATCGGGGGAGGGTGGCGGGAAGAGGGGAGATGCCATTCGAACCGCCGCTTGCTGGAGCTTGCGGCCGGGAGGGACGCTTTGCCGGAAGGCTGGCACCTGGGCAGCAGCGCTTCCATCCTGGAGCTGGAATCCAGTACCAGCAGATTGGCCGGTCTGGGGGAAGCCTTTCCGGTACAAATTGTCGACATGGAAAGCTACTGGATCGCTTCCCTGGCGGCTGCCGCCAATATTCCTTTTATTGCCATCCGCTCCGTTTCCGATACGCCCCGGAGCACCCTCAAGCCCTTCGATGAGATCTTTACTCCGGAGGGCACCCTGCTCTTCAAGAAAGCGGCCCTGGCCTTCCTCATCCATCCCCGCTACCTGTGGAACACCTATCTTCTTTACCAGAACGTTCTCTTGGCCAGGAAAAATCTTCTAGACTGTGTCAGCCGCCTGGTCCGGCAGATGTAAGGTCCTGGGGAGACGGCCCCGCCTTGTATTGGATTGGGCGCGTTCCCGCTGCCGGGCTTCGGCCGGGTTATACTTAGGAAGGCTTTCCCGATTTAATTTAGCTCTTATCTATCTACTGGTCCTCCTTGAACAGGCTGACAAAATCGAACTTGGCCACATCCACCAGGCCGCGGTTGGTCAGGCGCAGGCTGGGGATGACGGGCAGGGAGAGAAGGGCCATGGTCATAAAGGGCGATACCAGTTTGCAGCCCAACTCCTGCCAGGCTTTGGCCAGGTCGGCTACGGCCGCTGCCACTTCTTCCACCGGGCGGTCCGACATCAGCCCGGCCAGGGGCAGCTCCACCAGGGCCAGAACGGTCCCGTCGCAGACGGCTACCATGCCGCCGCCGCGTTCGGCCAGGACGTTGCCGGCGAAAGCCATGTCGGCATCGTTTGTCCCGACAATCAACAGGTTGTGGCTGTCGTGGGCCACCGTGGAGGCCACCGCGCCCCGGGTGAAGCCGAAGCCGGTGACAAAACCCAAAGCATAGCGGCCGCTTCCCTTGTGGCGCTCAAAAACGGCGACCTTGGCCAGGTCCGTGGCGGGATCCTGGTGGATCAAGCCGTCCCGAACGGCTACCTGGCGCAGGGTCTCCTTGGTCCCTACCTGGGCCTCGACGATCTCTATAACGCGGAGGGAGGCCTTTTCCTGGCCGGGCGGGGCCTTAACCTGGAAGTCCCTTGCCTCCAGGGGCTTGGCCAGGAGCACGGAACGGCGGGCAAAATCCGGGTAGCGCGCCTCGGGAAGCTGGACAAGCATTTTCCCCCACCGGGCCACCAGCCGCCCGGCGACGAAGACCTGCTCCACGCTGACGGAGGCCAGGTCTCCCAGGAGGAGCAGGTCGGCATATTTCCCCGGAGAGATGCTGCCCAGTTCATGATCTACTTTAAAATAGCGGGCCGGGTTTATGGTCACCATCTGGATGGCCCGGATGGGGTTAAGCCCCTCCTGGATGGCCCGCCTGACCACGTGATCCAGGTGGCCGCGCTCCAGCAGGGTTTGCGGGTGGGTGTCATCGGAGCAGAGGAGGCAGTAGGAGCTGTCGATATTATGCTCCGTCACAGCCCGGATGGTCTCTTTGATATCGTGCCAGGCCGAGCCTTCCCGCAGCATGGCATACATGCCGCTGCGGATTTTCTGCAGGGCGTCTTCCTTGCGCACCGATTCGTGGCAGGAGCTAATCCCGGAGGCGATATAGGCCTGCAGGTCCGGTCCTTCCGCGGGCATGGCAAAATGGCCGGTAACGATTTTGCCGGCGGCCAGGGTCTCCTTAATGATGGCCCGGACCTTGGCGTCATTGGCCAGAACACCGGGGAAATTCATCATCTCTCCCAGCCCCACAACCCCCTCCCACCGGAGGGCTTCCCGGACCTCGGCGGGCCCGATGGCTGCGCCGGCGTCTTCCAGTTCCGGAGCGGCGGGCACGCAAGAAGGAATGGTGGTAAATACCCGCAAAGGAGTGTGCCGGCCCTCCTCGTGCATCAGGCGGATTCCCTCCAGACCCAGGACGTTGGAGATTTCATGGGGATCCATAAAGACCCCCGTGGTTCCGTGGGGCAGCACCGCCCGGGCGAAGCCCGCCACGCTTACCATGCTGCTCTCGATATGGATATGCCCGTCGAGAAAGCCGGGGGCCAGGTATTTCCCGCCGGCGTCAACCACCTGGGTCTCCGGGCCGATGGTATGGTCCGCGTCTCCCACCAGGGCGATGCGTCCCCCGGCCACTGCTACATCCGTTTCCGGCAAGATTTCCGCGGTATGTACATTGACCAGGCGGGCGGATTTGATTACCAGATCGGCCTGGGCCCGGCCCATGGCCACATCAACAAGGGTTTCGGAAACCTCGTAGAGCTTATTTCGGTACAGGCTGTTCAATGGCTATTCCTCCCTGCCGCAATGCTTTTTTTCATTATTTCCGGATTTATTAATATCACCAACCGCAAGGGACATATTTTTCACCTCGCCGGCTGCTGTTCCCAGCGGAATTTTGGCTTTGCCCAGCTTTCCCAAATCATCTGTCTGCCGGAGCGCCATGGGCTTGGCTGCTGCGGCGGGTTTATGGACTAATTAACGGACTCCCTGCTCCCAGAGCAAGTTCTACATCGCGCCCGAGGGATCCTTTTCCCGGAGACCACCCCCGCCTGCCCCCGACAACTGCCCCCCTATTTCAGGGGAGGGGAGGCTTTCGGCGGGTTCAGCCATTCCCGGCGGCTGTGGGGGAACGCCCTGGAGCCTGAACGGAAGAAGAGGCTTTGCGGCGGGCCCGGGGCCGCCTCCCTTCCAGCAAAAAAGCTTGTCCCCGGCAGTCTCCTGCCGCTGATAAGAAGCTTGAGAAAAAGAGGCCGGCTTGCGGTGCCAGGACTGGAAAAATCATTGGCCGGTCCGGCAGGGATTTAAAGCCTCGGGCGCACCCGAAAAGAGTTTGACTAGCGGGAAAAGGAAAAATATCTGATAAAAAGAATTTTTTTAAGCAAGATTAAAATCAGTAGAAATGGAGCGGTGCAATCATGCCAACCTATGAGCATCTTCTTTATGAAAAGCACGGCGGGGTGGCCCTGTTGACTATGAACCGGCCGGAGATTATGAACGCCCTGGAGGCGGCCCTGGCCCGGGACCTGGTCAGCGCTCTCCGCGAAGCGGCCGCCGACGATGAGATTGGCAGCATCGTCCTGACGGGGACGGGAAAATCCTTCTCCTCAGGCGGGGATCTCGGCCGCCTGATGCAGGGGTTTGATCTCCTGGAGGGGCGGCGGTGGCTGCAAGAGGGCTATGCGCAGCTCATGGGGCTGCTCAAGGTGAGAAAGCCCGTTATCGCTGCCGTCAACGGCTATGCGGTGGGCGCCGGCTTCTCCCTGGCCCTGCTCTGCGACCTGATCATCGCCGCGGACACCGCCAAGTTCGGGATGGCCTTTATCAAGGTGGGCGCCGTCCCCGACTGCGGGGCGCTCTACTTCCTGCCCCGGCTGGTGGGCTTGCCGAAGGCGAAGGAGCTGGTCTTCACCGGTGCCAATATCGATGCCGCGGAGGCATATCGCATCGGTATTGTCAACCGAGTCGTTCCCGCGGCGGAGCTGCTGCCGGAGGCGCTCCGGCTGGGGCAGCAGCTGGCCGACGGTCCGGCGGTGGCCCTGGCTCTGGCCAAGGAGATCTTGAATGCCAGCAGCAGCCTGAGCCTGGAGCAGGTAATGGAGCTGGAAATCTATGCCCAGAGTTTATGCTTCCAGACGGAAGACCACAAGGAAGGGGTAATCGCTTTTTTGGAGAAGCGCAAGCCGGTGTTTAAAGGCAGATAACCCTCCCCCTGTTCTGCCTGGCTATAAATAAAAGGAACCGTCTCCCCGATATAAAAAATATACCAAGAGGACCGTCCCTAGGATATAAGGAGATAAGGAAGCATGATAAGAAAAAAGGAATATTTCAGGGGATGTCTGGTAGGGGGAGCCATCGGCGATGCCCTGGGTTGGCCGGTGGAATTCATGAGGCGAAGCGAGATCATTCAGCGATTTGGCCCCGGTGGGATCCGGGAGTTGCAGCCGGCCTCCTCCGGGAAAGCGGAAATCACAGACGATACCCAGATGACCATCTTTACCGCGGAGGGGCTTCTCCGGGCGGAAACCAGGAGGGCAAACAGGGGGATCTGCCACACCCCCCGTCGGTGGTCTTTCACGCTTACCAGCGCTGGCTGCTGACCCAGGGATATCCCCGGGTTAAAGATTATGAATGGGTCTACGACGGATGGCTGCTGGATATAAAAGCGCTTTACGCCCGGCGGGCTCCCGGGAACAGCTGCATTTCCGCTCTCCGGAGCGGGCGGCAGGGGAGCATCGAAGCGCCCGTCAACAACAGCAAAGGCTGCGGCGGGGTAATGCGGGTGGCGCCGGTGGGCCTGTTCTGCCGGAAGGAGAATTCATTCCGGATGGGGGCGGAGATTGCCGCCCTGACCCACGGGCACCCGTCGGGTTATCTTTCCGCCGGGGCCCTGGCCTACCTGATCGCCACGATTATAGAGGGGCGGGAGCTGGAGAACGCCGTTGATGAAACCCTGGCGGAGCTGGCGAGCCATGAGGGCCACCAGGAATGCACCGCCAGCTTGAGCCGGGCGGTAGAACTGGCGCTGGGTAGCAGCCTTTCCGACACAGAGGCCATCGCCCGGCTCGGCGAGGGCTGGGTCGGTGAAGAAGCCCTGGCCATAGCGGTTTACTGCGCGTTGAAATACCGGGATGATTTCAGGAAGGCGCTGATTGCCGCCGTAAATCATGACGGCGACAGCGACAGCACCGGGGCGATTACCGGGAATATCCTGGGGGCTTGCCTGGGATGGGGCGGGATTCCCGCCGGCTGGGCGGAGCAGGTTGAATTAAAAGAGGTCCTCATAGAGCTGGCGGATGACCTGCTTACCCGCTACCGGGAGGACGATGCCTGGTGGGCCCGCTACCCCGGCTAATCCCGTTGGGCCCGGGCGGTTTTTTACAATACTGGGAAGAGCACAACGGTCCGGCAGTTTGTATATAGCCTTATAGCAGTTATCTGTTTGGAATACATTTTAGTGGGATTTGTTATCTACTTTCTAGTACCTGGGGGATGGCCGCTGCTGCCGGCCGCGGCGCTATTATTTTGCCTATTAATTTTTATAACTTATGGTTTTGCCGGAATACTGCGATCAGCCCATCTTGTGTCCGGGGATCTACTATTCCTGCGCCTGGGACGCTGGTTTGGCTGCCGGCTTCCCCTGGCGCTAATTGCTTCGGTAGAGAGCTGCTCCCTTTCATCGCCACCCAAGCCAAATATGATCGGGTTGCGTGTACCAGACAAGGGGAGACCCTTTACTGCCCGTCGCGCCCTGTCAATATTTGTCGAATTCAGTTGATAAAAACCGTTGAGGTCAAGGCGTCGGCAGCAGAAGATCCCAGCAATAAGCGGGACCGGTGCGGGATATACTGATCAATGTTGATGAACACAACAACTGTCCAATAACCGTGGCGCCCGGGACACCCGGGCTCTGAACGGAGGACAAGCCGGGTCCGGCCACGAGGAGGTGATGCCCATGAAACTCGCGGAGAAGCCCAATAGACTGATCGGCGAAAAAAGCCCTTACTTATTGCAGCACGCTTATAACCCCGTGGACTGGTATCCCTGGGGTGAAGAGGCCTTTGGCAGAGCAAGGCTTGAGGATAAGCCTATCTTTTTGTCTATTGGGTACTCGTGAGGCCTCTTGTCGACCTGCCACTGGTGCCACGTCATGGAGCGGGAGTCTTTTGAAGACCCCCAGGTGGCTGCCGTGCTGAACCGGGTTTTTGTCTGCATTAAGGTGGACCGGGAGGAGCGGCCGGATATCGACGGCGTATACATGTCTGTCTGCCAGGCTCTGACCGGCAGCGGGGGCTGGCCCCTGACTATCCTGATGACTCCGGAAAAGCATCCTTTTTTTGCCGGCACCTATTTTCCCAAGCGCTCCGCCTACGGCCGGATGGGGTTGATGGAGCTGGCTCTTCAGGTGGAGAAGCGGTGGCGGGATTCCCGGGAGGAGCTTCTTCAGACTGCAGGAAGGGTCATGGAGTATCTGCAAAATGTTTCAAAAGGCAGCCCCGGCAGAATGCCCGGGGAGGAGGTGCTCCACGAAGCCTTTGAACAGCTGAAGCGGCGCTACGACCCCAAACACGGCGGGTTCGGCTCCGCTCCCAAGTTTCCCGCTCCCCACCAGTTAACTTTTCTGCTGCGCTACTGGAAGCGGACGAGATGCGCGGAAGCCCTGGAGATGGTGGAGCATACCCTGGCGGAGATGAGCCGGGGGGGTATCTATGACCACCTGGGGTTTGGCTTTCACCGCTATTCCACGGACCGGCAGTGGCGGCTGCCCCATTTCGAAAAGATGCTCTACGACCAGGCCCTCCTTTCCATGGCTTACCTGGAGGCCTATCAAGCCCTGGGGAAGGAGCAATTTGCCGATACGGCCCGGGAGATTTTTACCTATGTTATCAGGGAGATGACCTCCCCGGAAGGGGGCTTTTACTCCGCCGAAGATGCGGACAGCGAAGGGGAAGAGGGTAAGTTCTACACCTGGTCGGCGGGGGAGATAGAAGAGAGCCTGGGCCTGGAAGAGGCCGCCTTATTCATGAAGGCCTATAATGTCCGGCCCGAAGGCAATTTTAGCGAGGAGGCGACCGGCGCCCCCGCGAAGCGGAATATTCTCTACCTGACCCGGAGCTGGCCTGAAATCGCAGAAGAAGCCGGCCTTCCGGAAGAAGAGCTTCTCCGGCGCCTGGAAGGGATGAAGCTTAAGCTCTTCCTGGCCCGGGAGCAGCGCCTTCGTCCCTACAAGGACGACAAGATTCTTACCGACTGGAACGGATTGATGATCGCCGCCCTGGCCATGGGCGGGAGGGTGCTGGAGGAAGAAATCTACACGGAGGTTTCGCGGAAGGCGGCGAAATTTATCCTTTCACGCCTGCGCTCCCGTGGGCGGCTTTTAAAGCGCTATCGGGAGGGAGAGGCGGCGCTCCCGGCCCACCTGGATGACTATGCTTTCCTGGTTTGGGGGCTCCTGGAGCTCTATGAAACCACATTTGAAGCCGGCTTTCTAAGGGAGGCCCTGGAACTAAACCGAATTCAAAGGGAGCTGTTTGGGGACAAGGAAAGGGGCGGTTTCTTCTTTGCCGCGGCGGGAGAGGAGGAGCTCCCGGTGCGCCAAAAGGAGCTCTATGATGGGGCTATCCCCTCGGGCAATTCCGTTGCCGCGCTAAACAATATACGGCTGGCCAGAATCACCGGGAACCCGGACCTGGAAGGGGCGGCCCGGGGCATTGCTGCGGCTTTCTCCGGCGAGATAACCCGCTACCCCTCCGCCTACACCCAGATGCTGGCCGCCCTGGACTTTATGCTGGGCCCCTCCCTGGAAATCGTCATTGCCGGCAAAAAGGAGGACGAGAGGACGCAGAGAATGCTGAGCGCCCTCCGGCGCCCTTTTCTCCCCAACAAAGTAGTCCTGCTGCATCCTCCCGGGGAGGAGGGGGCGGAAATCGAAGCCCTGGCCCCCTTTGTCCGCGGGCAGCAGCCCCTGGGGGGAAAGACTGCCGCCTATGTTTGCCGGGATTTTTCCTGCCAGGCTCCCGTTACCGAAATCGAGGACCTGTTAAAGCTAATAGAATAGATAAACAGATAGGAGGGCAAGCCGGCCGGGCAGAGCTGGGCCGGCAGGCCCGGCGGAGGCAAGTCGCGGGGGATCAGGGGCCGCTCCAACTCGGCTCGGCAGTTAATCCTCCCCGGGGGAGCATCCGCTTCAATTTTGTTACTTCCCCCGGGCCCCCGTTATTTCCATCAGCGGTTCCCGTTCCCTGGTCCTGTCCAAAATGGGCGCCGGCGGGGAACGGCACATACACATTTTTGCCTTCGGCGGCGGGGTTTCCCAGCCCTTGTCTAAAGCACAATAAATGCCTGGCGAACTAAGGGTTTTATTCCGGGGGCCGGTTCCGCTTTTTTCGCTGCCGGCAGACAGGGGCCCCTTTTATTTCCCAGGAAATATTGAAAATCGACAGGGCTGCGGGAAAAGGGGAATGGCAGCGCCCCCCAGATTGGCTTGACCCCTTCCGGGGCAGCGGGTATGATAACTAGCGTAAGCGGGGGCTGTCCTTAAAGCGCCGGGGCTAAAAGCTCATTGGGGAACAGGTTGCGCCGGGACAATACATATATGATGCCTAGAGCGCCCGCATCGGCATCTGAAAACGGTGCCCCCTCCGGTACCCTGCTCCGGTACTTGCTCTCGTCTCTCCACATATGGGGAGAAAGCAGGGGAAAGGGGGCGTTGGTTGGAATTGCTGTCTTCCATCCGGGCATACCGGAGGACTTAAATCAAGGCAAAAGAGCGTTCTTCCCGGCCGGGCCTTGTTCCGGAAAGGGAAAGGCTTCTGCAAAGCGAACCGTAGGCGGCTCTAGAAAGCAGGCTGAGCTGCTGTTCAGGAGTGTGAACGGATGAGCACGAAAAAGTTGATCCTGTTTCTGGCCCTGGACCTGGCTGTGTTGGCGCTTTTGCTCCTGGCTTCCGCCTATTACGGGATGGTGCATCTTTTGCTGCTCTTCCTGGGCCTGCTGCTGGTGATCCTGGGGGCGCTGGATTATTACAATGGAATAGTTTCCCGGATGCTGGCAGTTCTCTTTAAACTGCCCGGAAGTGAAAAGCGCTCCCTTCTCGACCTGCTGCCCGTGCTTCTCTCCCTGCTGGTGGTGATCTATAGCTCCCTGCTCCTCTTCCAGCACGGGCCGGTGAACCAGGTCCAGCGCCAGGTGATGCAGGGCGGGCTTTTCCCCACCTTTTGCTGCTGGACCCTGGCCGGGACGGGGGTAGTTATTGCCATCGCCGCAGCGGTAACCTGGTGGAGCGAAAGGAAGCGCTAGGCCGCGGGCGGCTTAGGTGAGCTCCAGGGCCAGGCGCAGCTCTTCCCGCAGGAGCGTCTCGGTTTCTTTCCGACAGCTTTGTTCCAGGGAGCGGCGGGCTTCCCTTCCTCCCAGCCGCCCTAAGGCCCAGGCGGCATGCACCTTTAACCCGGGGCGAGGATCATTATGCAATAGGGAAGCCAGGATAGGGACCGCCTCCCGGTCCCCGCTGTTGCCCAGGGCGATGACGGCATTGCGCTGCAGAGTGGCCAGCCCTCTCCAGCCGGCGGCGGTAAGCCCCACGGTCTGCTTAAATTCCTGCTTGTTCATCCGCAGCAGGGGCTTCAGGGGTGTTTCCGCCGGGAAAAACCCAAAGGAATAGGGCGGGTCCGGGAAAGCCGCTTCCCGGTTGTGGGGGCAGACCTCCTGGCAGCGGTCACAACCGTAGAGAAGATTGCCCATCAGGGGACGGTAATCCCGGGGCACGATGCCGGAAGCCTGGGTAATGTAGGAGAGGCAGCGGTAAGGATTTAGAATAAAGGGCGCCTCCAGGGCTCCGGTGGGGCAGGCCTCCAGGCAGCGCCGGCAGGGTCCGCACTCTCCGGCCGCCGGGGAGTCCTCCTCCAGGGGCAGGTTTAGAAGGACCGTGCCCAGGGCCACAAAAGAACCGTACGGGGGCACGATGAGGTTGCAGTTTTTGCCGATCCAGCCCAGCCCTGCTTGCCGGGCCAGCCGGCGCTCCACCAGGGGATTCCGGTCTACCAGGATCCGGGCCCTTAAAGAAGGGTATTCTCGGCGGAGCAGTTCCAGAAGCCGCTCCGCCCGCTCCTGCAGGAGCAGGTGATAGTCCAGTCCCCGGGCAAAGCGGGCCACCCGGCCCCGGGGCGGAGGGGCGAAAACAGGGCTGTCCTCCCGAGGGGAAGGATAGGGCATGGCCAGGACCAGGATGCTGCGGCAGCCCTCCAGCAGCAGTTCGGGATGGAGCCTGGGGAGAATCTCCTGCTCCTCGAAAGGAGAGCAGCGCCCCTCCTCCAGGCGGCGCTTCAGGATGGTCTCCAACCCCTGGGGAGGGGCTGCTCCGGCCACCCCCACCGGGCCCAGGTTCAGGCTTAAAGCCGCTTCTTTGATCAGGGAAACCGGATTAATCTTCAGCAGGACCACCTCTCCCCTTCCAATGCTATCTTAAACTCCCCGCTTCCCGGCGTCAAATGTGGAAGCACCCCCCAACAAAGCAGTTCAAGCATCTCCTGGTGCCCTATCGTAGTTAAGATATTCTTGCCGGATTGAGCCGGCGCCCTGGCATGGCGCCAAAAAGCCGGCCCGGTTCACCGGCCGGGCAGCAGGAGATGGCGTCCTTTTGCAGAATATTTTAGAAACATGACGAAAGATGCCACCCTGTTTTCAAAAGGGGGAATTTGAGTGCCCAACGGTGAGGAGTACCAGGCCGGCGGCGGCTTCCCCGAAGGGGAAGAGCCCCGGGAGTACCGCTTGGACGTGAGGATCTCTTCCGACGGGATGCAGGCCCAGGCCAGGTTGAGTGCTCGGAAAAAGGAGGGCCCGGCAGGCGGCCGGGAGCAGGCCGGCACCGGTGCTCCGCCTTCTTCGGAGACCGGTTTTACGCCGGAGGCTTTAAAGGAGGCCCTGGCCCAGGAGAAGGTAATTTTTGGGTTGGAGGAGCAGGCTTTGAGGGAGCTGTGCGCGACTCCCAACCAATGGTTTGTTGTGGCCAGGGGGATCCCGCCGCGCCAGGGGCAAAACGGTTTTGTAGAGTATCATTACGAGGAGATACTCAAGCCGGTAGTCTACCAGGAAAACGAACGGCAGGTTGATTACCGGGAGCGCTATACCATTCAACAGGTGGAAGAAGGCACGGTGATCGCAACCATACACCCGCCGGTCCCGGGGGAGCCCGGCATTAAGGTAACGGGAGAGCAGGTTGCTCCCAAACCCGTTGTCCCGGCGGTGGTGAAGTGCCGGGAAGGAGCCTCTTTAAGCCCTGACGGCACCCGGGTAATCGCCCGGACTAAGGGCCGCCCCGTTTACCGCTGGGGAAGGGAACATATTTTCCAGGTGGAAAACTTCTATGTCCATCAGGGGCCGGTCAACATGGAAAGCGGCAACCTCTATTTTGAAGGGGACCTCATCGTCAAGGGCGACGTGGAGGAAGGGATGAAGGTTCTTGCCGGCGGTGACCTGGAGATACATGGCAGTGCCGCCGGGGCCAACCTTAAAGCCGGTGGGAACATCCGGCTGCACCAAAATTGCATTCAGACCCAGGTTCAGGCCGGCTCCGTGGGCCTGTTTATGATGGATGTGCACAAGCTGCTGGTACCCCTGGAAACCCGGCTGGAGCAGCTACTGGCGGCCTCCCGGCAGCTTCAGAAAGCGCTCCAGGAGCGCGGTCAGCATGTGGGGGAGCGCTTCCCGGTGCTGATGTTTACCCTGATCAAGGTTAAGTTTGCCGATCTGGGGGAACTGTTGGAGCAGATGCGGAAGCTGGAGACGAATATGGAATTTAAAGTGCCGGAAAGGATCGCCGGCATCATTGACCGCGGCCACCGTTTTTTCAACCTTTACGATCCCGCCCTTTTGCAGGATTTGCAGGCTTTGGAGGGGCTGTACCGGAGCATTGAAAAGGCTCGCCAGGAGATTGAAAAAGAGGAGACAGCCAGAAGCCGGGCCGGCATCACGGCCGGTTATGTTCAGAACAGCAAGCTGACCTGTCCCGGGGATATCCTGATCACCGGCCCGGGTTCATATCAATCCCACTTTGTTTGCGGCGGGACGGTGCGCATTGAACGGCTCTTCAGGGGAGGGAGCATTGAAGCCGCGGGGGATGTCTACATCGGCGAAGCCGGTTCCGACAGCGCCTCCGGTATCCAGGGAGTGATCAAAATTCCCGCGGAGAGCAAGGTCCACTTCGGCAAGGTATTTAGCAATATTGCCATCAAGATCGGCTCCACCAGCTTCAATTTCGATTCCACCTACCACAATATCTGTGCCTACTGGGACAAGGAGGCGCAAGCCCCGGCCACCAGGCCCTGGTTCCGCAAATAAATGGCCCTTGGCCCATATGAAAAACATACCGGGGAAACCGTCCTCGTGATCTAAAATATCCTCTTCCTACGCCGGCATGACCAGTCGTGGCTTGGAGAGCAATATTGCTCTCGCCAGATAAATAGCCTTGGCCCATCGGCAAAAAAAATCAGAAAAACCGCCTCCATGATATGAGCAAATAAGCAGTCCCCGGTTTATCGTCGGCAAAATATCTTGGAAGAACCTTCTCCTTATATCCTAGTTCTACTGCGCTTGAAAAATTTATCAAGAGAACCGTCCCCATGATATATTTTTTCTATTCCAGATTGCCTCTTAATTTATTTTTCCCCCTGTCGATTATGATAATAGGAGTAGAGAGCAAGTAAAAGTGGGGGGTAAATTCCATGAAAGTTCATTCCGACTACCTGTACGTGATTAACCGTCTCCTGCAGGGGCAGAAGGCCGGCCGCCCTCAGCGGGGGGAGAAGGCGGAGCCGCCTTCCGGGGAGACCCAGGAGCTCTCCCGGCTAACTGCCCGGATTGCCCAGGAGCTGAAAGAGCTGGAGCAGCAGCCCGATGCCCAGCGGGCGGAGCGGCTTAAATACCTGCAGGAGCAGTTGGATAAAGGAACCTACCGTCCGGACCTGGCCCGGGTGGCGGAGGCCATGCTGCGCCGGGATCAAGAGAACTAGGGAGGATGGGGCTGTGTTGACCTGGGATGAATGCCAAAACAGGCCGCCATACCGCGGAATGAGCTCCCTTTCTTTGAAACAGTTGTTGAAAAATATTGCCGAGCAGATGGCCAACCTGCTTCAGGCGGAAGAACAGCTGCAGCAAAGCCTGATTCGCTGCGATTTTAACCGGATCCGGGAGACACAGCCTCATCGCGATCTGCTGCAGCAGCGGCTGCAGCACCTGGAGCGGGAGAGGGCGGAGCTGGTTCCCCACGGCTCCAGCATCCGCGCCTACATTGAAAGGGAAGTGGCGGAAAGCGAGCGGGAGCATTGCCTTTCGCTCCTGGAATCCATCCGGGAAAGCCTGCAGCGCCTCCATGCCCTGCAGGAAGTAAACCGCAGCCTGCTGCAGGAGCAGCTGTTCCTCCTGCGCAAGTATAAGAGCAAAATATGCCCCCACCAGGGCTACAATAGCAGCGGCGTGAGCAGTTACTATCTCTCGGAAGCGGCAGTCAAAGTCGACTGCAGCTGCTGAGGACGGAGGCGGAAAGATGAGCATATTTTCCAGCTTGCAAATCGGAAAACTGGCTCTGAGGGCCCAGTACAAGGGCATGGAAGTTAGCGGCCAGAACGTGGCCAATGCCAACACGCCGGGCTACAGCCGGCAGCGGGTTAACCTGGTAGCGGTGGTGCCCGGGATCAGTCCCGGGGTGAACCTGGCTCCCGGACGCGGGGTTAAAGTGGCGGGGGTGGAGCGCATCCACAGCGAATTTTATCGGACCCAGTTGATGAATACCGCCTCCCACCTCTCCTACTGGATTATGCGCCAGGAGACCTACCGCGGGGTGGAAGTGATCTTCATGGAGCCCGGGGAATACGGCCTTAACCAGTACCTGGGGGATTTCTTCGATGCCTGGAGCGAGCTGAGTTCCTCCGCAGAGAGCACGGCCATCCGCACCGGGCTGCTGGAGCGGGCGGAGACTTTTACCCGGGCGGTCCAGGACACCTACCTGCGGCTGACGGAGCTGCGCTTCGACCTGCGCGACGAGATTGAAAGCCGCGTGCAGCAGGTTAACCAACTGGCCAAGGAGATTGCCGTCATTAACGACAAGATCTTGTTTTCCCATGCCCTGAAGCAGACTTCCAACGAACTGCTGGACCAGCTGGACCTGGCCCTGGAAGAGCTTTCGGGTCTGATCGATATTCGCGTGTTCCGGAAGGAAAACGGAGCAGTGGATGTTTTTGCCGGGGGCAGCCTGCTGGTGCAGAACCAGAACACCTACGCCTTTGATGTGGAGATGGCTCTCGACGGCACGGTGCATATTGTAAACCACCATGGCACCGCCGTGGAGCCGCAGTCGGGACGGCTGTTTGGCCTGCTGCAAGGGGTCAACGAGACCATTCCCGAGATCCAAGCGCAGATAGACCAGCTGGTATCCTCCCTGGTGGAAGAGGTCAACCGGCTGCACCGGGGAGGCTACAACTTGTACAACGAGACCGGGATCAACTTCTTTAAAGAGATTGAAGACAACGGCGTCCCCCCCAGTCTGCAGTTTGCCCTTAACGAGGAACTGGCGGGGGATCCCAGCCGGATCGCCGCCGCCTCGGAAGGGGGCCAGCCGGGCAACGGCCTCCAGGCGCTGGAGATATCCCGCCTGCGCAGCGCGCCGGTGATGAACGAGGGCAAGGTCAGCATGATTGACTACTACCGCGGACTGGTGGCCTCCATCGGGGTGAAGGGGCAGGAGAGTACCCGGATGGTGGAGGCGTTTACGAAAGCGGAGACGCAGCTGCGGGAGGAGCACCTGGCGGTGGCCGGGGTGTCCCTGGACGAGGAGGTCATGAACATGATCCAGTTTCAGCATGCCTGGCATGCCGCCGCCCGCTTTATCAGCTATGTGGACTACATGATCGGGACCCTGATCGATGAACTGGGACGCTAAAGCCGCCAAGGAGGGATCGTTATGCGCGTGACCCATCGCATGATGGCTGAATCCGTAAGCCAAAATCTGCGGCTGAATCTTTACCGGCTGGATCGCCTCAGCAACCAGCTGGCCAGCGGCAAGGTGTTTACAAAGCCGTCACAAAATCCGGTGGGCGTAAGCCGTTCCATGCTCTACAAGACGGCCCTTAACCGGAACGAGCAGTACCGCTTGAACACGAACGAAGCCCGGGGCTGGCTGAGCACCACCCATGACGCGTTGATGAAGGGGCTGGAGGTGCTGCAGCGCCTCCGGGAGCTCTCCGTCGCCGCCGCCAACGGGACCTACAGCGATACGGAGCGCTCCTCCATCGCCTCGGAGGCGGTACAGTTGAAGGAACACCTCCTGGCTCTGGCCAACACCCAGCACAACGAGCTGTACATTTTTGGCGGCCACCGCACCCTGGAGCCCCCTTATGCGTACAACGAGGAGGGGCAGCTGGAGTACCGGGGCGACCTGGGGCACCGGGTCCAGGAGGTCGGTACCTTCCAGCAGGTGGTCATGAATCTGAACGGGCAGGAGGCCTTCGGCGGGGTGGAGGTCTTCGAGGCCGTGGAGCAAATTTGCCAGGCCTTGCTGGAGGATGATTCCGAAACCCTGAGCGGCGAGGTCCTGGAGAAGATCGACCGGGGGATCGACCTCTTCCTGCAGCGCCTGGCAGATGTGGGCGCCCGCCAGCTGCGCGTGGAGACCATGTACGACACCCTTTTCGAACAGAGCATCTACCTGAAGCAGATGCTCTCCGAGCTGGAAGACATCGATTATGCGGAGACCATCACCGAGTTTCAGATGCAGGAGAACGCGTACCGGGCCGCCCTGGCCACGGCGGCGCGCATGATGCAGCCCAGCCTGGTGGACTACTTGAGCTAAAGATTTGGGAGGCGATGGCGTGCCGGCTACCGTTGATTTAAAAGATACCGAAGTAAAAAAGTACTTTCTCTTTCCCCGGGGGCTCCCCGGCCTGGAGGGGGAGAAGCGCTACTGCGTCGAGGCTATCCCCGGAAACCCGTTTTTTGTCATGCTCCAGCCGGCGGAAAGCGGTCCCGGCCTGATCCTGGTGGACCCCTTCCCCTTCTTCCCCGGGTACTGCTTTGAGCTGGAGGAAGGAGACCGGCGGGAGCTGCAGGTGGAGAAGGAAGAGGACCTGGTGGTCTATACCACGGTGACCATCGAAGGAAGGCAGCTTTATACCAACCTGGCGGCGCCGGTGGTGTTCAACGCAGTCAAAAGGCTGGCGAAGCAGATCATTCTTCCGGAACGCAGCGACCAGCTCCGGGTCCCCCTGGGGCCGCCCGGCCCGCCGGAGAGAGACGGCGGGGCCAAGCCGGGGAAGGAGTCCTGAGATGCTGGTCCTGACGCGAAAGCCCGGGGAGAGCATCGTCATCGGCGACGACATAGTCATCAAGGTCCTCTCCGTGGAGGGAGAGTCCATTCGCATCGGCATCACGGCCCCCCGGGCCCTGCCCGTCTACCGCCAGGAGCTCCTGGAGGCCGTTCGCCAGGAGAACCTGCGGGCCGCCCTTTCGGCGGAGCAGCCGGAGAAGCTGGCGGAGCTGCTGAAGAAGCCGGGGGAGTAAATATATATTAAGGAAGTTTCCCTCAAGTATTAACTTTTAAGCGGCGATTGCCGATATATAAAGTAGCGGAGGATTTAATCTAAAAACGGCTATTCCAATAAAAAGAGGTGTTGGAGATGAAGATTGACGGTATCGATTCCCTGGCCCTCAATCGGATGCGGGAACATCAGGAAAGCCGTCCGGCCGTCCGGGATCCCGGCCGGATCGAGCCGGACATCCGGGTTAAGCAGCGGGAGAAGGTCCTGGGGGAGAGGCCCTCCCCCCTGGCGGAGGAGACCGTGCTGGAGCAGTTGGAGACGGGGATCCAGAGGCTCAACGACACCGCAGAAGCCTTCAACCTCTCCCTGCGCTTTTTGCTGCACGAGGAATCGGAGCGCTGGATGGTCCAGGTGGTGGACCTGATGGACGACAAGGTGATCCGGGAGATCCCCCCGGAATATGTCCTCAATGTGGTGGCCCAGATCCAGGATCTCATCGGGGTTTTGCTGGACGAGCGCCGCTAGCGGAACGGTGCCTGGTGCAGACCGGAGCTAAAGCCACGGTTTGGGTTTAAGCCCCGCTTCTCATGACAGCGGCCGCGGAAGCGAGGGTTTAAATAAAAGGGCAAGGAGGCCCAATTAACAGATCAAGGAGGATGGTAACATGAGGATCAACCAAAACATCGCTGCATTGAACGCTTATCGCAACCTGGTGATCACCGACAGCCGGCTGAATAAGAACTTGGAGCGCCTCTCTTCGGGCCTGCGGATCAACCGCGCCTCCGACGACGCCGCCGGCCTGGCCATCTCGGAAAAGATGCGCAGCCAGGTGCGGGGACTGAACCAGGCCGTCCGCAACGCCCAGGACGGGATCTCGTTGATTCAGACGGCGGAAGGGGCCCTGGAGGAGGTCCACAACATCCTGCAGCGGATGCGGGAGCTGGCCATCCAGGCCGCCAACGGCACCATGACAACTGAAGACGTCAGCAACATCAACGATGAAGTGCAGGAGTTGTTGAAGGAGATCAACCGCATCGCCACCACCACGGAGTTCAACACCAAGAAGCTCCTGGACGGCTCTCTCAAGGAAGAAGACAGCAAACTGATACTGCAGGTAGGCGCCAACCCGAATCAGATTGTTGATTTTACCATCGAAAGCATGGAGGCTGAAGCTCTGGGAATCGGGAGCCTGGCCATCGAAAGCGCTGAAGCTGCTCAAGAGGCCATTGAAACCATCGACGCGGCTATTCAGACGGTTTCCGCGGAGCGTTCGAAGCTGGGGGGCATCCAGAACCGCCTGGAGCACACCATCGCCAACCTGAGGACGGCGGCGGAGAACCTGGCGGCGGCGGAATCCCGGATTCGGGACGTGGATATGGCCGAGGAGATGATGGCCTTCACCAAGAACCAGATCCTGATTCAGGCCGGCACGGCCATGTTGGCCCAGGCCAACATCAAGCCGTAAAGCGTGCTGCACTTGCTGGCCTAATCAGGGGAAGACTTCGGGAGGCCGGCTTGACCGGCCTCCTTACTTTAAAAAGGGGTGGAACCGGTGAAGATCGACGGTATTGACCCCCTGATGATGCAAAAGATCCAGGAGCAGGTCCGGCAGAAGCAGGTGGAGGAGTCGCGAAGGCCCGCTGTGGAGAACCGGACCCGGGGGCGGGAGAAGCCTCCACCCTGGGAGCGGGGCCGCAGTAAACGGGAGCGGAACCGGCTCCGGGAAGAGGTGCGCCGCCTGAACGAGACGGCGAAGAAACTGGGCCTGGACCTGGACTTTCGGCTCCGCTTTAACCCGGATCGCCTCCTGGTTTGCCTGAGGCAGGAAGGTGAGGGGACGGTGGTGCGGGAGCTTTCCCTGGAGCAGCTGCCCCGGGTCGCGGAGCAGCTGCAGCGGCGGGGCGGAGTGCTGCTAGACTGGCAGGGTTGAAGATCAGGCTTGGAAGGGAGAGGTGACTGGAATGAGCACATTCTCGGTAAGCGGACTGGCTTCAGGAATCGATACAAGCAGCCTCATCCAGCAGTTGATGCAGCTGGAGCGGCAGCCCATCGTGCGCCTGCAGGAGCGGCAGAATCTGCTGCGCACCAAGATGGACGCCTGGCGCGATGTTAACCGGCGCCTCTTCAACCTGCAGAACCGCGCCGCCGACCTGTGCCGGCAGAGCCTTTACCTCCAAAACAAGGCCGAATCCGGCGACAGCAGCGTTTTTACCGCCACGGCCAACGCTTCCGCAGCCCCGGGCACCTACCAGGTGGAAGTCCTCTCCCTGGCCCGGGCGCACAGCATTGCCGGCTTCCGGGCGGCGGAGATCAGCGGCCAGCCCGAGGCCGACAGCCGGACCCTGCTGGGGCTCAGCGGCATTCTGGAGATCAACGGCCGGGAGGTGGAGGTGACCGCCACCGATTCCCTGCTGGATATCTGCAACCGGATCAACGCCGACGAGGAGATCGGCGTTAAGGCCTCCATTGTGGACGGGCGCCTGGTTATTACCCGCCAGGAAACGGGGGCCGCGGAGATAGCTCTGACGGAGAATGAACTCAGCCGGGCCCTGGGGCTGCACGTGGAGACGGAACCGGGAGCCGGAACTTACCGGCTCAATACTATCCAGGAAGCCTCCGACGCCCGGATCAAGATCAACAACCTGGAGATAACCCGCTCCACCAACCGCATCGACGACGTCCTGGAGGGGGTGGTCCTCAACCTGCTCCGGGAGAGCGACGGTCCGGTATCCCTGGTGGTGGAGAGAGACCACGAGCAGGTAATTAAAGCGGTGGAGGATTTCGTGGAGCAGTATAATGCCACCTACCAATATATAAAATCGGTCTCCAGCTACGATTCGACCACGGGGCAGGCGGGGGTTCTCTACGGGGAGAGCGCTCTGACCAGGCTGCTGATGAGCTTACGGCAAGTCGTTACGGGAACCGTCATCAGCGGCGGCAGCTACCGGACCCTGGCCGACCTGGGCATTGCCACGGCGGCCTACAAATCCGGGCATGCGGAGGGGACCCTGCTCCTGGACAAGGAGAAGCTCCGGACGGCCCTGGTGGAGGACCCCGAGGCGGTGATGCGCCTTTTGGGAGCCCAAAAGATCAACGTGGCTCCCGGAGCAGCGGTGACCGCTTCTTCCCAGTTGGACGAAAACTACCCGGCGGGCAGCATTGTGGACGGCGACATTCTTTCCACCCGCTGGGGGGTGGGGAACGGCTGGACCAATGCTCTCACCGACTGCTTCGACGACCCGGAAACGGACGCCTTTGCCGACACCGGGGTTTGGGTGCGCCTGGATTTCCGCGGCGAGGGGGGCAGCCCCGTTAAACAGTTGATCGACCAGGTCAATATCTACACCCTGGACTCCTCCCTTTACCCCGCCGCGGAATACGGGATCCGCGATTACGACGTGCAGTACTGGGACGGCGAGCAGTGGCAGACCCTGTTGCAGGTCCGGGGGAACACGCAGGGGGTGCGCACCCACCGTTTCGACCCTGTCAGCACGGAAGCCATCCGGATAAAGGTGTACGCCTCCAACGATACCGCCGCCTCGGGAGAAGCCGCGGCCCGGATCCTGGAAGTGGAGGTCATGGCCAAGAGCGACGGGGCGGCCACCCGCCTGGCGGACCTGCTGCGCCCCTATACCCTCACGGGTACCGGGCTCATCGATGCGCGCCGCCAGGGAGCGGAACGGGAGATTAGAGATTTGAACCGGCGCATCGAAAACATGGAGCGCCGGCTGGAACTTAGAGAAGAGGCCCTGCGCCGGCAGTTCCTGGCCATGGAAAAGGCCGTGGGGCAGATGACGAGCCAGGGCCATTGGCTGGAACTCCAGTTGAGCAGCCTTTCTTCCTTGAATATTGCCAACTACCGGAAATAAGCTTGGACCGGTGTCCCCATCGGGGAGGAGGTGCCGAAGATGACTGAAAATCCCTATCAGCGCTACCGGGCAAATGCTGTAGAAACAGCCGATCCCGGCCGGCTGATCCTTTTGCTTTACGACGGAGCCCTGCGCTTTATCAATCAAGCGGAGCAGGCCCTGGAGGGGCAGGATTATGAACAGGCTCACTACAAGCTGCTTCGGGCCCAGGATATCATTGCCGAGCTGATGGGCTCCCTGGACCTGGAGCAGGGGGAACTGGCGGTAAACCTGTTCCGCCTCTACGATTACATGCACTACCGCCTGATCCAGGCCAACATTAAAAAGAGCGCCGCTCCCCTGCAAGAGGTAAGCGCCATGTTGAAGTCCTTGCGGGAAAGCTGGCAGGAGGTCTGCTGGCAGCGGGTTGCCGTGGGGAGCCCCTAAGCAGCCTGGCCTAAGGAGGTGATTGTCCCGGAACGCACCGGGCGGCGAAGATGGAGAAGATCTTGAAGGAGCTTTCCCTGCTGTTAAAGAAAGAGCGGTCGCTGATTGAAGCCCGGCCTTTTGACCCGGAGGGCTTCCAGGAGAACATGTCCCTCTTGGAACGGGAGCTGGAGAAGCTGCGGGCCGCCGTCGGGGAGCGGCCGCTCCGGGAGGAGCCGCCGGAGGTGCTGCGCCTCTGGGAGGAGGTACTCCGGCAGCGCCGGGAGAACCGGGAGCTGCTTCAAGAAAGGTGCCGGGAGCTATCCAGGGAGATGGAGACCCTTTACCGCGGCAGGAAGACGATTGGAGCTTACCGGAGCGAAGACCGGGAAGCTCTTTTTATTAAAGATTTGGCCTAGACTTATCTTTATACCGGTTAAATTTGAACCGATTAGTAGAAATAAACATGAAGAGAAAAAATTTTACATTTTTTCTATGGCATTAAAAGGATTTTCAGTTTTCATGTCGAAATAACAGTTACATGTCATACCAAAAAATTGATTTGACATGTTAAGAACTGCATATTGGGAAGACCGAATAAAGGCAAACCCGCTGAAAAGCGGGGACGCAAAGCCATGGGTCCACCGAGTTGCGCTGGACAGCCAGGTTGCCGGTCTGAAAATAGGGGAAGTGTTCTCCTTTTTTAAAAAAGGCAACGTCTGGCGAGCCTTTTTTTCGTTTTTATAGGGAGGTGACCGGGTGGATGTTTGAAGGCAAGACCATGAAGCTGCTAAGCCAAAGCCTGGATGTGGCCGCCCTGCGCCAGCGGGTCATAGCCAATAACCTGGCCAATCTTAATACACCGGGATTTAAGCGCTCCACGGTCAGTTTTGAGGAGTCGCTCCGGAAAGCCGTTGGCGACCAGAGGTTGAAGTTAAAGACCACGCACCCGGCTCATATCCAGCCTTCATCGGGAATTCCTCGGCCCGAGGTAAAAGTGGACGCCAGTACCGGCCGGAGAGTCGATGGGAACAATGTGGATCTGGAGCGGGAGATGCTGGACCTGGTGGCCAATCAGCTTTTCTACAACACCCTGGTCCAGCAGGTTTCCGGTCGGCTGGACAACTGGCGCTATGTCATTAATCAAGGGAGGCGGTAGCAGTGTTGAGCTTTTCCTCGTTTAAGATATCCGGGTCGGCCCTTACCGCGGAAAAGCTGCGGCTGGATGTGGTCGCCGGCAACCTGGCCAATATGAACACTACCCGGACCCCGGAAGGAGGGCCGTACCGCCGCCGCACCGTAGTCTTTGCCGAAAACCTGGAGCAAGCCCGGGGGCGGCTTATGCCGCCGGTACCGCAGGCCGCCCGGCAAAACCGGATGGGAAGCGGGGTTCGGGTCCAGGCCATTTACGTCGATAACCGCCCTCCGCGCCTGGTCTACGATCCCGAGCATCCCGATGCCGACGCCAACGGCAATGTGGCTTACCCGAATATCGAGCTGGCCAAGGAGATTACCGATCTGATCACAGCCCTGCGCTCTTATGAAGCCAACACTACGGCGGTAAATACCGCAAAAAGCCTTTACCTCAAGGCCCTGGAGATCGGAAGGTAAGGGAGGAGGCGCCTCATGGTTGAGCCGGTCCAAGGTTTAAGGTTAACCAACCCCGTTTCCCCGAGTTTTGTCCGTCCTTCCCAGGAGAAGGAGACGGAAGGAGTCAGCTTTGCCCGCCGGCTGCAGGAGGCCCTGGCCAAGGTAAACCGCCTGCAGGTGGAAGCGGACGAAGCGGCGGCCAAGTTTGTAACGGGAGAACTTCAAGATATACACCAGTTGATGATTAAAATGGAAGAAGCGCGCCTGGCGCTGCAGCTAACGGTGCAGGTTACCAACAAGGTAATCGAAGCTTACCAGGAACTGTCGCGCATGCAGATTTAATCATTTTGCATAAAGGGGTGTTAGTTTGGCCAGGGGTCCGCTAAATCTGCCCTTCGAGCTAAGCAGCAGCGGCTTGCGGGAGTATTGGAGCAGCCGCAGCCGTCCTGTTCAGTTGAGCATAATTATCGTGGGGATCGCCCTGGTGGTGGCGCTGGTCATGATCGCCGGCTACTTCTCCCGCCCCTCCATGGAGGTTCTCTTCCGGGGCCTGGACGCCAGGCAAGCCCGGGAGGTTGCCGAAAAGCTGGAGGAAATGGGCATGACCTACGAGCTGGCCGAAGATGGAACGGCGATCCTGGTTCCCCGGGAAGAGCGCGACCGGCTGCGCCTGCAGCTCTCCCCGGATCTTTACGCCCAGGGGACCGGTTTTGCCCTTTTTGAGGGGAACGGTGTCATGATGAGCGACTTTGAGCGCCGCCGCCAATGGCAGATTGCCCTGCAGGAGGAGCTGCGGCGAACCATCGTCAGTATAGACGCTGTGGAGGAAGCCCGGGTTCACCTGGTCCTGCCCGAACAAGGGGTCTTTTTGCGGGAGCAGGGTACGCCCTCGGCCTCGGTCTGGCTGCGGCTCAATCCTCTGGTCACCCTCACCGAAAAGCAGATTAAGGGGATTCTCTACCTGGTGGCGGGCAGCGTGGAGAACCTGAAACCCGAAAACATCTCCCTGGTCGACTCCCAGGGCAATATACTCTATGACGCCTACAGCCTGGCGGAGGGGGGCGCCCCGCAAGCGGGAGTGGGGGACCAGATGAAGTTGAAGCGCGAGTTTGAGCGCGAGCTGGAAAGCCGGATTAAGAACTTGCTGGAACGGGTTTACGGAGCCGGGAAGGCGGTGGCCATGGTTACTGCCGAGCTGGACTTTGATCGCAAGGAGACCACCAGTGTTTCCTACAATGACCCCGTGCCGCGGTCGGAGCAGAGGACCGAAGAGAGGTCTTCGGGCGAGGGGCAGCAGCCCGGAGGCGAAACGGGAGAATCCAACATTCCCGGCTATGATTACAACATTGGCACGGGGACGGGGGAATACTCCTACGAGCGCATCGAGGAAGTGATCAACTACGAGGTGGGGGAGGTGCGCACCTACCTGCAGGAAGCCCCCGGGAAGATTATGCGTCTCTCCGCGGCGGTAATCATCGACGGGAAGGATTCCAACGAAGGGGTTATTCAGCAGGTTGAGCAGCTGGTAGCCACCGCCATCGGTCAGGACTTGGCCCGGGGGGATACGGTCAGCGTGCAGATGCTGCCTTTTGAAGTGCCGGATCTCGGCGACTTGGACGAGGCCCTGAAATCTGAACGTCTCCGGCAGTATATCCGCTACGGCTTAATTGCCGGCGCCGGCCTGCTGGTTTTTATCCTGGCCCTGGTGGTGATCCTGAGGAGGCCCTGGGCCAGGCGCGAGGTTAAGCATCTGGATCGGACCGTTTTTGATGAATTTGAGCCGGAGGCGCAGAAAGTGGAGCTGGGGAAGCGGGAGCGGCTCCGCAAACTGGCCGATGAAGAGCCGGAAGCCCTGGCCCAGTTGATTAAACCCTGGCTGGTGGAGGAATAAAATGAAAGCGACCCCCAGCGGATTAAGAAAGGTAGCGGTATTGTTTTTAGCCCTGGGCCCCTCCCTTTCGGCCAAGGTATTAAAGCATTTCTCCGATGAGGAGATAGAGAGGATTTCCCTGGAGGTTGCCAATACTACCCGGGTGGAAAGCAGTGAGATCGATGCCGTTTTGGACGAGGTTATCCTTTTAAGCGATGCCCGCCAGCATATCCTGGACGGGGGTATAGATTATGCCCGGGAGATGTTGAACAACGCCGTGGGCACCCAGAAGGCAGCGGAGATTATCCGCAAGCTTAAAGACACCTCCAAGGTGCGGCCCTTTAACTTTGTGGATAATGTGGAACCGAAACAGCTGGTCAACCTGATCAGCCAGGAGCATCCCCAGACTATCGCCATGATTTTGTCGCACCTGAACGCGACGCTGGCGGCGAAGGTGCTTTCGGAACTGCCTGAGGAGCTCCGGGGGAATATCGCCCGGCGAATCGCCCTTATGGAGCGGACCTCGCCGGAAGTGCTGAAAGGAGTGGAGGATGTGCTCCGGCAGCGCCTCTCGTCGGTAATGCAGCCGGAACATGGCGCTTCCGGAGGGATTCCGACTATTGTAGATATACTTAACCGGGTGGACCGCAGCACGGAGAAGTTGATCCTGGAAGAGCTGGAGCAGGATGACGCCGCTCTGGCCAACGAAATCCGGCAGCGCCTGTTTATCTTTGAGGATATTATTACTCTGGACAATATTTACATCCAGAGGGTGCTCCGGGAGCTGGACAACGATGTCCTGGCCCTGGCCTTGAAGGGAGCCAGCGACGAGGTGCGGATGCGCATCTTCAAGAATATGTCCAGCCGCGCCGCCGAGATTCTAAAAGAGAACCTGGAGGACTTGGGCCCGGTCCGCCTGAGAGATGTGGAAGAGGCGCAGCAGAAGGTAGTGTCGGTGATCCGTCAGCTGGACGAGGCGGGCGAGATTATTATCTCCAGGGGTGGTGAAGATGCCATCGTCGTCTAAGCTGCTGAAAAAAGCCCCTGTCAGCGGTACGCGCCTCTATCGCGTTGACGTGTCGCCCATCATTGCCGCCGGGGAAAGCCCCCTGCCGAAGGAAAGTCCCGACGGTTCCGCCTCTCCGGGGAAGGATGGAGCCGGGGGGGAGGCGGCGGTCCCCTTTCCCGATGGCCCGGAGGCGGCCCGGGCGGGCATGCCGGAGGAATACCGCCGGGAGATGGAGCAGCTCCGGGAGAGTATGATCCGGGAAGTGGAACAAGAGCGGCAGTTGGCGGTCCAGAAGGGTTATGAAGAGGGCTACACCGCCGGTTTTGAGGAAGGGAAAAAGGAGGCGGAAGCCCGCTGCCGCCAACTGATTCAAGAGGCAGCGGAGCAGCTGGAGCAGGCTCGCCGGAGCGCCCGGAAAATCGTCGCCGCTTCGGAAAAAACCATTGTGGAACTGGCCGTGGGCGTGGCGGAGAAGCTGCTGCGCAGCCAGCTGGAAATGGCCCCGGAAAAGGTGGTTGCCATCGTGAAGGAGGCCATCAACAGCTTGCCGGAAGGAGATACGATTAAGGTTTACCTAAACCCGGAGGATCTCCCCGCCTGCCTCCGCTGCCGGGAGGAGTTGGAAGGCCTGAAGCAATTCCAGCAGGTGGAGTTGATCCCTCAAGAGGAGATGCCCCGGGGCAGCTGTCGGGTGGAGTCGGAAAGCAGCACCGTGGAGTTCCTTCTGGATGAGGAGAAGAAGCGGCTGCAGGAAGCCTTGCTGGAGATAGCCCGCAAGGAGATAAGCAAAAACCTCCAGGAGGGGAGCCCTGCTTATGGAAAGCACTAGCGCTCCCGTGGATGGGAACAAATACCTTTCCTCCCTGGCGGCCTACCGCGGCGGCCGGCTGTCGGGCCGGGTTCGCCAGGTGGTGGGCCTGGTAATGGAGGTTAGCGGGATCCGCTCCTTCATCGGCGAGATCTGCCAGATCAAGACAACTTCCGGGTCGATGATCAGCGCCGAGGTGGTGGGCTTCCGGGATCAATATTCTTTGCTGATGCCCCTGGGGCATTTGAAGGGGATCTCGCCGGGCTGCCCGGTTTTCCCCACGGGCAGCGCCTTTACCGTCAGGGTTGGGGAGAAGCTGCTGGGCAAGGTGCTGGACGGGATGGGGCGCCTGCTGGACAGCGGGGAGCCGCCCCTGCTGCCGGGGGAAGGGGAGGAGTACCTGGTGGACAACAACCCCCCCAACCCCCTCAGCCGCAAGCCCATCGACCAGGTCCTGGTTACCGGAATTAAAGCCATCGACGGCTTGCTGACCATCGGTCAGGGGCAGCGCATCGGCATTTTCTCCGGCAGCGGCGTGGGCAAAAGCTCCCTGCTGGGAATGATTGCCCGGCGCAGCGAAGCCGATGTCAATGTAATCGCTCTAATTGGAGAAAGGGGGCGGGAAATAGGAGATTTTCTGCGCAACAACCTGGGCCCGGAAGGGCTGAAACGCTCCGTGGTGGTGGCCTCTACCTCGGACCGCTCTCCCCTGGAGAGAATCCGGGGCGGCCTGGTGGCGGTTACCATAGCCGAATATTTCCGGGACCAGGGGGCCAACGTGGTCTTTGTCATGGATTCAGTAACTCGCTTTTGCATGGCCCAGCGGGAGATCGGGCTGGCGGTAGGGGAGCCGCCGACGGCGAGGGGTTACACCCCGTCGGTCTTTGCCTTGCTGCCGCGCTTCCTGGAGCGAACGGGGACGTCGCCCCGGGGCAGCATCACCGGTTTCTACACGGTGCTGGTGGACGGGGACGATTTTACCGAACCGATTACCGACGCGGTCAGGGGAATCCTGGACGGGCATATTATCCTGGATCGCAATATTGCCGCCCGGAACCATTACCCGGCCATAGATATTCTCAGGAGCACCAGCCGCCTTATGCCCGCTCTGGCCGATCCGGAACACATGGAGAGGGCCGCTGAGGTGAAAACCTTGCTGGCCACCTACCAGCAGGTGGAAGATCTAATCAATATTGGGGCTTATAAGCCCGGCACGCGCCCGGAGATCGACCGGGCCATAGAAAAGAGAGAAGAGATCCTGGATTTTCTCCGGCAGGGACTGGAGCAAAGTTTCTGCTGGGAGGAGACCATGGATCAATTGGCGGGGTTGGTGCAATAAACCCCGGGAGGGAGAAAAATGGCCTACAAGTTTCGTCTGGAACAGGTTCTCCACTACCACCAGAGTAGAGAGGAGCAAGCCCTGGAAGAACTGGTCCAGAGGCAGGCTGCCCTGGAGGAAGAGACCAGGAGGGTGGAGGTACTGGAGTCGGAGGTTGACCGCATGTTGAGGAACTGGCGGGAGCAGTCGGCAAGCCAGATCAACTTGCGGCGGCTCTGCTCCACCTACGAGTACATGGTTTTCCTAAGGCAGCGCCTCAAATACCAGGAACAGGTGCGGGAGCAGTCGGCCGCCCGGGTGCAGGAACAGCGCCACCGGGTTAAAGAATGCTGGCAGCAGCGCAAGATTATGGAGAAATTGCAGGAGAAGGATTATGAGGAATACACCCGGGAACTAAGCCGACAAGAGCTTTGCCTAAGCGATGAGCTTTCTTTAGCTTCCTACCGCAAAGGAAAAGCCAATTAGAAGAGATTTAGCCGGGAGAAAGGAGGTGATCCAATGGAGATTAGCATGGCCGGTCCCGAGGTGCAAAGAATCGTCGCCGGGGAGCAAAGCCCGCTTCCAGCGTCCAGGGAAGGCGGCGAAGACTTCTCCGCCTGCCTGGCAGAGCTGCTGCTCCGCCTGGAGTTGGATGCTTCCCTGATGATGGCGGGGGTTTCCCAGGGAGAAGTCTCTGAGGACAAAAACCCCGACGACCTGGCCGCTCCGGAACCGGCTGCTTTCGGCTTCGTTTCCCAGAGCACAGAGGCCGCACCGGGGGCCGCTCCGGCCGGGGATAACGGAGCGGCGACGGGAGCGCCCCGCCCCCCGGAGGGCATCTTGATTCCGGGAGGCTTGGCTTTTCCCGGCGGCCCGTTCCAGGACAGCCTTAAAGGAATGGAGCCGGCCCTGACAGGGGAGGGGGAAGTCGACGCTTCCCCGGCGTCTTCTGCAGCTCCGGGCTTGCCCCAGGAGGAGGCAGCCGTTAAACCCTTTGCTGCGGCGGTGGCTCCGCCTCTTTCCGGGGAAGGTGAAGGGGTCCCGGAGGCTGCCGGGAGGCAGTTTAAACCGGTTCCGCCTCCGGCTGCGGAAGCGGCCCGGCCGCCCAGCCCGGAAGCGATGGCGGAAGGCACCCGAGCGCCGGCTCCGGCAGCGGTGGCGGAAGCCGCCCCGCCCTGGACCTCGTCCCAGGCTGCGGAAGATACCCGGCCACCGGTTCAGTCCCCGGTGGCGGAAAATGCCCGGTCGCCGGACCCGCCTCCGGCTGCGGAAGCCGCTTGGCCGCCCCCCCCGGAAAGGGTGGCGGGAAAGCTCGGCTCTCCGGTACTCGGCAAGGAGATCCGCGCCGGGCTGGCGGAGGAGATGGAAGGGAGGCCGGAGTTTGGCCCGCCCGGAAGGCCGGTTTTCGCGGCGCCCGCAGGGAGCAGCCAGACCGGGG
>Ga0116181_1000165_pt1 | contig 58705 bp, 49 predicted proteins | sample AD_UKC075_MetaG_FD_89752 | JGI IMG/M metagenome (GOLD analysis project Ga0116181, IMG submission 89752) | Active sludge microbial communities of municipal wastewater-treating anaerobic digesters from USA - AD_UKC075_MetaG | ecosystem: Engineered > Bioreactor > Anaerobic > Digestate | place: USA... | reverse complement strand
ATCGTCACCGACGTCCGCCCGACTCGACAGACCCCCGTGCGTACCAGGTACGGTTCGCCACGATGCGCGATCTGGCCGAGGTAGCTCACATCCTGCCGGGCGACCATCCAGAGCAGCCCCTGTTCGGCCGCGGCCTGCATCCGTGAAGCGCCGTCATCGTCCGGATTCATCCGGATGCGGCCCTCGGCGACGAAGTCGAAGACCCGCACGTTGTTGACGTGGCCGTACGGGTCGAGGTCCGACCAGCGCACCGCCAGCTCGTAGGTGTGGGCCCGCTCGCCCACCCGCCAGCTACCCAGCGTCGGCAGCGGCGTCAGCGGTTCGGCCTGGCCCAGAAACCAGTCGCGTTCGGCGCTGGTCATCCGCCGCGGCCGGCCGGCCGCGTAGTCGAACAGGCAGAGCACCGAGTTGGCTCGGGCCACCTCGCGTCCGTCCTGCTGCACTGAGTAGCCCAGGCTGAACCTGGACGCCCCGACCTTGCCGACCCGCAGCACCACCTCTACCGGCGCCAGGCTGAACAGCACCGGCCCGAGGTACTCCACCTGATGGGAGACCACCATGGTGGCCGAGCCCAGCAGGTGTGCATTCGGGCCGGCCAGCAGCCACTCGACCCGCGCCTCCTGCAGGTAGTCGGCGATCACTGCGTTATTGACGTGGCCCTGCGCGTCAAGGTCCACCCAACGCAGCGGGACGCGGCTGCGGAACGAACTCACCCCTCGTCGACCGCGTCATCTTCATAGAGGGACGCGACCACGTCTGCGTACTGCTCGGTGACGACCTTCCGGCGGATCTTCATGTTCGGGGTGACGCCGCCGTCGTCGACGCTAAATTCTGCCGGCAGGATGGCGAAGCGCTTCACGGTCTCCCAGCGCTCCAGCTTGGCGTTTGCCGAGTGGATGAACCGCTCGATGGTGCGACGCAGCTCGTCGGACTGGGTCAGCTCCTCGTACGACAGTTCGGTCAGCCCCTTGCGAGCAGCCCACTTGGCAAGGTTGTCGCGATCCATCGTGATCAACGCCGAGATGTACTTGCGGCCGTCCCCGACCGCGACCACCTGCGAAACGTACGGAATGGTGGCCGCGATCACACCCTCGACCTTCGCCGGCGCGACGTACTTGCCGCCGGAGGTCTTCATCAGGTCCTTCTTGCGATCAGTGATCGAGAGGAAGCCATCCGCGTCCAGCTTGCCGATATCGCCGGTGTGGAACCAGCCATCGACCAGCACTTCGGCGGTGCGCTCCGGGTCGTTGTGGTAGCCGCGCATGACCGCCGGGCCCTTGATCAGCACCTCGCCGTCGTCCGCGATCCGGATCTGGGTGCCGGGCAGCGCCGGACCGACCGTCCCGAACCGCGGCGGCAGCGGCAGGTTCACGCAGCTGACCGCACCGGTCTCGGTGAGCCCGTAGCCCTCGGCGACCACCAGGCCGGCGGAGTAGAACCACGCCTGCACCTGCGCGTTCAGCTTGGCCGAACCGGAGATGAAGAAGTCGATGTTGCCACCAACGCGATCCTTCAGCTTGCTGAAGACGAGGTGGTCGGCGACGGTATAAGCCAATCGCATGGCCGGTGGTAGCGGCTTGTCGGCCAGGCGGTACTCGCGGGACGCGCGGCCGACCGCGAACGCCCAGCGTGCGATCTTGCCCTTGATGCCGCCGCGCGGCGAGGCCAGCATCACCGCGGCACGGACCTTTTCGAAGATGCGCGGCGCACCGCACATGAAGGTTGGCCTCACCTCGCCGAGGCCGCTGACGATGTGGTCGACCCGGCCGTCCACCGCGCTGCTGAAGCCGATCGCGAGCTGGATCGTGAGCAGATCCTTGCCGAAGACGTGGGACAGCGGCAGCCACAGGTACTGGACGGCGGTGTCGGCGATGATCTCCATCGCGTCCAGCACGAACGCCTGGTAAACCCAGCAACGATGGCTGAGCTCGACACCCTTCGGCATGCCGGTGGTGCCCGAGGTGTAGATCAAGGTGGCCAGCCCGTCGTGGGTGGCGGACTCGATTGCCCGGTCGACCACACCGGGATCGGACGCGAGCAACTGGCGGCCACGCTCGGCAAGCTGGCTCCAGCCGAGCGTGCGCTCACCGTCCCCTTCGCCGTCCATCAGGATGATGTGCCGCAGTTGGGCGGCAGCATCGCCGGCGGACTCGAGCTTCGCCACCTGCTCGGCGTTCTCGGCGACCAGGATCACCGATCCGGAGTCGGTGACGATGTGTGCGAAATCGGCGCCCTGGGTATTCGGGTAGACGGTCGTGGTTGCGCCGCCGGCGGCGTTGATCGCGAAGTCGGCGAGGATCCACTCGATCCTGGTGTTGGCGACGATCGCGACCCGCTCCTCGAGCTGGAGCCCTAGGGAGAGCAGCCCGGCGGCGAGGTCGAAGACCTGCCGTCCGGTCTCGGCCCAGTCGATAGAGACCCAGTTGTCCTTCGCGTCCGGGTAGCGGAAGGCCTCCTTGCCGGGCGTCTTGGCAACACGCCAGCGGAACATCGCGCCAACCGTGGGTGGCGCCGCGCTGACTATGGCATCGACGTCGATCATCTTTGCTCCCTCACATCCACCGTTGGATCGTCTGTGCAGTCTAGGGTGGCCTGCGCCTTGCTGGAAGGACCTCGCCGCGCCACAGTCCCCGTCCCACCCGCCGCAAGCAGCCTCCACGCTCTCCCGCGATTCGCGCCAGCGAAACTGACGTTTGCCGGGGAATGTTCCCCGGCAAGTGTCAGTTTCGCTGGCGGGAAGCTGGACGGGGCCGCCGCTGACTCGAAGCACCTGAGCGGATTGTTGAATCGTAAACTTCATTGATAGAGTGGCGCCCATGACCACGCAACTCCAACCTCGATGGCTGAGCACCGAGCAGCAGCAGATCTGGCGCACCTACCTGAACGGTGTGGCTGCGATCAGCGAGACGCTGGAGGCGGAGTTGCGTCCATTCGGCCTGGATCTGGGCGAGTACGAGATCCTCGTGCACCTGTCGGAGTCTCCGGACCACGCGTTGCGCATGTCCGACCTGGCCGAGCGGGTGCGGCAATCGCGCTCCCGGCTCACCCACACCATCTCGCGTATGGAGGCCAAGGGCATCGTCAGCCGCACCGCGTGTCCGTCCGATCGGCGCGGGGTGATTTCGGTACTCACTGACGCGGGCCATCAGCTGCTGGTGGCGGCGGCTCCGCACCATGTCGAGTCCGTTCGGCGCGCGCTGGTAGACCCCGTCGACCCGGCCGACTTCGCAGCACTGGGGCGGGCCATGCAGGCCGTCCTGGACGTGACAGACTGACCGGGTGCCGGACGCCGCAGGGTTCACCGAACAGGTCTCTGCGCTGGCCGGCGCCGGCTGGCCCGTCGACTCGCGGACGCTGACCCGGGCGCTCTATTCATCTGACGCATCGCTCTATCGGGTGCCGCCCGCCGCAGTGTCCCGCCCGGCCAGCGTGCCGGAACTCGTCGATGTAGTGGACGCGGCCCGCGCGGCGGGGCTACCTGTAACCACCCGTGGCGCCGGCACCTCGATCGCCGGCAACGCCGTCGGCACAGGCCTGATCCTCGACAGCACCCGGCTGTCCCGGATCGCCCACCTGGACCCGATCACCAAGGCGGCCATCGTGGAGCCGGGCGTGATCCCGGCACGCCTGACCGCAGCGGCGGCCCGGCACGGCCTGCGTTTCGGCCCCGACCCGTCCACCTCGGATCGCTGCACCATCGGCGGGATGATCGGCAACAACGCGTGCGGCCCGCGCGCGCTCGGGTACGGCCGCACGGCCGACAATGTGCTGGGGCTGGACGTCATCACCGGCACCGGCGAGCGGCTCAGCCTCGCGTCCGGCACGGTTGCGCACGCCAACTCCCCCGCGCTCTCCGCCCTGCATGAACTCGTGCAGGCCAACCTCGGGATCATCCGCACCCAGTTCGGCCGCTTTCCCCGGCAGGCGTCCGGTTACAGCCTGGAGCACCTGCTGCCCGAGAACGGGTTCGATGTCGGGCGATTCCTCGTCGGCTCAGAGGGCACCCTCGCGGTGGTCACCGGCGCCCGGCTGCGCCTCGTCGAAGACCTCCCCCACCGGGTCCTGGTGGTCCTCGGCTACCCCGACATGGCGCTCGCCGCCGACGCCACACCCGTCGTGCTGGAGTTCCGGCCCACCGCGGTGGAGGGCTTCGACCGGCGCATCCTCGACGTGGTCGGACGCCTGCGCGGGTCGTCGGCGGTGCCCACCCTTGCCGCCGGTGACGGCTGGCTCTTCGTCGAACTCACCGACGCCGACGCCGATCGGCTTGCCGAGCGGGCCGGCAAGCTCGTGGCCGCAGCCGGTGCGCTGGCCGCCCAGCTGATTTTCGACCCGGACGAAGCAGCCAGGCTGTGGCGTATCCGGGCCGACGGTGCCGGGTTGGCCAGCGTGGGGTTGGCCCGTCCGGCCCATTCCGGCTGGGAGGACGCCGCCGTGCCACCGGCCGTGCTCGGCGCCTACCTGCGCGACTTCGACCGGCTACTGGCCGCACACGACCTTCACGGCCTGCCGTACGGGCACTTCGGCGAGGGCTGTGTGCACGTACGGATCGACTTCAACCTCGCCGGCGCCACCGGTGTGACGGGCTACCGCGCTTTTGTGGAAGAAGCCGCCGAACTGGCCGCTGGCTACGGTGGATCGTGTTCCGGCGAGCATGGGGACGGCCGCGCGCGCTCGGAACTGCTGCCGAAGATGTACTCCACTGAGGCGCTGGCGCTGTTCGCAGCGGTGAAGCAGATCTTCGACCCGGACAACCTGCTCAACCCCGGCGTCCTGGTGGATCCCCGCCCAATGGACGCCGACCTGCGCCTACCCGCCGCGGCGGGCTCGCGACTGTCCGGGCTCGACCGGACGTTCGTCGCCGACGTCCATCGCTGCACCGGGGTGGGCAAGTGCCTAGCGGACACCGGCGGCGTGATGTGCCCGTCCTACCAGGCGACCGGACGCGAGCAGGACTCGACCCGAGGCAGGGCGCATGCGCTGCAGGAGATGGTCAACGGGACCCTGGTGACCGGCGGCTGGCGCGCGCCGGAGGTTCACGAGGCCCTGGAACTGTGCCTGTCCTGCAAGGCCTGTGCCACCGAGTGCCCCACCGGCACTGACGTAGCCGCGTACAAGTCGCGGGTGTTGGCCGAGGCTTATCGGCACCGCCTGCGTCCGCGCAGCCACTACGCGTTGGGACGGCTGCCACGCTGGGGCCGGCTGGTCACGGCGGTGCCGGGTCTGGCGGCGGTCGTCAACGCCGCTCTCGCCGCACCGGTGCTTGGAACGGCTGCGAAGTGGCTGGCCGGAGTTGATTCGCGGCGGCTGCTGCCGAAGTTCGCCGACCGGCGCGCGCGTTCGCGTCCAGACCCATTGGTGAGCGGACGGCGCGCAGTGGTCTGGGTGGACTCCTTCACCGACACCCTGGACGCGACGCGCCTCGACGCCATGCTGGCCGTGCTGGTGGGTGCCGGGTTCGCGCCGACGATCCTGCGGCGGACGGCGTGCTGCGGACTGCCTTGGATCACCACCGGCCAGCGCGACGAGGCGGCACGGCTGTTGAGCCATGCGGTGGAGTTGCTGCATCCGATCGTGGCCGCTGGCACGCCGATCGTGGGCCTCGACCCGTCCTGCGTCGCGGTCTGGCGGTCCGACGCGGCCGATCTCGTGGTCGACGTTCGGCTGGCCGAAGTGGCCGCGGGCATCCACACGCTCGCCGAACTGCTCACCACCCTCCCGGAATGGTCACCGCCCGATCTCCACGGCACGGTGGTCGTTGCCCAGCCGCACTGCCACCACTCTTCCGTCCTCGGCTGGGATGCTGACGCCGCGCTGCTTGCGCGCACTGGAGCACAGGTTGTCACGGTCTCGGGCTGCTGCGGGCTCGCCGGCAACTTCGGGGTGGAGATCGGGCACTACGAGACGTCCGCCGCCGTCGCGCAGAACCACCTGCTGCCCGCGGTGGCCGCCGCCGGGCCGGACGCGGTGCTGCTGGCCGACGGCTTCTCCTGCCGGCTTCAACTCGCCGACCTGGCCGGCCGTCGCGCGCTCACCCTCGCTGAACTACTCACCCTGCCGGCAGCCCACCGGTAACCCAAAGCCTCCGGACGCTGGCATACTGGACGCCGCTCCACACCCAGCTCTGCAAGGATTGATCGCCATGCCCGAATTCGTGTTCACGATGCATAACGTCCGCAAGAAGCTGGGCGAGAAGCTGGTGCTCGACAACGTCACGCTGTCGTTCTTCGAGGGCGCCAAGATCGGCGTGGTCGGCCCGAACGGTGCCGGCAAGTCGACGATGCTCAAGCTGATGGCCGGCCTGATCCACGCCGACAACGGCGATGCGATGCTCGGCAAGGGCAAGACCGTCGGCATCCTGCAGCAGGAGCCGCCGCTCACCGAAGGCAAGACCGTGCTGGAGAACATCCACGAAGGGGTCGCCGAGACCAAGGGCATGCTGGACCGGTTCAACGAGATCTCGCTGGCCATGGCCGAGCCGGACGCCGACTTCGACGCACTACTCGCCGAGATGGGCGAACTCCAGACCGAACTCGACCACCGCAACGCGTGGGATCTGGACTCCCAGCTTGATCAGGCAATGGACGCCCTGCAGTGCCCGCCGCCGGACGCGATCGTCGACGTGTTGTCGGGTGGCGAGCGGCGCCGCGTGGCGCTCTGCAAGCTGCTGCTGCAGCAGCCCGACCTGCTGCTGCTCGACGAGCCGACCAACCACCTGGACGCCGAGAGCGTCAACTGGCTGGAGGGGCACCTGAAGACCTACCCGGGCGCGGTGCTTGCGGTCACCCACGACCGGTACTTCCTGGACAACGTGGCCGAGTGGATCTGCGAGATCGACCGCGGCCAGCTGCACCCCTACGAGGGCAACTACTCCACCTACCTGGAGACCAAGAAGGCCCGCCTGCAGATCGAGGGCAAGAAGGACGCCAAGCGCGCCAAGATCCTTGAGCGCGAACTGGAATGGGTGCGCTCGAACCCCAAGGCCCGCCAGGCGAAGAGCCGTGCCCGCCTGGCTCGCTACGAGGAGCTCGCCGCCGAGGCCGACCGCAACCGCGCCGTCGACCTGGCCGAGATCAACATCCCGCCGGGCCCGCGACTGGGATCCGACGTGCTCGAGGCGAAGAAGCTCACCAAGGGCTTCGGCGACCGGGTGTTGATCGAGGACCTCAGCTTCACCCTGCCGCGTGCCGGCATCGTCGGCATCATCGGCCCCAACGGCGTGGGCAAGACCACCCTCTTCAAGATGCTCATCGGCGAAGAGCAGCCCGACAGCGGCGAACTCAAGGTGGGCAGCACCGTCAAGTTCTCCTACGTCGACCAGGGTCGCTCCGGCATCGACGCGGGCAAGAACGTCTGGGAGGTCGTCTCTGACGGGCTCGACCACATCAAGGTCGCGAGCTTCGAGATGCCGTCGCGAGCCTACGTCGCGTCCTTCGGGTTCAAGGGTCCCGACCAGCAGAAGCTGGCTGGGGTGCTCTCCGGCGGTGAGCGCAACCGACTGAACCTCGCACTCACCCTGAAGATGGGCGGCAACGTGCTGCTGCTGGACGAGCCCACCAACGACCTCGACGTCGAAACCCTGCAGTCACTCGAAGACGCGCTGCTGGAGTTTCCCGGCTGCGCCGTGGTGATCTCCCACGACCGCTGGTTCCTCGACCGCGTGGCGACCCACATCCTCGCGTGGGAGGGCACCGACGAGGACGACGCGGTGTGGTTCTGGTACGAGGGCAACTTCGCCGACTACGAGGAGAACAAGGTCGCCCGACTCGGAGTCGAAGCTGCCCGTCCGCACCGCACCGCGCACCGCAAGCTCACCCGCGGCTGAACTCGTCAGGGGATCCGCGAAACGGTCTCCGGCGGCAGTTCAATCGACCGGTCTGCTGGGCCGCGCGCCCGGCACTTCGAGATCAGCTCTACGCCGGAATGGTGTTTGGCCGCGGGCGTGGTGCGGTCAGCCGCGCCACAGCCGGGACAACCAAGGCTCGGGAATGGTCTTCCGGCACGTCTCGGGCTTCGTCCACAACCGCTCCGCCGCGAACCAGTAGCTCAATCACGTGACCGACGATCGCGGCCAGGTCGAAGGACGGGTCCATCAGCCACTGGTTCTGCAGTCCGTCGGAGACAGCCATGATGACCCGAGTGGCGAGCAGCGGCTCGAGGCCTGAGGCGAAGCTCGGGTCAGCCTCCCGTTCGAGCCGTAACGATTCCGCGACCCAGCGATGGAAGTCCCTGTTTCTGGACGCCAAGTAGGTTCGCGCCGGCCCCTCACCTGCCGCCGCGATCGCGGAAAGCTGCACATACAGCTGGGTCAGCCCGGGTTCCTTGGTGTTGCCCGCAAGGTTCGCCAGGAACCGTTCGGCAGTCTCGGCCCCCTGCGGAGGCCCGACCCGGGCCCACGCGAGCTGATCGCTGCGCCGAAGCACCTCGACGAACAGGTCTTCCTTGGAGTCGAAGTAGTGCAGCACTCCGGCCTGGGTGAGACCAACCGCATCGGACAGTTAGCGCAGGGACGCGTGGCCGTAGCCCTCCCGTGCGATGACCTCCAGGGCGGAAGTCAGGATCTCTTCGCGCTTGGCGATTCCCTTTGCGTAAGAACCCTTCCGTCCCATGCGAACGATCCTAGGGCCGAACCGATCGAACTGACTTGACCGGGAGCATGTTGAGATCCAGATTGGTTGATCGAGCGCAATCGACGGTGAGAATCGGTACGAGTCTCAGGCCACGGCGGCTACACCATCCGCTTGCGAGTCGGCCTCAGCCGACCAGACCTCCTCCTGGAGTTCGGTGGCCATCACCATTTCACCGAGGTTCACCTGAACCTCTTCGACCGGCGGTCGGACGTTCTTGGTGAACTCCGTGACTCCCCGGTTGAGGTCGTGCCCGACCGCGAGGGCCTCAAGCACCAGCCGCTCCCGCGAGACCCCCTGGTCGTCCTTCCAGCGGCTAGTGCGCAGCTTGCCCACCACGACTGCGGGATCGCCCTTGGCGATACTGTCGCGAACGTTCTCCGCCAGCGCACGGCTGCACGTGACGCCGATCCAGGTCGTCTCACCATCAGACCATTCGCCGCCGCGCCGCAGTCGCGGCGTGCAGGCCAGCCGGAAGCTGGCGAAGACCAGGTCTTCCCGCACCTGCCGGTACTCCACCTCACTGCCGACATAGCCGGTCATCCAGATCACTGCATCCATGTTCTTCCTTCCTCTCTGCCTTCACTATCGGCAGGAGGCCGGTTTCGGCGTCAGCGAGTTTGGTCGACTGTGGATGAATCTGGGCCTGTGGATAACTGGGCAGAAGAGTCGACGGGCTCAGCCCATTGCGGTGCGCAGCGCTTTGCGCGCAGTCGCGTAGCGGGCCAACTCGGACTCGACCGGGACCAGCACCTCGCTGGCCACCACGTCCGCCACCGCCTCGTCCAGACTGCGTTGAGCCGTCCGGGCGTGGCTGTTGGCGCCCATCTCGACGAACGCCCGCCCCAATACGGCCAACAGGATGCCGCCGAGCACTCCCCCGACCAGCAGCCAGGTGCCCGCAGGAATCGAGTACCACAGCACCGTCGGCAACGGCGGTAGTCCCATACTGGCCAGCACTGGACCGGAGAACAGCCACGCTGCTCCCGCGACCACCGCAGCGATGAGCAGCCACTGCAGCACCCCGAACAGGGCCCACCACCAGGTGCCCCTGCGCACCGTCAGGTCGGCGCCGGCGATGGCCCGATCCAGGTCGTCCAGCAGCTTTTCCTCGTTGCCCTGTACGGCCCCCTTGACCGCGAGCATCCAGCCACGCGGGAGCCCGTCCGATGCCACATCGACCAGCTCGCGCAACGCCTGGTCGACCCGCGCGCGCTGCACCGAAGTAGCCTTCGGCAGGGAAGTCCGATTCACCTCCGTGGGACTGTGCTCGCCCTTCGGCAGGTCGAGCCGCAACTTCCGCAGCGGATCCGGCTTCAGCCGGGCAATCCAGGTGACGAAGGGCCAGCCGGTGGCCGCCGCCCCACGCTTGCGCCAGGCCCGACGCACCCCGTCCACCACCACCGGGACGCCGGCGGCGTCACCCAGCACGCTCACCAGTTGCCGACGCACCCGGTTGTTGATGTCCGGCTCAGCGGACGCGCCGAGTTCCGCGGCCAGCTCGCCGGCCGTGACGCTCACATCGGCAGCCAGCCGCTTGGTCATGGCCTGCTTGTTGGCGACCGTTCGGGCCAAAGCCGACCGCAACTCCGCGACGCCGGTGCCCCGCAGCGCCGAGGTTGCCATGATCGGCGTGGCCCGAAGGCCCTCGCTGTCCAGCAGCCGTCGCAGGTCGCTCAGGCAACGGTCGAGTTCAGCCGGCGGCAGCCGGTCGGCCTGGTTGAGCACCACCATCATCACGTCCGCGTACGGCGCGAGCCGTTTGAGATAGCCGTCGTGCAGGGCCGCGTCCGCGTACTTCTGGGGGTCGACCACCCAGATCAGGGCATCCACCAGCTCAACCAACCGGTCTACCGTCAGCCGGTGTCCCAGTTCGGTCGAGTCGTGGTCGGGCAGGTCCAACAGCACCAGGTCGGAGAACTCCGACGGGCCGGACGGCACCAGGTGCCGCTTGGTCACGTCGAGCCAGTCCAGCAACTCGTGCGGCAGCTCGGTACCCCAGCTGACCGCCAGGGGCTTCGACGTGGTCGGCCGCCGCACCGCGACCCGAGCCAGTTCAGTCTCGGTGATCGCGTTGAAGAGGCTGGACTTACCCGAACCGGTCGCTCCGGCGAAAGCCACGACCGTGTAGCTGCCGCTCAGCGCAACCCGCTCGCCCGCCCTGGCGACGATGGCCTTCGCCTTGGCCACCAGTTGGGCGTCGCTGCGTCCGGATGCCGCATCGACGGCCTCGCCGAGCGCTCGGACCCGTCTGGCGAGATGATCGTCGGCCGCGCTCACTGTTCGTCCTCACTGGCGAGGACTTCAGCGGTGATCGCAATGTCCTGATCGGTGGCGGACGGGTTCGGCAGGGCCACATGCTCGACCGGCTGATCTGTAGTCGACCGATCCAACAACGACGGGGTCTGCGCACGCTCGACCAGCCGAGCTGGGGAGACCGGCTGATCCGACAGGGCCAGCTCCCCCGGCAAGGTCAGCCGGCCGTCGGCTGCGCGGGTCGCGTCCACCTCAGCCACCGCGGCCAGCAACTGCTCGGCCTGGTCGGGGGCGGCGTCCACCCCGTCCACCGCGGCGAGATAGCGGCTCAACTCAGCGGCCAGCACGGCCTCGACCCGAGCGTCCAGATCGGTTTTGGCCTGCTTGGCCAACCGGCGGACCGCGTCCTCACCGAAGATCGCTTCCAGCACCCGCTGGGCCAACACCGCAGTGCCGCCGGCCACCCCGACCTCGGCGCCGATCAGCCCACCGGTCTGGGAGAAGACCAGAACCATCAGCGCCACCCCGACCCCGTTGACGCCGAGCGCCCAGAACCGTGCCGCGGACTTCTTCGCTGCGCCCTCACGACTCACCAACTCAAGCACATCGCCTTGCCAGGAGCGGACGGCGTTAGCCGCGGCCAGCGGATAATCCCGGGAGGCACGACTGAGGTCCTCCTTGGTCGCGGCCAGCAACTCCCGCCCGGCCGGATGCGCCTGCCAGGCCGACTCGACCCGCCGCGCGGCAGCTTCGCCCTCCTCGCGGATCAGCACTTCCATGCCCGATTCGACGGCCGCCTTCATGTCGAGAGCCTGCTTGGGCTCGCCCTTGATCGCAGCCACCAGGCGGTCGCGCAGCCAGCCAATCTTCTGCTCGACAGCACGGAAGAACTCCCCCGTGCCCACGAAGTCGTGCCAGCGCGCCAGCACTTCGCCGCGCAGCAGGGTGCCGTCCGCGGTCTGCACCGAGATAGTCCGGACGGCTTCGGCGAACGACTTCTCGGCGTCACTGCGAAGCGTGTCCAGGCTGGCGGCCTGCGCCTCAGCGGCCGCAGCGATTCCCGGCGCACCAGCGAGGAGCGCTCCGATCGCACCGTCCAGGGTCTGCAGCACCACCCGGTTGCGACTCACCGCGTCCGCGGCCAGCTCGCCCAGCCAGTCCCGGATCGGCGCCACCGCGGTGTTCGGCAGCAGTCCGGTGGCGTCGACGTCGGTCTCCGGCACCGCGAACAACGGCGATGAGCCGAGCCCGCGCTGGCCCATCATCTGCCCGAGGTGCGCCGGCACCTCGCCCATCGCCGCCGGCGGCACGCGGTCGAGCACCACCGCCACCACGGCATGGCGCTCGGCCGCGGTGCGCAGGTAGTCCCAGGGCACCGCGTCGGCGTACCGGGCGGCGGTGGTCACAAACAGCCAGAGGTCGGCGGCAGCCAGGAGCTGGGCCGCCAGCGCTCGATTTTCGGCAACCACCGAGTCGACGTCGGGGGCGTCCAGGATCGCCAGCCCGCGCGGCAGGGTGGGTTCGGCGACCACCTGCAGCGTGCGGGCGTCGCTGGCGGTCCTGGTGCTGCGGGCCAGCCCAGGCAGGATCTTGTCGGACGCGAACCACTCCGCATCGTCGGGGTGGTGCACCAGTACCGGCGAGCGGGTGGTTGGCCGGATCACGCCCGGCGCGGTCACCACCCGGCCGAGCAGTGAGTTGACCAGCGTGGACTTGCCAGCGCCCGTCGAGCCGCCGATCACGGCCAGCAGCGGGGCGTCCAGCCGGTCCAGCCGAGGCAGCACGTAGTCGTCGAGTTGGGCCAAATAACCCCGGGCACGAGCCAGCGCGTCCGCGGAGCCGGGCAACTCCAGCGGCAATCGGACGCCGGCGAGGGCATCGCGAAGACGGACGAGGGACGCAGCCAAGCGTCCAGCGCTCATACCCGCCTCCTAACCAGGTGGCGGACCCCACTTCGGGTCCACAGCCGAGTACCCAGGCGATCCTAGCGGGGCGGCACCCGGCCGCGCTGGCCAGTTGCCCCCGATTCCTGACGGACCGGGGTACGCGGGCGGCACGTACCCGACCGCCCGCGGACGGCGGATGCGTGGCAGGTTGAGCCTCAGTCCCCTCGGGTCGGCGATGGCGATGCCCCGAAGGCTCTGCGCAGTCTCCACCAGCTCACGGGCGCGGACGTTGCCGGCCTCGTCGTAAACGCCCCTGATCTGCCCGTCGCGCAGGTAGGCGAGCTCGGTCAGCGTCCGCTGCAAGTGCAGGGTGGCGGTGAACGTGCGCCAACCGCGGGTGATCGCCACCAGCAGGGCCCACAGCCGCGTCCGGAGCTTCGCGAAAACCATCGGGTCGGACGCGGGCAGCCAACCGAGCCGGACGTAGTCGTCCAAGCGCAGGGCGAGCACCCGGCCCTGCTTGAACACCTGCCGAACCACGTAGATCACTGCGGACAACACCATCGGCAGCGCCACGAAGGCGTACACGAACATCTGGCCGTTCTGGTCGTTCAGGCTGGCCTGGGAGTTGAAGATCATGTGCAGCAGGGCGGCCGCACCGTAACCGATCACCGGGGCGAGCACGCGCACCACCTTGCTGCGGGTGCGCAGCGCCACCGCCACGCCGATGCCGGTCATCATCGTGAACAGCGGATGCCCGAAGCAGGTCCAGAAGCCGCGCAGCCAGACGATCTGATTGACCGCCGCGTCCGCGTCGCCAACCCCGATGTTCTCGCTGGAGTAAACGATCGCCCTGGCGTAGTAGATGATGTTCTCGGTGAACGCGAAACCGGCAGCTGACAAGCCCGCGAGCACGATCACCGACACCTTGAGACCAGCCGGTACCGGGCGATCACCGCGATCAGGAAGAGCACGGACGCCTTCGCGGCCTCCTCCACGAACGGTGCGATGAAGATCGCCGCGCGGGCGCTGGTGGCTGGGTCGCCGTTGCCGGTGACCGCCATCTGCTGGGCGGCCCAGGTATTGATGTGCAGCGAGACGAAGGTGGCGATGCTCCCGCCCCAGCCGAGCGTCAGGAACCAGACCGCGAGGCGCTGCGGACGGTACCGGTCGGCCCAGATGAAGACCACCGTCCAGAACGCCAGCGTCGGCAGCGCCAGCCAGGCTGCACGACGGATGGCCGCGGAATTGATGCCTGGGATCACACCCCCGGTCACCGGCACGTCCGCGGTGATCGTGAAGTACTGCGAGAACAGCGCGGCGGTGTAGGCGAGGGTGAGCGCGACGATCGCCCAGGTCCAGCCGGACTTGAGCAGCCGTTTCGGCAGTGGCAGCGAGTGATCGACGGGTCCGGGTAGGTCGTTGCGCCGTCGCGCCAACTCGGCCACCGGATTCGTCATGGCGCCCAGCGTACAAGGGGCCGACGACGGGACTTGCGCGAATCAAACTGAACGGTACAGTTTGATTCATGACCACTGCGTTGAGCCCGCGCAGAGCAGCCAAACGCGCACAGATCAGTGCCGCAGCGCGGAAGCTGTTCCTCGCCCAGGGGTTCGCAGCCACGTCGATGGACGCGGTCACCGCCGAGGCCGCGGTCAGCAAGCAGACCCTCTACGCCTACTTCCCAACCAAGATCGACCTGCTCGGCGATGTGATCCTCAACGGCATCAGCCAGCTGGTGATGGACCCACCAGACCTGGACCGGATGCGCACCCTGGAAGACCTGCGGCGCAACCTGGTCGAGTTCTCCGTCCGGCTCACCGCAAACTTGCTACAGCCGGAGTCGATCGCCCTGGTGCGGCTCGTGCTGGGCGAGGTCTTCCGCGTGCCCGAGCTACGCAGCGGGTTCCGGGAGGCGCTGCCCGGCCAGGTGCTCGACCGCACCGAGAAGCTGCTCCGGTACAGCGCCGAGTTGGACCTGATCCGCCTGGACGATCCTGAGCTGTCCGCGCGGATGTACGTCGGCTCGATGATGACCTACATCGCGCTGGACGGCTTCCTCAGCGTGGAACCGAGCGGGCCGCCGCCGCGAGCCGAGCTGGAGAAACTGGTCGATGTCTTCCTGACCACTGTGACGCGGTCATGAAGCGCTTCGCAGCCGTACTGGTCGGCACCCTCCTGGTCGCCGGCTGTGCCCCGGCACCCGCTGAGCTGGTGGTCGCCGGCAGGGTCAAGGATCGCCTGGAGACCGTCGCGGTACCGACCCTGGCGATGCCCGCGGTCAACCTTGATGCCGGCTTCGAATCGTCCGGCCAGCGCACCGCGGACGCCAGCCGCACCGCGTCCACCTACGCGCTCGGCTCGTTCATACAGCTCGCGGACGTCCTGGTGGCCGAGGGCGACACCGTGCGAGTCGGCCAAACCCTGGCCACGCTGGATGCGTCCGGGTTGGAAGCACAGGTGCAGGTCGCGAAAGCGGACGCGAAGGTCACCGCCGCCCAAGTCGACCTGCTGGCCGCGGCCATCGACAAGACGGACGACAAGGCCGAAGAGGTCGCCGACAAGACGGCCGATGTGAAGAAGGCCATCAACACCCTCACCGACACCAAGGCCAAGTTGGTGAAGGCGCGCAAGCAGCTGAAGAAGCAGCGGCCACTAGTGGCCAAGCAACTCAAGCAGGCCCAGGAACTGCTGGCCAACTACCCGCCCGTCCCGGTGCCAGGCATACCCAGCCGCGAGGAGTTGCAGCAGGGCATCGCCAAGCTGAAGGCCGCGCTGAAGAAGATGGACGCGGGCCTTAAGAAGATCAACACCAACCTGCCCAAGCTCGAAAAGGGGCTACGCAAGGCCAAAGACGGACTCGAGAAGCTGGCTGATGCAGCCGACAAGATCACCGATGCCCGCGCCGGCCTGGTCGACCTCAAGGAACTCGCCGAGATCGCCGCCGACACCATGCAGGTGCCGATCGAACTCGCGCAGGTGCAGTTCAAGCTCGCCGTGCTCACCGCACCTGCGGACGGGGTCGTGGTGAGCGTTGCCGCCAGCGGGGACCGGCTGGCGCCGGGGGCGACCGCGGTGGCCATCCGTCCGGCCACGCCAAGCAAGGTGACCGCCTGGCTCTCCCCCGTCCAGCTCGGCCAGGTCTGCGTGGGCGACGAAGCCAGCGTCGCCGGGGACTGGGGCAACGCCGCCACCCCAGCCACGCTCACCCGGATCGCTCCCGCAGCCGAATACCCGCCGACCTCGGTGCCCACCGAGGAGGTCCACCTGACCAGGGCGGTCGAGGTGGAGTTCACCGCCACCGCCCAGTTGCCGGCCGGCGTGCCGGTCGAGATCACCATCAACGGCTGCCGATTCGCAGCCGACCACGAAGAAGGCAGATAGCCATGGCCGCACACACCCGCAAGCACCCGCCGATTCCGGTGATCGTAGTCGTCCTCCTCGCCCTGATCGGCGGCGGCATCTGGTGGTGGTGGAGCTCGACCCAGCCCGCCGCGAGTGCCGAGGCGCAACTCAGCGGTGCGGTCGAGGCCAACACCTACCAGGTCGCCTCCGCGCTGTCCGGACGCGTGATCGAAGTCAAGGTTGCCGAGGGCGACCGGGTGGCCAAGGACGACGAGCTCGTGCGTCTGGACGACTCGGCGTTCAAGCTGCAATTGGAGCAGGCCAAGCAGGGCGTGGTGGCCGCCAAGGCCGCGGTGACGAACGCAAAGGACGACGACGATGCCACCAAGGCAGACGTCAAGGCAGCCGAGGCACGACTGGCCCAGGCCGAGGCCGCAGTGAAGCTGGCCCAGGTCCAACTGGGCTACACCGTGGTCACCGCGCCCCGCGCCGGCACGGTCACCTCTCTGACGACCAACGCCGGACAGAACGCCGCGCCTGGCAAGACTCTGCTCACCCTGGTCGATCCAGCCGACCTCTTCGTCCGCGTGTTCGTACCGGAGACCCAGATCGGCAGAGTCTTGATTGGTCAAGCTGCGACGGTAACCACCGATTCCAGCGCCGACAGCTACTCGGGCACGGTGAGCTTCATCGCCAGTGAGTCCGAGTTCACGCCGAACAACGTCCAGACCAAGGAACAGCGGGTCAAGCTGGTCTACGAAGTGCGCGTACGCCTGAACGACGCCTCCGGCACGCTCAAGGCCGGCATGCCGGTGGATGTGGCCTTCGCCTGATGAGTACCACTGGTCCACCGGCGGATCTGGGCGTGATCGATGACACTCTCGCCGTCCGCATCCGTGGGCTACGGCGCACCTTCGGTGAGACCGTGGCCATCGCCGACATCGACCTCGACGTTCCCGCCGGCGCGGTCTTCGGCCTGCTCGGCCCGGACGGGGCGGGCAAGTCGACCCTGATCCGGATGCTGGCCACCGTGCTCACCCCGGACGCCGGGGATGCCGAAGTCTTCGGGCACTCAGTGACCCGGGAAGCCGCTCTGGTCACACCGCGCATCGGCTACATGAGTCAACGCTTCTCGATGTACCCGGATCTCTCAGTTTCGGAGAACCTCAACTTCTTCGCCACCATTCGCGGCGTGAGTCGCGCCGACCGCCGGACGCGCTCGAAGGCGCTGCTCGAGAGCATGGGCCTGGCCGAGTTCACCGATCGGCAGGCTCAGTTCCTGTCCGGTGGCATGAAGCAGAAGCTGATGCTGGCCACCACGCTGATGCACGAACCCGACCTGCTGCTGCTCGACGAGCCGACCACCGGCGTCGACCCGGTCTCCCGCCGCGAGTTCTGGCGGATCCTCGCCGGGCTCCACCGGGCCGGCAAGTCGGTCGTCGTGGCCACCCCCTACATGGACGAGGCCGAACGCTGCACGCAGGTGGCCTTCATCGACAAGGGCGCGATCGGCGAGTCCGGGACGCCCGAAGAGATCAAGCAGCGCGTTCCGGGGCAGTTGGTCGAGGTCGTCGCCGCCGAACCGAGAGCCGCGCTGGCCGCGCTTCAGGACGTTCCCGGGGTCGCTTCGCCCCACCTGTTCGGCGATGTCGTGCGTGTGCTGTGGTCGGACGCAGTCGCGCCGGTGCAGCCGCTGGCCGCGGCCCTCGCCGAAGCAGCTATCGCGGACGTGGCCGTGCGGCCGATCCCGATGGACATGGAGAGCGTGTTCGCCTTCCTGGCCGATACCCGCGCGCCAGCTGCTGCCGGGAGCCTTGAGGGTGGCGAATCATGAAAGCCGCGTTGGTTCGAATCGGTGCGATCGTCCGGAAAGAGTTCCGCCACCTCGGCCGCGATTCCCGTACGTTGCTCGCGGTGGTGATCACGCCGGTAATCCAGCTGCTGCTGTTCGCCTACGCGATCAGCTTCGACGTCGAGCATGTGCCCACCATCGTGATCGATTTCGACCAGACCACGCAGAGCCGCGAGTACGCCAGCTTGTACAGTTCGTCGCCCTTCTTCAACGTCGTCCAACACGGTAGTTCAATGTCTGACGTCGACGCCGCTTTCGATGCCAACAGCGCCCGGGTGGCGATCGTCATCCCGTCCGGCTTCGCCAAGAGCCTCGCGGCCGGTGAACAGGCTCAGGTCGCCGTCCTCATCGATGGCAGCGAGCCCAACGCGGCCAAGGTGTCCCAGGCGTACTCGGTGGCACTCAACCAGCTCTACAGCCAAGAACTGACCCGCGACTGGGCGGACGCCCAGGGCCTGGACCTCTCCAGTCTCGGCATGCTCGAACCCCGCGTCCGCACCTGGTACAACCCCGAACGCCGCTCCTCGGACTTCCTGATACCCGGCCTGATGATCGTGATCATCGCCATCGTGACGGTCCAGCAGACCGCAGTCACCCTCGTCCGCGAGCGCGACCTCGGCACTCAGGAGCAACTCGAGATCAGTCCCATGCGCCGGGTCGAGCTGATGGTCGGCAAACTCCTGCCGTGGACGCTGATCGCGTTCCTCGACGTCGCCCTGATCACCGGTCTCGGCCGAACCATCTTCGAGGTACCACTACGCGGCAACTTCTGGACGCTGGCGGTCGGCGCGGCGTTGTTCGTGTTCGCATCCCTTGGCATGGGCCTGTTGATCTCGGCCATCGCGCCGTCGCTCGACACCGCCAACATCATCGCGATGCTGGTCGCCTTCCTGCCGTCCTTCCTGCTGTCCGGGTTCGCCTTCGCACTCGATCAGATCCCGACCTGGTTGGCGTGGATCAGCTACGCCTTCCCCGCGCGGTACATGGTGACCATCTCCCGCGGGGTGTTCCTCAAGGGGGCCGGCTTCACCGAGGTCTGGCCCGAGTTGGCGCTGCTGAGCGGCTATGCCCTGGTCATGATCGTGATCTCGTCCGTTCTCTACGGACGGAGGTCGTCACGATGAGCATCAAGCGCATTCGCCTGCTGATCTGGAAGGAATTCATCCAGCTGCGCCGAGACCCGATGCTGATCCGGCTGCTGCTGGTCATGCCCGTTGTGCAGCTGATCATGTTCGGCTACGTAGTCGCGGTGGACGTGCACAACCTGACCACCGCTGTCGTCGACCTCGACCGCTCGACCACCTCGCAGAAACTGGAGGCGGCATTCACCGGCTCGGGTTACTTCACGGTGACCCAGCACCCGGCCAGCGAGGACGATCTGCGCCCGCTGCTCGATCGAGGCACGGTGAAGGTGGCGCTGGTGATCCCCGAGGGCACGCACGACCGGCTGACCAGGGGAGAGACCGCACCGATCGGCATCATCGTGGACGGCTCGGACTCCCAGATCTCCGCGATCGGCAGTGGGTACGCGTCGCAGATCGTGGCGCAGTTCAACTCCGCCCGCCGCGACGAGCTTGGAGTGACGGTGGCCGCGCCAGGCGTGGACGCGCGCATCCGGGTGATGTTCAACCCGACACTCGACCCGGTCAACACCATGATCCCCGGATTGATGGCTGCGATCATGATGATTTCGTTGATGGTGATCATGAGCCAGGCCGTGGTGAAGGAACGGGAGTCGGGCACGCTGGAACAGATGTTCGTGACGCCGATCAAGGCCACCGAGTACCTGATCGGAAAGCTGACGCCGTACGCGGCGCTGGCGACCGCGCAGTTGCTGCTGGTCGCTGCCGGCGGCATCTTCTGGTTCCGGGTGCCGTTCAACGGTGACTTCTGGGTAGTGCTGGTCGGCCTGCTGCTGTTCATGTTCACCTGCCTCGGGCTTGGGTTGCTGATCTCCCTGGTCTCGCGCACCCGGCACCAGGCGCAGCAGGCGGTGATGTTCCTGATGATCCCCACGATGGTCCTCTCGGGCTTCATTTTCCCGATCCAGTCGATGCCCGCGGTCATCCAGCCGCTGACCAACCTGATCCCGCTCACGTTCGCCCTGGAAGTGCTGCGCGGGGCCTTCGTCAAGGGGAGCAGTTTCGAAGCCCTGGCGGTGCCATTGCTCGCGCTGGCAGGTTTCGGCGTGGTCATCTTCTCCGCAGCCGTGATCGCCACCCGCCGCAGGATCGCAGAGTGAGGAAGGGGCGATGATGGGGTCTCGATCCTTTGACAAGCTCAGGGCAGGCCAAGCGCGACCAGCAGATCAGCGCTCAGAGCGGCCGATCGCCGACCTCAGCGAAGCCGCCACCAGCCCCGCGATCGCCGTCAGCGGCCTCACCAAGAGGTTCGGCGACTTCACCGCGGTCGACAAAATCGACTTCGAGGTGCCCCGCGGCCAGGTTTTCGGCTTCCTCGGCCCGAACGGCTCGGGGAAGACGACGACCATCCGGATGCTCACCGGCACGCTGCGGTCGAGTTCGGGCAACGCGTTGGTGCTGGGCGAGGACGTCATCCGCCGCCCGGAGCGCGTCCAGCCGCGGATCGGCTACATGTCCCAGAAGTTCTCCCTCTTCGAGGACATGACCGTCGACGAGAACCTGCGCTTCTATGCCGGCGTCTACGACCTCAGCCCGCAGCAGTTCACCGCTCAGCGCGACTATGTGCTGAAAATGGCCGACCTGGTCGGACGCGAGGACGAGCTCACCCGCAACCTCTCGGTCGGCTGGCGACAGCGCCTGGCACTGGGTGCAGCCACGATCCACGAGCCAGAACTGCTCTTCCTCGACGAGCCGACGTCCGGGGTGGATCCCGTAGCCAGACGTCAATTCTGGGACCTGCTCTACGACCTGGCCAGCCGCGGGGTGACCCTCTTCGTCACCACCCACTACATGGACGAAGCCGCGCACTGCAATCGACTGGCCTTCATCTACCGGGGCCGGATCATCGCGTCCGGCAGCCCCGCTGAGCTGCGCACCGAGCACATGGACCAGCGCATCTTCGACGTCTCCACCCGGGACGCCGACCCGGCCCTGCTGTGGCTGGAGCAGTCCCCCGAAATCGCCGAGGCCTACCTCTCCGGCGCCTCCCTGCACGCCGTCGTCCCGTCCGGGTCACGACTGAGCGCTGTCGAACTCGGCGAACAACTCGCGGTCGCCGGCTTCGCGGGCGCGACGGTGGCCGAAGTCGAGCCCACGATCGAGGACGTCTTCGTCAATCTGGTGTCCCGGCAGCGCTGACTCACATCCAGCCCTCAGCCCGCCAGCGGCCGCATGTCGCGATCTCGGTGGTCGATGCCGCAACTGTCGGCCTTTCGCGCCCAACCCCACCTTCGAGCTGCGAATCAACGACACGGTGCAGACTGGGTCCGTGAACCTGATCGCGGAACTGTGGGCGCGGGCGACCGCGAGGAGCGCTCAGCTCGAGCCCACGATCACGCTGATCATTGCCGGAAATGCGCTCGCGGCGGTGCTGCTGGCCTGGCCGGTGGTGCGCCTACTGGTCACGATCTGCCACGAAGGCGGGCACGCGCTGGTCGCGCTGCTCACCGGACGCCAACTGCGCGGGATTCGGGTGCACTCCGACACCTCCGGGCTGACCCTGACCCGCGGTCGGCCGACCGGTTTCGGCATGACGGCCACCCTGCTCGCCGGCTATCCGGCGAGTTCGGTGCTCGGCTTGGGCGCAGCCTGGTTGGTCGCTTCCGGTTACGCCGCGGGCGTGCTGTGGCTGTCGGTCGCCGGTCTGGCGGTGATGCTGCTGTCGATCCGCAACTTCTACGGCGCCCTGGTGGTGGCCCTTACCGCCACCCTGTTGGCGCTGGCCTCCTGGTTCATCCCTGGGGACTTCGTGGCCTGGCTGGCCGGCCTGCTCACCTGGACGCTCCTCCTCGCCGGCCCGCGTCCGGTGATCGAACTGCTCGGCAATCGCAGCCCGAACTCCGACGCGGCCCAGCTGGCCCGGTTGACCCACGTACCGCGGGCGTTCTGGACGCTCGGCTGGCTTGCGCTCAGCATTGCCGCGCTCTTGGTGGGCGGCCGCTGGCTGCTGGCCTGAGTCAGGTCGGCGGGGATCTCGACAGACTCGACCAGCCGAAGCCCGCGCACAGCAGACAGCCGGCTTCGTCAGGCTCAGCCAGCATTGGTCACCAGCGGCTAAGCCAGCGTGACCGCCTGGTCGAAGCCCAGCCGCGGGTTGCGCGGGAAGTTGCCGTCCGGGGCCACGTGGCCGATGTTCACCACGAGCAGGGTGCGCAACGCCGTCCCGGGGAAGAACTCGGCGTCGACCGCGGCTGCATTGAGGCCGCCCATCGGACCGGCGTCCAGCCCGGCCGCACGCACCGCGAGGATGAAGCCGCCAGCCTGCAGCCAGGCGTTGTTGGTGGCCATCACCGCACGGCGTTCGGCGTTCTCAGCGAGCGATTCCCGAACGCCAGCATTCTGCGGGTTGAGCACCGGCAGGTGCTCGTGGAAGTCGGTGTCAGCGGCGAGGATCGCCACCACCGGCGCAGACTCCGACTTGGGCCGGTTGGTCGGGTTCAACAGCGGCAGCAGCCGTGCCTTGGCCTCCGGGGTGCGGACGAAGGTGATTCGCAGCGGCTGGCTGTTCAGCGCGGTCGGGGTGAACTTGGCCAGCTCGTAGATGCGGGCAAGCTCCTCATCATTGACCGGTTCGGAGGTGAACCGGTAGGCGGTGTGCATATCGGCGAAGATGCTGTCGGCGGAGATTCTCGCAGCTTCAGCAGTCAGGGTCATCAGTACTCCAGCTAGTTGATGCCTCAACTATATCTGATCTCCGCACACGCCAAAAACCTGTCGTCCATGAGTTGCCGCGCCGGTTTGACCGGGGCGGCTTTAAGTGCTGGGATTGAAACGTCCCCAAAGCCGCGGCCAGCCTTGCTGGCCCGTTGTTGGCTGTCCGCCAACGCCCTGCTCCGAAGTCCGCGGATGGGAAGTCGCCTGATCACACCTATCCCTGGAGTTCTGTCTTGTTCCGGCTCGCCATCGCCGAAAACCGTCTTGATCGTGCCCGCCTGCTGCTGCTCTGCGCGTTTGCGCTGAGCGGACTGCTGGTCTTCTCGTGGTTGGCGCGCATCCCTAGTGTCCGGGATGCACTCGACCTGTCCGCCACCGAGCTTGGCGGCTACCTCCTGGTCGGCTCCGTCGGCGCACTGATCACCGTCTTCTCCGCCTCAGCCCTGCTCACCCGCTTCGGCAGCGGACGGGTGTTCGCCACCGGGTCGATCGTGATGTCCGCCGGTTTCGCACTGATGGGCATCGGGCCGACGCTCGACTCCCGTCCGCTCTTCCTTGCCGGCATCGTGATCAACGGCATCGGTGGAGCGCTGATCAACCTGCCGATGAACGTCGAGTCGGCACGCCTTGAACAGGCTTACGGGCGGACGATCATCCCCCACTTCCACGCCGCCTTCTCCGCCGGCGCAGTCGCCGGCTCGCTGCTCGGCGCCGTCGCATCGTCGGTGGGCCTGACGGTCTGGCTGCAGTTCACCATCGCCGCTGTGGGAGTCGGTTGCGCGAGATTAGCAATGCTCGAGCACGGCATGATCCTGCCCGAGGCACGCTTGACCGGCCCGGCCAGGGATCGCGGGCCGTCGGCTCTCGGCGTCTGGCTACAACCCCGCACCCTGCTGATCGGAGCGGTTGCCTTCGCTGCCGCGCTCAGCGAGGGCGCGGCCAACAACTGGCTGGCGCTCGCGTTCGTGGACGGGTTCGGCACGGCCGAGTCGTCCGGCGGGCTGGTACTCGGCGCGTTCATCGGCTCCATGACCCTGGTGCGCGCCTTCGGCACCGGCATGATCGACCGGCTGGGCCGCACGCTCAGCCTGCAGATCTCCGGCGTCCTCGCCTTCGCCGGGTTGGCCATCTTCGGCCTCGCCCCCGGGCCCGCGACCGCCGTGGCCGGGGTCTGCCTATGGGGCGTCGGGGCTGCGCTCTGCTTCCCGATCGCGGTAGCCGCCGCGTCCGACGAGCCGCACGCTGCCGCGGCCCGGGTCTCGGTGGTCGCCTCGCTGGGCTCGGTGGCCGCGATGACCGCCGCACCGCTGATCGGCTTCGCTGCCGCGTACCTCGGCGGCGCCCGGCACGCATTGCTGGTGGTGCTGGTCGCCCTGGTGGTGAGCCTGGCGGTCTCACGCCACGTCAGCCCGGTCGCCACGATTGAGATCGCCGACCCGATGGCGGAGTTCGAGCGGACCCCCGTCCCGGTCGCGTAGCCGGCGGAACGCTGCGCACCATTGCTGAGCCGCTCCCCCAGCCAGCCGGACTCGTAACTTCGCCGTCAGAATCGCCGGATAGCCTGCGGCGCATGCCAAGGTCAATGCGCGCCACCATCATCCAGCCCGATCCAGACGTCCCGGCCGACCGGTTCGGACGTTGGCTGAGCGGCAACCGCGTCCTCGTCCGCGCCATTCCGCTGTGGCAGCTGGGGGTGCCGGACGCGGATTCACTCGGCGACGGGCTGATCGTGCTGGGCGGGCGGATGAGCGCCCACGATGGCGCCCAACATGCCTGGATGGAGCCGCTGAAACGCCTGCTCCGGGAAGCGGTCGAGGCCGAGATCCCCACCCTGGCGATCTGCCTCGGCCACCAACTGCTGGCCGAGGCCTTCGGTGGCGAAGTGGCGGTGAACCACCCTGGTGGCGGCGAGCATGGCGCGGTCGAAGTGGATTGGCATCTGGCCGCAGCGGACGACCCGCTGCTGGACCGACTCGCGGCGAACGGCAGGTCCGTGGTCGCAGCTTCGCACCACGACGCGGTCACCCGCCTCCCGGAAGGCTCAGTGTCGCTGGCCGCTAGCCGGGACTACCCGAACCAGGCGTTCCGGGTCGGATCGGCGCTCGGCGTCCAGTTCCATCCCGAGGCATCGCCCGAGCTCATGGGACGCTGGGCGGCTCTCGATGGCGGCGATGCCCGCACCATGCGCCGCTCCATGCAGACCCACGACAGCGAGGTGGCCCGCACCGGACGGCTGCTCGCCCAAGCGTTCACCGGGCACCTACGGGCACAGCAACTCGCGGCCTAACCCCCGTACCCCACCGGTCGCGGCGCCAAAACGGAGCGCACCGGCGGGGCAAGCCGGCGGCATTTCGGGACTGGTGCCATGACATATCGTTGAGGCACTAGCCAGGAGTTGGAATGATTCGAGTACTGCCGTTCGCCGTCGAGTTGGTGTTGGTGATCTTCTGCGTGCTCGATTGCCTGCGTGCCGACGAGAGCCGGATCCGCAGCCTGCCGCGCTGGGCCTGGCTGCTGATCATGATCCTGATTCCCATCGTGGGCTGCGTCGCCTGGCTGTTCGCGGGCCGACCCACTGGATCCGCGCCTGCTCAACCGCCCCGGCCACCCTCCTCCGGCCTCTACGAACAGCCGCCGCGGCAGCGCGTGATCGCCCCGGACGACGACCCGGAGTTCCTCCGTTCACTCAAGCGCAGCGCGGAGCATGAGCGGCTGCTCAAGCAGTGGGAGGACGACCTCAAGCGACGCGAGGACGAACTCCGCAAGAACCAGGGCCAGGATCCGGAACAGCTGTAGTCGTCAGGTGGTGGCGAGCGCCGTCTCGACCTCCGCGTCAGCGGCGGGCTGACGGGCAGGCTTCGGCCGCCGGGCACCGATGACCGGACGCGTCCCGATCTGGTCACGATCCCGCTGACCGACGTCCGATCAGTGCGTTCGATCGTCGCCCTGGGACGCCCAGAGCGCCTGGCCCGCGCGGCCGTCCGCCTGGTGCTGGCGCACCTCAAGGACGTCGGTGCTTCGATCTCAAGTGCGGCACCGGACCGATCCCGGCCCGCGCCGGGTGACGCAGGCGCGTGGCTAGGAAGGCCCACGAGCTCAGCCGCCGAACGCGTCCATGACGACCGCGACGGTTTCGCGCAGGTAGTTGGCCGGCCAGAAGTACCACGGGGTGCGACTGCTGACGTGCTGTGCTGCCAGCCCGGCTCGCTCGGCGGTGCATCCGGCGCGGTAGACGTGGAACTCGTCGGTGACGAACACCACCCGGTAGTCGTCGTCGAAGCGCTGATCGAGCAACACCTTTGAGAAGGCGAAGTTCTCCTCGGTCGAGGTCGAGCGATCCTCCAGCACAACGGCGTCCGCGGTTACCCCACGGGACACCAGGTAATCGCGCATCGCCACCGCTTCCGGAACTTCCTCCTGCGGTCCCTGCCCACCCGAGACGACGATCACTGCACGCGGATTGCGCTGGTGGTAGGCCAGCGCCGTGTCCAGTCGTCCGACCAGGGTGCGCGACAGTTCGCGGCCATGGACGGCGGCGCCGAGCACGACCACCGCGTCCGCATCATCGTCGGCGGTGTCGACCGAACCGTGGACGGCAAGGAAGCTCGAGAGTCCGAGGACGCCGAGCGCCAGCAGCACGGCTACCACGCTCAGCGTCCGGACGCCGCGCAGCCAGGGCAGCCAGATTCCCCACGCGAGCAGGATGCCCGAGGCCAGCGCCACCAGTGCGGTGCCGAGCGTCAGGTTGGCGGTGCCCGCCAGCCAGATCGCGTTCGCCGCCAGTGCGACACCGACGACCAGCAGCAGGATCCTCGCCGCCGCGACTCCCCGGCCGCGGCGCCCCCGGATTCTGCTGACGTCACGCCCAAAGGCTAGGGCACCGCCAACCCCGACGGTCTACCCGCCGAGCACCTTCTGGATCGCCTCGGCCAGCGGGCCGGCGGTGTACGGATCGCCGTCGAACACCACCCCGTTGAGCTTGATGGTCGGCGTTCCTTGCACCCGCTTGGGGAACCACTGCCGGGTGACTTCGTCGGTCCAGCTTCGATAGGCAAGCTTGCCGAAGGACGCGACCACCTCCTTCGACGCACCGGCCTGTTCACCCAGCTGCGCCAACTGGACATCGCTCAACCCGGTGGTGCCCTCGGCGGGCTGGTGGGCGAAGAGCAACTGGTAGAAGCTCCAGGCCTGGTCGGGGCTGGTGCTGGCGATCGTCGCGAAGGCGTTGGCCGCCCGGGTGGAGTACCGGCTGCCCTGGGACTGGTTGTCAAGGAACGTCAACGGATAGACGTCCACCTTGGCCTTGCCTGACTGCAGCAGTGCGGACAGCGCCTCCGCGTTCGCCTCATCGAAGGTCTTGCAGTAGGGACACATGAAGTCGGTGAAGACCGAGACCGTCACGGGCGCGTCCGCCTTGCCGATGCGGACGGCCCCGTCCGGCGTCGCGTTCGCCGGGCCGGTCGCGCCGATCGCCACCGGACCGGACGCCGAGTCGTCGGGCCGGTTGTTGACGTACGCTCCCACCGCGAGTCCCGCCACCAGCGCGGCCACCACGGCTACGACCGCCCCGACCCGCACCAGCAGCCGTTTGCGATTCGCGTTGGCTGCTTCGTGCGCGTGTTGCTCACGCAGGGCGGCCCGGCGCGAGGACGCGCTGGGCTTGGGCTGTTTCGACACCGCTACTCCTTCTCAGCACACCGACGCTCAGACCAGCATCGGACCATATTTCACCATCACCAGCATCACGACCGCCATCAGCCAGATCGCCACCACGAGCGCGTCCAGATCCGCCCGCACGAAGCGCTGCATCGCCCGGTTCGCCCGCGGCGGGAGGTACAGGTTGCCGTCCCGAATGTTCACGTGGGTGAGCGAGGTGAAGACCAAGGTGGTGGACAACGTCACCAGCAGGCACCACGGGCACAGCGCACCGATCACGAAGTAGGCCTGGAAGAACAGCCAGTACGCGAAGACCAGGCCGAGGGTGTAGACCACCTGGGCTGAGCACATGAACCAGCGCGGGAAACGCACGCCCCCGAGGCTCGCCACCGCGATCGTGATCACCACCGGCTCAGCGATGAGCCCGAGGAAGGCGTTCGGGAACACGAAGAGGCTGGCCTGCCACGAGACCCCGACCGTGCCGCAGCTCAGCACGGCGTTGATGTTGCAGGCGAGCGCGGCGTTCGGGTTCTCGGCGAGCGCGATCGCGTCCACCGAGAGCACGAACGAAGCGGTCAGGCTGATCAGCGCAGAGACCAGCATGGTGGTGTAGATCCACCCGTCCGATTGGCGCAGTGTGCTCAGCCGGCGCAGTGGCCCATCAGCCATTGGCGGCCTTGTCGATCGCTGCCTTCAGCGCGCCGGGCACCAGCAGGTTCTCGGTCTGGATGACTCCGTTGACCTTGACCGTCGGCGTGCTCTCGATGCCGGACGCGAACGCGTTCTCGGTCACCTGTTGCACCCACGGCACGAAGGTCTGCTTGGTGAAGCTGGCGGCCACGTCGGCGGGCGCACCGGCCTGCTTGGCGAAGTCGGCCAGCTGGGTGTCGGTCAGACCGGTCGAGCCCTCCTCCGGCTGGTTGTCATACAGGATCTTCATGAAGTCGAGCGCGATCGCAGCGTCGTGATTGGCCACTGTGGCGTAGGCGTTGGCTGCCCGGGTGGAGAACTTGGTGCCTCCCGACTGCTGGTCGAGGAACGACATCGGGTGCATCTCCAGCTTGACGCTGCCGGCGTCGACGGCCGCGGCCAGATCCGCACCGTTCACCTGCTCGAACTGCCCGCAGTACGGGCACATGAAGTCGGCGTACACCGTGACGGCGACCGGAGCGGCTGTGTCACCGACGAGGATGCCGCCGCCCTCGGCAGCGTTGCGCGGGGTGACCACGCCGCCCGGAGCGGGGGTCGCCGTGACCGTTCTGGAGTTGGTGACCGACCACACGGTCACGCCGATCATCAAGGCGATCACCAGTAGGCCGGTGATCCAGGCGATGCGGGTGGCCAGCTTCATGCGCTGCTCGCCCTTGGCCTGTGCGGCCTGTTGCTGGCGGAGCGCGCTTCGGGCGTTGGACTGTTCCTGGGGGTTCTTGCGGTTTGACATCTGTGCTTTCGATTCCGGGCCCGGATGGCCCAAGTGACGTTTCAAGGTGGGCGGATCAGGCCGCCGGGCGCCCTCAGGCGCACTAGTGAGCCGTGCCTGGTGGCACGCTCGGGTCACAGGTTCACGAAAGGCAGGACGGGGGTCCGCGGTGCGGATTCACGCGTGCGTGGTGCACGTCGGCGTAGGCGGCGCGGACGCGGACTGGAGCCGGTCGGCGCTGCGGAACCACGATCTCGCCGAGTTCGACCAGCACCAGCGTGAGCTGACGCCTGGCTGACCGCGCCAACCGCTGCAGCGCACGGCCGCCGACCACACCGGCGGTCACGACCAGCGGCAAGAACAGCAGCTGCACCATCAGCGTGGCCCCGACCATCAACGTCCAGGCCACCACCGGGGCTGGAGCGCTGAGGCAGTGCAACTCGCCGAACTCGGCAGGCACCAGTGAGTACAGCGGATGCGCGGCGTCAAAACATGCGACCAGCGAGACCCGCGGGAGGCTGGACAGCACCGGCCAGAGCGCGGCGATCGTGGCCAGCGCAGCGAAAGCGCGCGACCCCAGGCCGGGTCGCGCCAGCCACTGCCGCACGGAACTCACCGCTTCAGCGTACCTGACCGCAAGCCAGTGCCCCGCCGGCGCTGCGCCAACCAAGGTGGACCGTTCCTCCCTCAGACGCCACCAACCCGTCCACTCTGACTCGACCGCGACCCGCGGCATCCCGCCCCACCAACAAGGTGGACCGGTGCGCGTCCGGACGCCGCCAAGCCGTCCACTCAGTTGAGGCCGGGGGCGCAAAACGGACGCGTGCTAGCCTTTTCGCATGCACACCGATCGCCGGCTCGCCACTTCGCTGAGCGTTGCGCGCATCGAGATGTGTCGGTGTTGTTGTCGCGGCTGATCGCGTCCCACCCGTTCCACCGCTTCTGCACGAGCTCTTTCGGCATCGCCGCCTGAGCCGCCACACCCCACAGACTCCCTTCGCCGGAAGGTCCTTTCCATGGCTTCACAGATCGATCCGCGCGGTCCACGCTTCGGCGCGACCGTCACCTCCGTAGTGCTCACCCTTGCCCTAGTCGCCGGCCCGAAGTGGGGCCTCGCCCTACTGGTCCTGCAGGCTTTCGCTTTCGGGCTGGGCGCACTGCTCGGACTTCGCTACCAACCGTACGGCTGGGTGTTTCGCCGCTTCGTACGGCCGAGGCTCGGCGCACCCGAAGAGCTTGAGGACGAGCGCCCGCCGCGTTTCGCCCAGTCAGTCGGCCTGGGGTTCGCCCTGGTCGGCATTCTCGGTGCCCTGTTCAGCAGCGACCTCGTCTTCTTCATCGCAGTCGGATTCGCGCTGGTGGCCGCGCTCTTGAACGCTGTGTTCAACTTCTGCCTAGGCTGCGAGCTTTATCTGCTCGGACGCCGCCTGTTCGCGCGGCCGGCTGCCGCGTCCAGTAAGTCATGACCGGGTTGCTCGTCGCGGCGATCGCCGCTCTGGTCGCGCTCGGCTTCGGCCTGTACCGGAAAGCCATCGACGGCCGGGTGCAGGTGGTCGGCTCGCCGGCAGCACCGACTCTGGACGCTTCGCGACTGGCCACCGGCCTCGGCTCGGAGGCCACGTTCGTGCAGTTCTCCGCTGAGGTGTGCGCACCCTGCCGAGCGACCGCCCGCGTGCTCGCCGACGTCACGGCCGGCCTTTCCGGAGTCGAGCACATCGAGCTGGACGCCGCCACCCGGCTCGATCTGGTCAACGAATTGGGAATCACCCGGACACCCACCGTGTTGTTGCTCGATGGCACCGGCGCGGTCCGCAATCGAATTGTCGGCGCCCCGCGAAAAACTGAGGTGCTGGCGGCGCTGGAAGTGCTGACCGAAAGCAGTGACAAGAGGTAGAGGTAGCCGATGAACCCCCTGCGCGATGAGGTCTGGAACCGGGTCCGGACCGAGGCCACCGCCGACTCGTTGGCCGAGCCGGCGCTGGCGAGCTTCCTGCACACCACCGTGCTCTGCCACGATCGGCTGGAGGACGCGCTCAGCTACATCCTGGCCAGCAAGCTGGGCAGCGAGACGATCTCCTCGCTGAGCCTGCGGGAACTGATCATCGGCGCCTTCGACGACGACCCCAGCATCGGCGCGGCCGTGCGCGAAGACCTGCGAGCTGTGCTCAGCCGTGACCCTGCCTGCCGCGGGTACTCCGTCCCGCTGCTCTACTTCAAGGGCTTCCACGCGCTGCAGTCCTACCGGGTGGCGCACTATTACTGGACGCACGGGAGGATCGCGCTGGCACTGTTCCTGCAGAGCCGGATCTCCGAGGTCTTCGCCGTCGACATCCACCCCGGCGCGCGGATCGGCAAGGGCATCATGTTCGACCACGCCACCTCGGTGGTGATCGGCGAGACCGCCGTGGTCGAGGACGATTTCTCCATGCTGCACGAGGTCACCCTCGGCGGCACCGGGAAGGTCGGTGGGGATCGCCATCCCAAGATCGGCAAGGGCGTGATGATCGGCGCGGGCGCCAAGGTGCTGGGCAACATCCGGGTCGGTGAGGGCGCCAAGATCGGCGCCGGTTCAGTGGTCCTGGAGGACGTGGCGCCCTACACCACGGTCGCCGGCGTGCCGGCCCGTCCGGTCAGCTACCCGATCCACGGCCTGCCGGCCCTGGACGAGATCTCCGACTCGATCGAACCCTGAGCCACCTCCCTGAGCTTGGCGAAGGTCCTTCTTCACCAGCCCTCAGGGAGGTTTCCAGACCCTCGGACCGCCGCAGAGACCGTCACTGCGCGGACTCGCGCGGCGGCAGCCCGGCCAGTCGATAGCACTCGTCGACGAACTCCATGTTGGCGACGGCGTCGTCCGCCCCGGTCGGGAAGTCCGCGCCATCCCGGATGGCCGCGGTCAAGGCCTGCAGCTGGTAGGTGTACGTCGTGGTCGGGCCGTGGTGCTCGACGGTCTCGGCACCGGCCACGTTCAGGATCAACCTGTCGTCGGCATCGGCGGCGATGAAGTTGGGCAGCACCGCCGTACCCCGGGTGCCGGTCGCGGTGATCGACATGTCGGCGGCAGCACCGAGGTCGGCGTCCAGCACGGCGGACGCACCGTTTGGCAGTTCAGCGCGCACCAACAGCGAAGCGTCCACCCGCGGGTCGATTCCTTCCCGGAAGCCCGCTACCGCACTGACCGGCCGCGCACCGCCGCCAAGAACCGCGGCCACGTCACGGGCCACGTGCGTGGTGTAGCAGCCCAGGTCCATCTGCGCCCCGCCGGAGAGCGGCCACGACCAGCGGATGTCCGTCGGGTCGGTGCAGTCGAACTTCATGTTGACCCGCAACTCGGTCAGCTCGCCGATCGTCCCATCGCCGATCACCTGGAGCAGCCGAAGGTACATCGGGTGGTAGCGGTGGTGGAAGCCCTCGAAGAGCACCAGCCCGTCCCGAGGTTCGGCGGCCACCTCGCGAGCCTCGACCGCGTTGCTGGCGAACGGCTTCTCGGTGAGCACGTGCTTGCCGGCGCGCAGCACGGCTTGGTTCATGGGTGCATGCTGGCTATTGGGAAGCGGGTTGTAGACCACTTCGACCTCAGGGTCGGCCAGCAGTTCGGCATAGCTACCGTAGGCGCGGGCGATGCCGTGCTCGGACGCGTACCGCTGCGCCCGGCCGAGATCGCGCGCTGCGACCGCCACCACCTCGGCGCCGATAGCCGCAGCCGGACGCACCAGCGCCCGCTCCGCGATCCGGGCCGCACCGAGGATTCCGATCCGAATTGGCTGCGACATGTGCGCCCCTCCGAGCTCCGCCAGGTGATGCCGCGAACGTATCAGCCCACAACCCTCAACCTCGAACCCTGAACATGCACTTGAGGTGCCGCCGCCTGTAAATCCCCTAGTCAGCGCCTAGTTGAGAGTTGGCCCTGCCAACTTAACCCTCAAGGTGGGTCTTGTCCGGCTGGACAGTCGCTGGATAGGAAACCCCTTGTGAAGCCCGTTTCGAGACTCCTAGCCGTGGCCATTTCGGTAGCCATGTCGATCGGGCTCGCCCTGGTCGATCCAGCCACCGCGTCCGCGATCTCGGCCAACGCCAAGAAGACCTTCGTCACCAGCCTGGCCACCTCGGCCCAGGCCGCGCAGCGCCAGTACGGTGTGCCGGCCGCGGTGCTGATGGCCGAAGCGATCGTCGGCTCGAACTGGGGCACGTCTGCAGCCGCCAAGCAGGCAAGGAACTACTTCAACACCGAGTGCCGTGCCACCATGACCGCGAGCCAGTTCGCGAAGCTGGCGGTGGCGCAGGTCGGCAAGCCCTACGTGCTGGGAGCCGAAGCCGCGATCAGCCAGAACAACCCGGCCAAGTTCGACTGCTCCGAACTGGTGGAGTGGCTCTACGGCCGCTCCGGCAACCGCATCACCGACCTGGCGGCTTCGCAGTACAACGTGACCAAGCCGGTATCGATCGACGCCCCGCAGGTGGGCGACCTGGTGTTCCTGCGCAACAACCCGGCCCGATCCAATGGCATCGGTCACGTCGCGGTGGTCACCAACCAGCTCGACACGGGTGAGTGGGAGATCGTCGAGGCCCGCGGCCGGGCCGATGGCGTGGTCAAGACCACCCTCAGCTACTGGAAGCAGCGCAAGTATTTCGCCGGCCTCCGCCGCTACCCCGGCTTCGCCCTCGCCGACGAGAACGGAGTCACCAAGGGCGCCACCGCGAACGCCTACCAGTACGGCTGCCTGGCGATCACCGTGGGTGGAACCACGATGCGCTACAGCAACTATTCCTCCACCAGCAGCGCATTCGCCGACCGGGCCAGGATCATCACCACCGGCGCCAAGTACGAGGCCGCCCGCGGCGTTCTGGACAACTGGGACGCGTTGGTGGACGAAGTCGCCAAGGCTGACCGTCCGGACACAGCCGCGGCCTACGCACAGAGCCTGCGCGACGTGATCAACAGCTACAAGCTTGCCGACTACAACGTGGTGCCGTTCACCGTGGTGCTGGGCTCCGGCAGCGGAACCGCGAAGGTGACCGCGCTGAAGTACCTCCTCCGCCAGTCGAGGGTCAGCGTCAAGGTCTCCGGCGCCTACGATGCCGCGACCAAGGCTGCGGTGAAGAAGTTCCAGAAGGCCAGGAAGCTCGAAAGCGACGGCGAGGCCGGCCCGAACACGCTGACCACACTCGCTCCTCAGCTCAAGTCCGGTGCGAAGGGCGATCAGGTCAAAGCTCTGCACGCCCTGCTCCAGGACTTCGGCTACCGCACCAACTCCGGCTCGACCTTCGGCAGCACGACCACCGCGGCAGTGAAGGCTTTCCAAGCGGCGGTCGGACTGTCGCCCTCGGGCGTGGCCACTTCGAACACCTGGGCCAAGCTCTTCATGGCCGTCGATCCGGCCCCGGTGCCGACGATCAGCGGCAGTGCGGTCGTTGACGGCATCCTCACCGCTGACCCGGGCGTCTGGGCTGCGTCCGCGACGCTGAGCTACCAGTGGTTCCGCGACGCCACCGCCATTCCCGGCGCCAACGCAGCGACCTACCAGGTGCAAGCAGCGGACATCCGTAGCGCGCTCACCGTCGCGGTCACTGGCAGCCTCGCTCCGTTCACCCCGATCAGCCGCAGGTCCGCGGCAACCGCAGTCGTCGTGCCTGGAACCTTCAGCGCCGCACCGGCGCCGGTGATCAGCGGCACTCCCGCGGTCGGCCAGGAAGTGACCGCGGTCACGGATGGCTGGGCGCCCGCCGAGGTGGCCTTCACCTACCAGTGGTACCGCGGCAAGTCCACGATCAAGGGTGCGACCGAGCGCACGTACGTCCTGCAGGCCAGCGACGTGGGTGCCAAGCTGACGGTCAAGGTGGTCGGCAGCCGCGCGGGCTACACCTCGGTGACCCAGGTCTCCGCCGAACTCGCCGGTGTCGCCAAGGGTGAGTTCGCGGCCCCCGAGCCGAAGCTGTCCGGCAAGGCGAAGGTGGGCAAGAAGGTCACCGTATCCCCCGGCACGTGGGCCGCGGCCAAGGTCAGCTTCAAGTACCAGTGGTACCGCGGCGACTCCAGGATCAAGGGCGCGACCAAGTCCACCTACAAGATCACCAAGTCTGACAAGGGCAAGGTGCTCACGGTCTCCGTGATCGGCTCCGCGACCGGTTTCAACTCAGCGGAGAAGCGCGCCGCCACCGCAAAGGTGAGCTGATCGCCACCAACCACACAGCCAGCCGGCCCATCCCCTCCCCCCGGGCAGAGTGGACGGCCACCGACGAATCGGTCGGACGGGTTGGTCTGGCTACCAGTCGACGCTGGCGCAGGTCACGGTGATCGCGAAGGGCACGGCATTGGCCGACACCTTGCCGTCATCGGTCATGGTGCCGGTGCCGGTCACCTTGAACGTCTCCCCCGTTCGCGACAACTTCGCCGAGGTACCGCCCTGGCCGTTGCCTTTTGCGGTGAGCGTGTGGGTGATCGACTCCGAGTCGGCGCCGAAGTCCATGTCCACCGAGACCGCGGCATCGGCGGCTTCGGTGAGGACGACCTTCACCTCGACGGACTCGAAGAAGTCGGTGGCGTTGTCCGACAAGTGCAGTGTCGGCTTGCCGTCCTTGCGTTGGCACGTGCCCGTCATCTGGTCGGAGACCAGGTTCTCCTGGTACAGCACCAGCTTGCCCTTCCCCTTGGCCGGCAGTGCCGTCGCTGGTGCGCTGGGCGTGGTTGTGGGCGAGCCGGACACGCTCGGTGTCGCAGACGGGGACACGTCGGTGGCGGAGGGAGTGGGCGTGCCCAGCGGCGTGCTCGGCGAGACGCTGGGCACCGGCTGGCTGGCGGGGCCGGACGGACTGATGCCGGCCGGCGGCACCACCGCACAGCTGCTCAGGCCCAGTGCGAGCAGCAGCGCGAACGATGGTCTCGACAAGCTCGACCAGCCGAGATTCGAGCGAGACCGGCCGGGAGTTGACCGGTGGCTGGTCGGCTGCAGAGCGATTGGTGCGCGCATGGCCGCCACCCTACTCGGGCACCCTGCCCGCGAACGGGCGCTCAGCCTTGGGTAAACGCTGATTGACGATCCCTGAGCCGGGCGTTGGGTCGTCCATCCGCACGGTGACTACGGGCTTCGTCAGGCTCAGCCAGCGTTGACCGGCGTTGAGCAGCGGTTCCTCAGGTGTCGAAGCCGCCGAGGCGGGCCACTTCCGCGAACCAGCGGGCGCTGGCCTTCGGAGTCCGGCGCTGGTCCTCGTCCACGCGCACGATGCCGAAGCGCTTGGCGTAGCCGAAAGCCCATTCGAAGTTGTCCAGCAGCGACCAGGCGAGGTAGCCGCGCACATCGGCGCCGGCTTCCATCGCCTCGTGCACGGCAGTCAGATGGCCCTTCAAGTAGGCGAGGCGGTCGGCGGTGTCGTCGACAAACCCGTCCGCGTCCGCGACGTCGTCGAACGCCGCCCCGTTCTCGGTGATCACCAGCGACACGCCGGCGGCCGCAGTGTAGGTGCCGTGCAGCCAGAGCAGCAGGTCGCGCAGGCCGCTCGGATCGATGTCCCAGCCCATCGCGGTCTTCGGCAGCCCGCGATCGACCACGACCGCCTCCGGCGCAGTGATGTTCGGGCTGGCGCCGGCCGGCGGCTCGGCACCGGCCGCGGGGGCAGCCACCAGGTTGGTCGTGTAGTAGTTCACGCCGAGCACGTCGATCGGGGTGGCGATAGCTGCCAGATCGCCGTCGTGCACCAGGTCGTCCGGCCAGATCGAAGCCAGGTCCGTGAGCACGTCGGCCGGGTACTCGCCGGTGAAGATCGGATCGGTGAAGTAGCGGTTGTTGGTGCCGTTCAGCCGCCGCGCGATGTCCACGTCCGCTGATTCATCGGACGCGGCGATGGCCGGAGTGAAGTTCAAGGTGATGCCCAGTTCAGCGTCCGGGTCGGCAGCCCGCAGGGCCTGGATCGTCCAGCCGTGCGCCAGCAGCAGGTGGTGCGCGGCCCTGACGGCGGCCACCGGCTCCGTCTGGCCTGGGGCGTGGTGCCCACCGGCGTAGCTGAGGAACGACGAGCACCACGGCTCGTTCAGGGTCGTCCAGATCCGTACCCGGTCAGCCAGGTGCGCGTGCACCGCCTGGGCGTAGTCGACGAAGCGCTTGGCGGTGTTCCGGTTGGTCCAGCCACCGGGCAGCGAGGCCGGCAGATCCCAGTGGTAGAGGGTGAGCCAGGGTGTGATGTCGTTGGCAAGCAGTTCATCGACCACTCGGGAGTAGAAGTCCATGCCCTTGGCGTTGACGCGGCCCTCGGCGTCCAGCACCCGCGGCCAGGACACCGAGAAGCGGTAAGTGCCGAGGTTGAGTTCGCGCATCAGCGCGATGTCCTCGCGGTAGCGGTGGTAGTGGTCCACCGCCACCAGCCCGTCCTCGCCGTTGAAGATCGCGCCCGGCACCCGGCAGAACACGTCCCAGATCGACTCCTCCTTACCGTCCGCGGTAGCCGCTCCTTCGATCTGGTACGCCGAAGTGGCCGAGCCGAAGCGGAAGGAACTGGGGAATTCGATGTCCATGGGTGGTCCTTTCTGCGGCTGGACGGGTCTGAGCCCGTCCAGCCGGGGAATGCGTTACTCAGTCGAGCTTGCGGCTCTTAAGGCTGCCCTTCAGGTCTGGGACGTCGGCCAGCAGGCGCTTGGTGTAGGCGTTCTTCGGGTCGAAGATCACCGCGTCGGTGGTGCCCTGCTCGACGACCAGGCCGTGCTCCATTACCACGACTTCGTCGGCCAGGTAGCAGGCCTGACCGATGTCGTGGGTGATGAACAGCACGGTCAGGCCGAGGTTTTCGCGCAGGTGCTGCAGCACGTTCAGCGCGCTCACGCGCAGGGACGCGTCCAGCATCGAGGTGGCCTCGTCAGCCAGTAGCACCTTCGGGTTCATCATCAGTGCCCGGGCGATCATCACCCGCTGGCGCTGACCGCCGGAGAGCTGGTGCGGATACTTGTGCACCGCGTCCGCCGGCTTGAGGCCGACGTAGCCGAGGCAGGTCTCGATCAACTCGTCGAGCGTCTCTGCCGACAACCCGGCGGCACCCATCCCCCGCCGCAGCATGTGACCGACGGTGAAGAACTGGTTGAACGATGCGAACGGGTCCTGGAAGACCGCCTGCACGTCGCGCCAGTAGGCCCGCAGTTCAGCGCCCCGGATGTTGGTCACATCCTTGCCGAGGTATGTGATGGTGCCGCTGGTTACCGGCATCAGCCGAAGCAGCATCCGGGCGAGGGTCGACTTGCCCGAGCCGGACTCCCCCACCACGGCCAGCACTTTGCCGGCGTGGAACTCGACGCTGACGTCGTCGACCGCAGTGATGTGGCCACCCGAGACCCGGAACTGTTTGGTCACGTGACTGGCTGCCAGGACGGGCGAGCCTGCGGGCGGAATGGCCCCCGGGTCCAGCGACTTCGGATCGCTCATGCCTGGTTCACCTCCATCGGGACGGTCTCGTTCAAGTGCTCCATGGCCCACCAGCAGGCCACCTCATGCTCACCCTCGTGCAGGAACGCCGGCTCTTCCAGCTTGCAGGCCGGCATCGCGAACTTGCAGCGCGGGTGGAAGCGGCAGCCCGACGGCGGGTTGCCGAGGTTCGGCGGCGAACCGGGGATGCCCAGCACGTGCTTGGTGCGGGTTTCCTCGGTTGGGTCGAGAACCGACGACAGCAGCGCGGACGTGTACGGGTGCCGCGCGTTGTTGACCAGTTCCTCGGTGGGACCGTCCTCGACGATCTTGCCCGCGTACATGATCGCCAGCCGGTCGGTGACCATGCTGAGCACCGGCAGGTCGTGGGTGATGAAGATCACGCCGCGCATGATCTTCGCCTCGACCATCGCCAGCAGCATCTCGATCAGCGCCTTCTGGCTGGACACGTCGAGAGCGGAGGTTGGTTCGTCCGCGATCAGCAACTGCGGGTTGAGCAGGGTGGAGATCACGGTGACCATGCGCTGCTTCATGCCGCCGGAGAGCTGGTGAGAGTAGGAGTCGAGCACCCGGGTGGGCATCTCCAGCATCTTCAGCCGGTCGGTGGCCCGGTCCAGAGCCTCGGCCTTGGTGGTGTCGCGCTTGTGCGCCCGCATCACGTCCACGACCAGGTCGCGGATTCGCAGGGTCGGGCTGATCGCGTTCATCGCGCCTTGTGGCAGCAACGAAGCCGTCGCCCCGCGGTGGCCGCGATGCACCTCGTTGGCACCCTTGGCCAGCGTGCTGAGGTCGATCTCGGTGTCGCTGATCTCGAGCTTGCCGGCCACCACGTACAGCGGCGGATTCGCGATCATGGCCAAGGCATTGCCGAGGGTGGACTTGCCACAGCCGGATTCGCCGGCGAGGCCGACGATCTGCCCGTCCGGCACCTCGAGGGTGACGTTGTCGACGGCCGGGACGTCCTTGCCGGTGTCGGCTGCGTAGACGGCGGTCACGTTGCTGGCCCGCATCAAGATGCCGCTCATGCGGTCACCTCCGCGCGCTGGTTCTGCTCGGCGAGCTGCTTGGCTGCTTCGGCGCGACGCGCTGCGGCCTGGGCCAGGTGCTTCTTCTTGCCGCGGCGCAGCCTCGGGTTGAACACCTCGTCCAGCGACGACTGCAGGTAGAGCAGCGCGAAGCTGATCAGGGTCAGCACGATCGTGGGCGGCAGGAACGCCCACCACGCGCCGGTGGCCACGGCCTGGAACGCCAGCGCCCAGTGCAGCTGCATGCCGAGCGAGTTGGTGCCGGACGGACCGAGACCGAGCATCGACAGCGTCGACTCGGCCAGGATGGCGCTGGCCAACTGGAGCACCCAGGCCATCACCACGTAGCTGGCCAGGTAGGGCAGCACATCGAAGATCAGGATGCCGCCAGTGCGGGCGCCCGACAGCTTGGCCACGTCGATGTGTTCTCGAGTGGCAACCGAACTCGCCTGGGCTCTGACGGCTCGGGCCGTCCAGGGCCAGGACGTGATGCCGATCACCAAGGCCAACCCGACGATGCCCTTCAGGAACGGAATGTCAGTGCTCTGCAGCGAGATCGAGATCAGGATCAGGATCACGATGGACGGGATCGCCAGCACGATGTTGGTCATGCCCATCAGCAGCTCCTCCAGCCAGCCACCGATGTAGCCGGCCAGGATGCCGATGAACACGCCGATCACCACAGCCAGCGTGCCCGCGAGCAAGCCGTTGATCAGGGAGTTGCGGGTGCTGGCCATGAGCACGGCGAGCACGTCGTAGCCGAAGTTTTCCGTGCCGAGAATGTGCTCGGCCGATGGTCCGTCGTAGAGCGAGCCGACCTTCTCGTCCGGTGCGAACGGGTAGAAGAGCGGGCCGACGAAGGCCAGCAGGGCGATGATCACGATCAGCCCGGCCGAGACCCACAGCCTGGGCCCGAAGTTCAGGCTGCGCCAGGCTGGCTTGGCCTTGGCCTTTGGTGTGGACGGCTCCGGCGGGAGGAGGGGACCTTCGGTCTCGGCAGCGACCGCGCTGCTCTGGATGTTGGTCATGTCACTTCTCCCCGGACTTCGAAGCGCGGATGCGGGGGTCGATGAAGCCGTAGAGGATCTCGACCGCGTAGTTGGCCACGAGCACGGCCACCGTGATGATCAGCGTGACCGCCTGCACGACCGGGTAGTCGTTGGAGGCGATCGCGTTGAACAGCAGTGAGCCCATGCCCGGGTAGCTGAACACCAGTTCGGTGATCAGAGCGCCGCCGACCATCGTGCCGATGCTCAGGGCGAGACCGGTGATCTGCGGCAACATCGCGTTGTTGAAGATGTAGGTGGTCATCTTGCGATCGCCGATGCCCAGGCTGCGGGAGTAGTTGACGTAGTCGGAGCCGAGTTCGTAGATGGCCATCGAACGCATGCCGACCGCCTGGCCACCAATGTTGATCACCAGCAGCGAGATGAACGGCAGCCACCAGAACTGCAGCGCGTCGGAGAAGAACTCCCAGCTCCACTCCGGACTCATGCCCAGTGAGTAGGCGCCGCCCGGCGGGAACCACCCCAGCACCACGGCCAGCGTGTAGAGCAGGATGATCGAAAGGCAGTAGTAGGGCATCGAGGAGAACAGCAAGGAGGTGGTGAACACCGACTTGTCCCAGGAGCCGCCCTTGTAGGCGGCGACGGCCCCGAGGACGTTGCCGATGATCCAACCCAGAATGATGGCTGGAAGTTGGAGTACCAAGGTGTAAGGCAGCGACTGGGCGATCAGCTCGGCCACCGGTGTCGGATAGAACGAGAACGACGCGCCCAGGTTGCCTTGGAAGGCGCTGGTCACATAGGTCACGAACTGACTCCATAACGGCTGGTCAAGTCCGAACTCACGCATGAACTGTTCGTACACGCGTGCCTGTGCCTCCGAGGATTGGCCGCCCTGGCCCATTCTGGAGACGATCACGTCGACCGGGTTACCCGGGATCACCCTTGGTAGCAGGAAGTTCAAAACCACTGCTACCAAGAGTGCACCCAGATACCACACGGTCTTATTGGCGAGATAGCGCCGTAGACCCATGGCAGTCCAACTTCTCTAGATCGTCGCTGACTCAGCCGGCGATCTTCTGGATCTTGTACATCCAGGTGTTGCCTGCGCCACGGAACATCGGCGGCGCGTAGGAGTTCTTCTCATCCGGCCAGTTGAAGAAGTTGGTCGCGTTGTACTCGTAGAACTCGTCCGGACGGTACATGATCGGGCAGGCCGGCACCTCCTTGCGGTAGAGCGCGTCCAGCTTGTCGTAGGCGGCCTTCTTCGCGGCGTCGTCCACAGCCTGAGAAGCCTCGGTCAACAAAGCCTCGACCTCGTCGTTCTTCCAGCGACCGTAGTTGGCGAAGGTGGTCTTGCCCAGCGGCTGCATTTCGGCCTGGCTCATGATGTCCTTGAACCGCGCCCACGGGGTGGCCGGGTTCACGCCGGAGACGTACCAGACCGCCATGTCGAAGGTGCCGCCCTGGATGGCCTGGGTGGTCTCGGCCTGCTGCGGGAAGTTGGTCGAGCAGTCGATGCCGATGGCCTTCAGGCTCTTCGCGATGATCTCACACGACGCGTTCCAGTCGGTCCAGCCGGTCGGGGTGATCAGCTTGTACGGGCCGAGCTTGGTGCCATCGATCTCGTAGATGCCGTCCGAGCCCTTCTTGGCGCCGGCGTCGGTGAGGATCTTCTCCGCAGCGGCCGGGTCGTACTTCCAGCCGTTGGCGGTCGCGTCCGCTTCGTTGAAGAACTTGCTCTCCGCGCCCTCGGGCAGGATCAGCGAAGCCTTCACCTCTGCGGAGTAGCCCGACATGGCCGTCTCAGCGATGGACGCGTAGTCGATGGCCGAAGCGATCGCCTTGCGGACGGCCGGGTTGTCCAGGCCCTTCTTGGTGGTGTTCATCAGCAGCATCGGCATCGAACCCGGCACGTAGTACGGCTTCTCCTTCAGGTAGGTGCCGACCGGCTTGCCGCCCTCCCACATCTTCCAGATCTGGGACACGAACTGCTGCATGACGTCCAGCTCGCCGGCCTGGAACTTGATGTTGCCGTCCTCATTGGACTTGAAGATCGGGTGGATGATCTGCTTCATCACCGGCAGGCCGCCGTAGAAGGTCTGGCCCCAGTACTTGTCGTTCCGGGTCAGCACGACCTGGGTCTGGTCGGCCTTCTCGAGGGTGAACGGGCCGGTACCGATCGGCTTGTCCATGACCTCGGTGGGCAGCTTGTCATCCGCGATGCCGGAGAAGACCGCCGACGGCAGGATGTAGGTCTCGGTGAGCATCCGCAGCACGTTGCCCACGTTCTTGGTCTTCTGGTTGACCTTCACCACGACGGTCTTGTCGTCGGTGGCCTCAATCGAGTCGGCCAGCTGCCAGAAGGAGGCGACGGTGATACCGGTGTTCTTCTTGCCCAGCTCGTAGGACATGACGACGTCCTTGGCGGTGCAGGGCGAGCCGTCGGAGAAGGTGACGCCGTCCTGCATGGTCAGGGTGATGCTGGTGGTGCCGTCGACCTTGTACTCCTTCGCCAGGCCCGGCATGATCTCGCCGGTCGCGATGTTCCAGCGCAGCAGGCTCTCGTAGACGATCTGCATGACGTTGGCGGCTGCCGGCCAGGCAGCGGTCGGCGACAGCGGGTTGAAGGTGGCCGGGGGGCCCCACTGGAAGCCGGCGATCAGCAGGGCATCAGCGGTGTTGCCCTTGCGACCAGCGCCGAACTTACCGTTGTTGCCGATGCCGAGTTTCTCTGCCGGAGCCGCGCTGCCGCTGGTGGCACCACCGCTGGTCGGGCTGGCCGCGCCGCCGGACGAGCACGCCGCGAGGGCGATCCCACCGGCAACGACGCCACCGGCGATCAGGAACGACCGCCGCGACGGCTTCTCGAAGATGGATTCTGACATTTGTTCCTCCAGTTATCTGGCCCTCCATTGGGCCGGTTTCGGGTGGATGTTCGGAATGGGACTTGCTCGTTAGTGCTGGCTGCCGGCCTTACGGCCGGGACGGTCAGGAAACCCTCATGGGGCCTCGCTCGGGGTCGGGTGGGGATCGAGTGCTCGCAGGACGGGGGCGTCGGTGAGCCGGGCCAGCTCGCTCGCGGTGAAGGTCCCGCGGACGTTGAACTGGTGCGATTCACCTGGGAAGAGGTCGATCAGCGCGCTGTCGGCCCAGGCGTCCTCATCAACCCGGTCGGGGAACAGACAGAGTGCGCGGACGAAGGACTTCGCGGTCACGGTGATCGCGGCTCCGTCCGCGGTGGCCACGGCCCGGGCCTCGAACTCCGGCGTCGGCAGGTCGGCATTGACGTCCGGCAGCAGCAGGCGGACGCAGCGCTCGGCGCCGTCCGCGGTGGCGACCAGCGCGAGGCCGGATTCGAGCGGAACGGGGTCGGTGACGGTCACGTCGACACGCGCCCGTGCCGGCACCTCGCGGCTGAACCGCTTCTCCCAGACGATCTCACCGGTCAGCCGACGGAGCTGGACGGTGCCATCGACCAGCCACGCGTCCGTGCCGTCGTTGACGACGGCAAGCCGCCACTGGCCCTCCTCGAACTGGAAGGTGAGCAGCCGGTCGGCGTACGCCGAACGCAGCGCGTACCACAGCGGCTTGCGGCGGGCCACCGGAACGCCGGCGGCATTGGTGCCGAGATCCAGGGCTGCCCAGGAGGTGACCGGCCAGCAGTCGTTGAGTTGCCACACGATCGAGCCGTGACAGCGGCCGCGCAGCGAGCGCCAACGGTCGATGCCGTAGCGCACCGCGTTGGCCTGCTGCAGCTGCATCAGGTAGAGCCATTCGTCGAAGTCAGCGACGCTTTCGCCCGGCTGCGGCAGGTGCCCGGCAATTCCTGCGTTGAGTTTGCCGTTGCCACCGGCGGCCTTCTGGTGGACCAGCATCGCGCTGGTCGTAGCGCCACGGTCGGCCACATCAAGGGTGCGCGCCCAGGTGGCGTAGGTGGCCGGCCCCTGATAGCCGAACTCGGAGACGAAGCGCGGCGAGTAGTCGTCGTAGCCGGTGTAGTCGCGCTCGTTCCAGACGTCCCAGATGTGGATGCAGCCGAAGTTCGGGTCGTTCGGCCGGATCTCCGGCGAACCGGACGAGGGGCTGCCGTGCCAGTACGGGCGGCTGGGGTCGAGCTCGGCCAGGATGCGCGGGAACATCTCGTAGTAGTAGCCCGCACCCCAGGTGAGGTCGCCACCGGGCTGGTTGGCCCAGTCCCACTCGTCCCTGCCCCAGATGTTCTCGTTGTTGCCGTTCCAGATCACCAGGGACGGGTGCGCGGAGAGCCGCATGATGTTGTCGCGCGCCTCGGCCTCGAACTCGCTGGCGAAGGGCTCTTCCTCCGGGTACGCCGCGCAGGCGAGGGTGAAGTCCTGCCACACCATCACACCGAGTTCGTCGCAGGCGTCGTAGAAGGCCTTGGTCTCGTAGATGCCGCCGCCCCAGATCCGCAGCAGGTCGATGTTGGCGTCCTTGGCCTGCTGAATGCGCTCGCGGTAGCGCTGCGGGGTGACCCGGGTCGGGAAGCAGTCGTCCGGAATCCAGTTGGCACCGCGGACGAAGACCTCAGTGCCGTTGATCACCAGGGCGAACTTGGCGCCGGTTCCGTCCGCGTCCGCGGTGGTGTCCAGCGCGGTGCCGCGAAAGCCGGTGCGACGATGCACGCGATCGAGGACCGCCACGTCGTTGTGCAGCAGGATCTCGAGGTCGTAGAGCGGTTGGTCGCCCAGGCTGTGCGGCCACCAGGGCTGGATGCCGGTGATGTCGAGGGTGGCCCGCGTCCAGTCCTCGGCGTTCACACCGACCGTGGCTTCAAGGTCGTTGCCGGTGAGCTTCACGGTGAGCGCGGCGAAGCGGATCTTGCCGACGAGCTGCGCGTTGACCTCAAGGTGGCCGATCCAGGTGCCGTCGTCGGCCTGGCTGGCCGTGGCCTGGACGCTGACGTCGAGCACCTTCGCGGTGTCCCAGCCGCGCAGCTCGATGTCCTTCCAGATGCCGGCGGTGATCAGCCGTGGGCCCCAGTCCCAGCCGAAGTTGCAGGCCATCTTGCGGATCAGGTTGTACGGGTCGCGTTCGACGTGGATGCGCTCCCCCACCAGGGCGGCCATGCGTTCGGCGTGCTCAAGGGCCGGCGCGAAGACGATCTCGATCACGTTCGCACCTGCCACCAGCGCCGACTTGGCGTCGAACAGGTTGCGGCGATGCATGTTCTCGCTATGGCCGAGGTTGTGCCCGTTGCAGTACACGTCGGCGACCGTGTCGAGGCCATCGCAGACCAGGTCGCAGTAGTCGGCTTCGAGCAGCGGGTCGTCCTCTTCGAGGTCGAAGCGTCCGGTGTAGGTCCAGGTCTGTCGGCCGATCCAGTGCTGCTCGCCCTCAGCGGTGCCCAGGTACGGGTCGCGGAGCAGTCCGGCAGCCATCAGATCGGTGTGGACGCAACCTGGCACGGTGGCCGGGATTCCATCGCTGAGCGCCGCCCTGAGATCGCTGGGAACCTCATCGAAGGGATCTGACGAAGGCTCGGCACGCACCGTCCACTCAGCATCGGCCAGATTCATCCGAGCCTGCTCCACTGATCCTCCTCGACCGGTCGACATGTGCCTGGTGGGGCGGTACCAGTCGTTGCCGAGCTGGCGCTGACCGCCTCTTCGAAGCCAACAACTCGCAAGCTAGCACAGAAAGAAAGCGCTCTCATCGTCTTGAAACCTGATTTCTCACGACGAGCGCAAATCGTTACCTTGCCGAGACCTGTCACCGCGTCAACAACCGGCAAACCACCTTTGAGTAGGCACTGGACGGTCTGCACCGGCCAAACCAGCCGGCTGCAAACTCCCCGTCCACTCCTCGCTGGAAGGGGGGCCCGGATGCAACGCCGAGCCCCGAAGTGGGTAGGAGGTCGCCATGAACGATTCGTCCGCCGAGATCTACGATGGTTACCACATTCAGGGTGGGATCGCCGACCGCCGCCACGGCGCCCAGGCCGGCCGCCCGGGCACTAAAGTTCAGATTGAACCGATGAAGCGACCTGGTGCGGCAGGTCGACCCGCGGCAGCGGCTGCGGATTCGGGCAGGACCGACGATGATGGCGCTTCCAAGGCGCCGGCACCGGTCAATGAAAGAAACCACAATCAGGTTTGGCTAGAGGTGGTGGGCATGGCGAATGAACTCCCCTGGGAGCGGCTGCCGCTGCGTCGCGTACCCACTCAGAAGCGCTCCCGGGACAAGGTTTCCCGAGCCCTGGTTGCAGCGGACGCCCTGGTCCGCGAGGAGGGTCCGGAGGCGATCAACCTGCCTCGGGTCGCCGAACGCGCCGGAGTGAGTGTCGGCGCGCTCTATCAGTACCTCCCCGATCGTGAATCCATCGTCGGCGCGTTGGTATGGCGCTACCACGCCCGCCTGGAGGCGTTGCTGGAAGGGGCCGTGGCTTCTGCCCGGCGGGAGCCGCCGTCCGGGGATCCGGTCGAGTACGCACTCGAATCGGTGGTGGAGATCTACCGCGAGGAGGAGGCTGCGCGTCCGCTGCGTTCGTTCGGCAGTTCCCCTGAACTGCAGGCACAGCGTCAGGCACACCGGGCTCGGATGGCGTCGAAGGTGGCCGAACTGATGCAGGCTGCCGGCACCCGCCCCGAGGACCGCGACACCACCAGCATCATGGCCCAGGTGGCGTTCGTCGCCGCGGACGCGGTGATCCAGGACACCTTCAACTACCCGGAGGATGAGCGTCCGGAGCGGCTGCGCGAACTGGGTCGGCTACTGCACTCGTACCTGAAGTTGATACCGCGCGCCTGACGTCACCCGCCCAACGCCGCGGGCTGTGCCGGATTCGGGCCAAATGCCACGGTGACCGGGGACTGCCCCCGTAATCCCAGGTCACCGCATGGTCGGCTGCAAGGTCGGAATCCCCACCAAGTCAGTGCCACCGTTTCGTTGTGCGCTAGCACCGACTGCCATGCCCCCGACATCTAGCACCGACTGCCATGCCCCCGACATCACGATCGGAAACGGCGACTGATTACCGTTGCTGAATCTAGACCTCCGCACCCCTTTCGACAGCGGTGTCCGGCGCGTCCGGAGGGCCAAGAATTGCTGAGTTTCAGCCGGCGAGCGCCGTCGGCCGACGCGTCCGTCCTCGCATGGGACGATGGAGCGTCATGCGACTAACCGACCTGATCCCCGAAGCGGGGCCCACCGACCCCGACGCCCTGTACTCGGCCTTCATCGACGCTGCGGCGGCGGACGGCATCACGTTGTACCCGCATCAGGACGAGGCGATCGTCGACATCCTCACCGGCGCGAACACGATCATCACCACACCAACCGGTTCAGGCAAGACACTGATCGCCACCGCCGCGCATTTCGCCGCGTTGGCCGGCGGCGGGCGCAGCTACTACACCGCACCGATCAAGGCTCTGGTCAGCGAGAAGTTCTTCGCGCTCTGCGACATCTTCGGCGCCGAGCGGGTCGGCATGGTCACCGGGGACGCGGCGGTGAACGCCGAAGCCCCGGTCATCTGCTGCACGGCCGAGATCCTCGCGAACATCGCCCTGCGTGAGGGCCGGGCCGCCGACGTAGCGCAGGTGGTGATCGACGAGTTCCACTTCATCGCCGACCGTGACCGCGGGTGGGCGTGGCAGGTCGGGCTGGTCGAACTCCCTCAGGCTCAGTTCGTGATCATGTCGGCCACACTGGGCGACGTCAGCCAACTCGCTCGCGACCTCTCTGCACGAACCGGACGCGGCACCAGCGTGATCTCGGACGCCGTCCGTCCGGTGCCGCTCACCTATTCGTGGTCGTTACGCCCGCTGCAGGAGACGGTCGAACTGCTGTTGCGGGACGCCCAGGCGCCGGTCTACATCGTGCATGCCACCCAGGCTGCAGCTGTCGAGCGCGCCCAGGCCCTGCTCAGTTCGGGCATCATCGACCGCTCGCATCGCCGCGAACTGGTCGAGGCCATGCAGGGTTTCCGCTTCGGCTCGGGCTTCGGCAAGACGCTGGCCAAGTTGCTGAACTCGGGCATCGCCGTCCATCACGCCGGCATGCTGCCGCGCTACCGGCGACTTGTGGAGACGCTGGCCCAGCGTGGCCTGCTGAGCATCATCTGCGGCACCGACACCCTCGGGGTCGGGATCAACGTACCGATCCGGACGGTGCTCTTCGCGTCCCTTTCGAAGTTCGACGGCCGGCGGCAGCGGCTGCTGCGCGCCCGCGAGTTCCATCAGATCGCCGGACGCGCCGGGCGCCCCGGCTTCGACACCGTTGGCTACGTCGCGGCGCAGGCGCCGGATCATGTCATCGAAAACGCAGTTGCGCTGGCGAAAGCCGGGAACGATCCGAAGAAGCAACGCAAGGTGCAGCGCAAGAAGGCACCCGAGGGCTTCGTGAACTTCACCGAGGACACCTTCACCAAGCTGATCGCCGCCCCTCCCGAGCCGCTGGTCGCCCGGCTGCGAATCAGCCACGCCCTACTGCTGAACCTGCTGCAGCGCGACCAGGACACCGGGGTGGCGGTGTGGTCACTGATCTGCGCCACCACCAGTGATCCGGGGACGCGGCGCGCCCTCGTCCGGCGCGCGGTCGCCATCGGGCGCTCGCTGCTGGCCGCAGGGGTGGTGGTTCGGTTGCCCGAGCCGACGCCCGGTGGCCGACGGCACCAACTCGCTGTCGACCTGCAGCACGATTTCGCGCTCAACCAGCCGCTGTCCGCCTTCGCGCTGGCGGCGCTGGAACTGCTCGACCTGGAATCACCCAGCTACGCGCTGGACGCGGTCAGCGTGATCGAGGCAACGCTCGAAGACCCACGCGCGGTGCTCGTGCAGCAGCAGTTCAAGGCGCGCGGCGAGGCGGTCGCAGAGCTGAAGGCCGACGGCGTGGAGTTCGCCGAGCGGCAGGAACTGCTCGAAGAAGTCACTTGGCCCCGTCCGCTGGCTGAACTGCTGGAGCACGCCTACGAGGTCTTCCTCGGCCACCATCCGTGGCTGGCCGAGACCCCGGTGTCGCCGAAGTCGGTGGTGCGGGACATGTTCGAGCGCGCCATGACGTTCACCGAATACGTCGCGTTCTACCGGGTGCAGCGCAGCGAGGGGTTGTTGTTGCGCTATCTGTCGGACGCCTTCCGGGCGCTGCGCCAGACCGTCCCGGAGGCGGCGCGCACCGAGGAACTCGAGGACCTGATCGAGTGGCTCGGCGAGGTCACCCGGCTCACTGACTCCTCGCTACTGGACGAGTGGGAACAGCTCACCACGCTGTCCGGCGCGCGCCCGCTGGAGGTCGCTCCCCCACCGCAGCGCCAAGTGACCGGCAACCTGCGGGCGTTCCGCGTGCTGGTGCGCAATGCGATGTTCCGGCGGGTGGAGCTCGCCGCTCGCGACGATGTGGACGGCCTGCTCGAGCTCGACTCAGCCGATCCCGACCGGGCCGGCGGCTTCCGCGACTGGGACGACGCACTCGGCGACTACTACGACGAGCACGACGAGATCATCACCGACGCGGACGCCCGTGGCCCGGCGATGCTGATCATCGAGGACGCCGGACGCACCTGGCAGGTACGCCAGCTCATCGCCGACCCCGAAGGCAACCACGACTGGTCGATCACCGCCACCATCGACCTGGAAGCGTGCGACGAGGCCGGTGAGCTGATCGTGCACGTGACCGGTTTCAGCCGGTTGGGCTGAGCTATGCACTGGCCCTGACCAGACCTCGGGTCGTACCGCTGTTGTTCGCGCCGGCGAAACTGACCGACGCCAGGGAATATTCCCCGGCGTCGGTCCGGATCGCCGGCGTGAAAGTTCGATTCAGCCTGAACCGGCGATCCCGTCGCCGCGCACCGGTCAGTCCTCGTCCTCCGGGTCGACGTACTTCGGTGGGGGTTCCTTGTCGATCAGGGTGGCGGCCCAGTCGGGCACCTCGAGCTGCAGGCCGCGATCCGTCCGCCGGTAGCCCGTCGACGGCGGACGCTTGGGCAGCTTGAGCTGGTCGTTGTGCACGCGTTCGTACGGGATGGCGTTGAGCAGGTCGGCGATCATGTTGAGCCGCGCCCGCTTCTTGTCCTCCGATTCGACCACGTTCCAGCGCGCCTCCGGAATGTCGGTGTGCACGAACATCTCGTCCTTGGCCCGGGAGTAGTCCTCCCAGCGGGTCAGCGATTCCAGGTCGGTCGGCGACAGCTTCCACTGCCGCATCGGATCGGTCAGCCGGGACTTGAATCGTTTCTCCTGCTCCCGGTCAGAGACCGAGAACCAGTACTTGCGCAGGATGATGCCGTCCTCGATCAGCATCCGCTCGAAGATCGGGCATTGCCGCAGGAAGCGCCGATGCTCCTCCGGCGTGCAATAGCCCATCACCCGCTCGACACCGGCCCGGTTGTACCAGGAGCGATCGAAGAGCTTGATCTGGCCGGCCGAGGGCAGGTGCTGCACGTAGCGCTGGAAGTACCACTCGGTGCGCTGCCGTTCGGTGGGCGCGGGTAGGGCCACCACCTGGGCGATCCGAGGGTTGAGGTACTCGGTGACCCGTTTGATCGCACCGCCTTTGCCGGCGGCGTCGCGACCTTCGAAGATGACCACCACCCTGGCTCCGGTGGTGCGTACCCATTCCTGCATGTTCACGAGTTCCGCCTGCAGCCGTAGCAGTTCAGCCTCGTACACGTCCTTGGGCAGTTTCTTGGGCTTCTCGGATTCCATGCGCCTATCGTGCCGGGTAAAGAGCCGATCGGCATCGGATTAGTTGAAGCTTCTCGCGGGTTCCAGTACATCACTGAGCACGCGGTCGCAGTTGGCAGGTCGGTGCCGGAGATCAGGCAGTTGCTTTGCGCGGGCAGAGTGCGGTTCGCGTCCGAACGTGCGGCCGACCTTTGATGCGGAAAGGAACCGTCCCCGAACTGCAGAATGCCCTAGCCAGCGGCAAGTTGCGACGCAGAAAGGAACCGTCCCCCGACTTTGCCCGAGCTCACGACGCTGGACCCGCGCTGCCGGGATCAGTCGGGGTAAACCTGGTCCCGGCTCTCGGGCTACAGCAGCGCCCGGACGTCGGCCTCAATGGCGGCGGGGTCTACCGTGGGCGGGTACCGTCGCACCACACGGCCCTCACGGTCGATCAGGAACTTGGTGAAGTTCCACTTGATCGCATCGCCCAGCACCCCGCCCTGCTCGCTGCGCAGCCAGGCGAACAACGGGTGCGCGTTCCTACCGTTGACCTCGACCTTCGCGAACATCGGAAGGGTCACCCCGTAGTTGAGCTGACAGAACTCTGCGGTCTCGGCATCACTGCCCAGTTCCTGATTGGCGAACTGGTCGCAAGGGAAGCCGAGCACGACCAGGCCGTCCGCGCGCAGGTCGGCGTAGAGCTTCTCCAGCCCGGCGAACTGCGGGGTGAACCCACACTTGGATGCCGTATTCACGACCAGGATGACCTGACCCAGGTACGCGGCCAGGGCCTGGTCCTGGCCCGTGATGGTCTTGGCCTTAAACTCCTGCAGACTCATCCGGGTTCTCCTCGCGGCGCGCATTCCAGGTTGTGGCAGCCTACGTCGTGGACGCAGGCCGCCCGTGCGGCTTGTCAAAGGTTGGGCAGGGGTTCCAGCGACCTGACTCTGCGTGGCTTCGTTTCGCCCTAACCGAAGGGGTTGGGCGTGAGCGTGTACTTGGTCTCCAGGTACTCGTGGATGCCCTCCGCGCCGCCCTCCCGTCCGATGCCGGAAAGCTTCCAGCCGCCGAACGGAGCCGCGGCGTTCGAGACCACACCGACGTTGAGCGCCATCATCCCGGTCTCCAGGCGCTCGATCATCCGTTGCCCGCACGCGTTGCTCTCGGTGAAGACGTAGGAGATCAGCCCGTAGCCGGTGTCATTGGCCAGCCGGACGGCTTCGTCCTCGTCCGCGAAAGTGACGATGGCAAGCACTGGACCGAAGATCTCTTCCCGCACGATCGAGCTGTCGGGCGGCACCTCGGTGAGCACCGTCGCTGCATAGAAGGTTCCCGGACCGTCGATCGGCGCTCCGCCGGTCTGCACCGAAGCTCCGCGGGCCACGGCATCGCGGACCAGTCCGTCCACCTTGGCCACGGCGTCCGCATCGATCAGCGGGCCGATCGTGATGCCTTCCTCGGTGCCGCGTCCGGTGCGGAACTCGCGCACGCGCGCAGTCACTCGAGCGGCGAACTCCGCCGCGATGCTCCGGTGCACAATGAACCGATTGGCCGCCGTGCAGGCCTGCCCGATGTTGCGAAACTTCGCCAGGATCGCTCCGTCCACAGCCTTGTCCAGGTCTGCGTCCTCGAAGACCAGGAAAGGCGCGTTACCACCCAGCTCCATCGATGTACGCAGGACGCCATCAGCGGCCTGCTTGAGCAATTCCTTACCTACCGGGGTCGAACCGGTGAAGGACAGCTTGCGCAGCCGCGGATCTGCAAGGACCGCCGCCGAGACTGGTCCGGACGCCTTCGTGGTCACCACGTTCACCACACCGTCCGGCAATCCCGCATCAGCGAGCAGTTTCGCGAAGTAGAGCGTGGTCAGGGGCGTCAGCGCGGCCGGCTTCACCACCACAGTGCAGCCGGCAGCCAAAGCCGGCGCCACCTTGCGGGTGGCCATCGCCAAGGGGAAGTTCCACGGGGTGATCAGGTAGCACGGCCCGACCGGATGCTGAGAGACGATCATCCGTCCGGTGCCTTCGGGATTGGGCCCGTAGCGCCCCTGGATTCGGGCTGCCTCCTCGCTGAACCAGCGCAGGAATTCGCCGCCATAGGCCACCTCACCGCGGGCCTCGGCAAGTGGCTTGCCCATCTCGATCGTCATCAGCAGCGCGAACTCCTCCTTGCGCTCCTGCAACAGGTCGAAGGCCCTGCGCAACAGCTCCGCGCGCTCCCGTGATGGCGTCTTCGCCCACGCCGGAAACGCGTCGCACGCCGCGTCCAGAGCCGCCAACCCGTCGGCAACCGTCGCGCTGGCTACGCGCTTCACCGGTGATCCGGTGGCCGGGTCCGCCACCTCGAAGGTGCCGCCGTCGGACGCTGACCGCCACCGTCCGCCGATGAACAGGCCCTCAGGCACGCCGGCCAGCAACTCGACTTCACGGCTCTCGATCATCTGGCGACTCCTCCACCGAAGTGATGTCGTCGACTCTACTTGCGACTGCCGGCTAGCTCTCCGGGTTCGGCGGCAGCGGCTTGGCCGCCGGCACCACGAGCATGGCCAGGATCGACACCGCCCCCACGACCAGCAGCGCACGCAGGATGCCGAAGTGGTCGCCGAGGAAGCCCAGCAGCGGCGGCCCGGCGAGGAAGGCGGTGTAGCCGATCGTGGCCACCACGCTGATCCGGACGGCAGCCCGAGCGGGATCGTCCGCTGCTGCCGACATGCCGACCGGGAAGCCCAGGCTGGCCCCGACACCCCAGATGGCGACGCCGATGAACGCCAGCCAAGTATCGCCGAAGACGACCAGCGCACACGCGATGATGGACGCGGCGAACAGCCCCCGCAGTACCGGGACGCGGCCATAGCGGTCCAGCAGGCCGGTGCCGAAGATCCGTCCGGCGGTCATGAAGGTGAGGAACGCCGCGAGCGCGACCACGCCCATCGCGTTGTCCAGATTGTGACCGTCCACGAAGGCCACGGCCATCCAGTCGTTCGCAGTGCCCTCGGCGAAGGCGGCAGCGAGCACCATCAGGCCGATCAGCAGGGTGCGCGGCTCCAGCCAGGCCGACTTTCCCCGGGCAGGCGAAGTTGGGGCGTCCTCGGACTCGCCGAAGGCCGGCAGGAAGCTGAGTGTGCCCCACCAGAGCGCGAGCGCGGAGAGCACCGCGACCGTGACCAGGTGGACCAGCACCGGCACGTGCAGCGCGGTCATGCCGGCGCCGACCAACGCGCCGAGCACCGTCCCGCCGCTGAAGCCCGCATGGAACCAGGGCATGATCGCCCGGCCCAGCGAGCGCTCGACGATGGTGCCCTCGACATTCTGCGCCACGTCCCAGACGCCGCTGCCAAGGCCCACCAGGAACAGCCCTGGAGCCACCCAGTACATGCCGGCATGCGCTTCGGCCGCGATCGCGGCCAGCACCAGGCCGGACACCATCAGCCCCATCCCGACCCGGACGGTCGCCTGGGCACCGATGCGGTGGGTGACCCGGCCCGCCAGCGGCAGGCCGCACAACGCGCCGGCCGAGATGGAAAGCAGCAGGAGTCCGAGCTCACCTGGGGTGAGGGCCAGCGCTTCACGCACATCCGGCACCCGCGACATCCAGGACGCGAACGCGAAGCCGTTGACTGCAAAGACCAGCATGGTGGCGTTGCGGGCAGCCAGCGTGCGCCGGTCGTCAACGGATGCGGTCATCGGGGCTTCCAGGCAGGTGGGCAGGGGTCGGACTGAGTGGGCGCCCCCGACAGGACTCGAACCTGTGACCGTCGGATTAGAAGGCCGCTGCTCTATCCACTGAGCTACGGGGGCCGGTTGTCACGATGGTATCCCGCCGAGGGTTGTCGGCTGCACTTGGCAGGATGGGCGGCATGGAGTCAATCAGTGTCGTACGCGATGCGTTCGGACGCGTCCACGAACTCGTCCCTGCCGTCCTGAATGGTCTGAGCCGGGACGACCTGCGCTGGCGTCCGGACCCGTCCGCCAACCCGATCGGCTGGCTGGTCTGGCACCTGCTGCGAGTGGAGGATGACCACCTCGCGCCGCTGGCCGGCTTCGACCAGGTCTGGTTCCAGGGCTGGCAGGAGCGGTTCGATTTGCCCTACGCGGCCGATGCGGGCGGCTTCGGGCAGTCACCTGAAGAGGTTGGCCAGTTCGACGTGCCGGGAGCCGACCTGCTGCTCGGCTACGCGAAAGCGGTCGCGGTCCAGACCGAACAGGTCCTGGACGCATTGGCCAGGGACGACCTCGACCGGGTCGTCGACACGCGCTGGAACCCGCCGGTGACGCTCGGCGTCCGCTTGGTCTCAGTAGTGCTGGACACCGCTCAGCACATTGGCCAGGCCGCCTATGTGAAGGGGCTGCGCGAGCGGCTCGTCGGCCACGATTCCGGCTGGCAGGGCTACCCCGAGTAGCCCCTGGCCAGACCATCTACCGCCGTCGAGACCCGGCTCAGCCGTTCGTCGGGTACTCCTGGCCGGCGACCCAGCGCTGGTAGGCGGCCGCGGTCACCCCACGGTTGGCGATGACGTCGGCGTAGAAGCGTCCGGACGCGCGGATCATGCGCTGCTGCGACTCGAAGTCGAGCGCCACCAGCCCGAAGCGGGCGGACTCGCCCTCGGCCCATTCCCAGTTGTCGGTGAAGCACCAGTGGTAATAGCGCCGGATCGGCAGTCCGGACGCTGCGACGACCGCCAAGTGGTCGTAGAGGTAGCGGGAGCGGAAGGCGTCCGCGGCGTCGGCGGTGCCGTTCTCGGTCACGTAGATCGGCGCCGGGTAGGCGGTGTGCACCCAGGCGGCCACCTCGCCCAGTCCGGAAGGGAATACCTCCCAGCCGAGGTCGTTGACCGGCACGTTCGACGCCACTCCGTTGGCGAGCCCGCTGACCGTACTGCGCGTGTAGTAGTTGATGCCTTGGAAGTCGTAATAGCGACCGGGCCGTACCCAGGACGGACGGCGAAGCGGGGCGGGGAAGCGTCCGGTGCTCATGGCGCGCAGCGGTGCCCGTTGGAAGAGGTGGTCGTTGATGTGGGCGGCCAGTTGGTGCCACGGGTTCAGCGGATTGGCCGGCGCGAACACCCGAAGGTGCGTGGCGGTGCCCACCTTGGCCTCGGGCTGAAGCCGGTGGATCAGTTCGTAGGCGGCGATGTGGGCCGTAGCGAGGATCTCCAGCACGCGAATGGTGCGGCGATAGGAATGCTCGTCGGGCGGCCAGAGACCGAACAGGTAGCTGTTGACGGCGTAGACGTTCGGCTCGTTGATCGGGATCCACTCGTCCACGATGTCGCCGAGGTCGGTGACCATGCGGCGAACGAAGCGAAGGAAGGCCTCGGTCGCTTCCGGAGCGAGCCAGCCACCGGCGTCCGCCAGCCAGCCGGGGAGGTTGAAGTGGTGCAGGGTGACCAGCGGTCGGACGCCGGCAGCCCGCAACCCGGACAATTCCTCGCGGTAGTGCCCGATCGCCGCCGGGTCGAACTCCCCGGGACTCGGTTCGACGCGAACCCACTCGATGCCCAGCCGATAGTGGCCGATGCCCATTTCGGCGAGCAACGAGGTGTCTTCGGAGACCCGGTTCCAGTGGTCGGCGGCGCGGGCCGGGGACGACCCGTCGACGGCGCCTCCGGACGCGGCCCAGCGATGCCAGTTGGTGTCGAGTTGACCGCCTTCGATCTGGGTCGCTGCGCTGGCCACGCCCAGTTCGCAGCCGGCCATGGAGAACCCGGGCATTCGTTCCTCCAACGTCGGTGATGGATTGGACGTTATCGCGAGTGAAGCCCCGACCGGTGAGGCAATAGAGTGAACGGGTGAATGAACACTTGGTTTGGATCGACTGCGAGATGACCGGCCTCGATCTGAAGGCCGACGCGTTGATCGAGGTGGCCGCGTTGGTCACCGATTCCGAACTGAATGTGCTTGGTGAGGGCATCACCGTGGTGATCAAGCCGAGCGACACCGCGCTGGACCAGATGGGCGATTTCGTGCGCACGATGCACGCGAACTCCGGGCTGCTGCCGCTGCTGGCGGATGGGCTGGAGATGGCCGAGGCGGAAGAGCGGGTGCTGGCGTACATCCGCGAGCACGTGCCCGAGTCGCGCCGCGCGCCGCTGGCGGGCAACACGATCGGTACCGACCGAGCGTTCTTGGCCCGCGACATGCCTACTCTGGAGGGGCACGTGCACTACCGGAATGTGGATGTATCCAGCTTGAAAGAGCTCGCTCGGCGCTGGTATCCGCGCACCTACTACAACACGCCGGTGAAGAACGGCAATCACCGAGCGCTGGCCGACATCTGCGAATCGATCGAGGAGCTGCGGTACTACCGCGAGACCCTTTTCGTGCCCACGCCCGGGATGCCGACCGACGCGTTGCGCGAGATCGCGGCCAAGCACCAGGGTTCGCTCACCGCCGATCTGGCCACCGCGACCGGAAGCTGAGCTCTGCGACGGATCCCGCGCCACTAAGACTGGCAGCTGAGCCTGGCTCCGGATCCGCGCCACCCACAGCTGACGTCAGCCCGCCCACATCCCAGTCATCCCGCCACACCGGTCGGCCGGCCACACCCCGCGTCCCGACCACGCTCCAAGTCATCCCCGCCGCACCCAGCGTCCCGACCCGCTCCAAGTCATCCCGGCGCAGGCCGGGATCGGGACAGAACGCGTCCGAGCCCGACTCGCCGACCTCAGCGATTTTGCCCTCGATCGGACGCGAATCGTCCCACCCACTCGCGGATTTCGACCTCGACTGGGCATGTGGCTAGAATGAGCAGGCCCTAACGGGCACGTTGGTGACATGGTGGGTATAGCTCAGTTGGTAGAGCTCCTGGTTGTGGTCCAGGTGGTCGCGGGTTCGAGTCCCGTTACTCACCCCAGTTGAAACCCGTTCTGACTAGGTCAAATAGTCAGAACAGGTTTCTTCATGCAACATACGTGCAATAAGCCGCCCCGCAGCGCCACTCTCACCGCGACGGAGCGTGGAGCCAGCAACGCTCTGGGTCGAGTGGCTCCGAGTGGGTCTACCGGTCGAGAGCTTGCGCCCCGGAGGGCCGCAAGCGTCCTGGTTCGACGAGGATCACTGGGGCCGCACGGCGAGAAGACCAGCCACGCGGGAGTTGGCTTCGATCCAGTCAGGCAGGTCACATCGATGTAGCGGGCGACCTGCATCACGTCCTGATGGCGCCCGGCGACGTCAAGGGCCCAGACGCGGTGATGGTGACCGATGCGGTTCCGGAAGTCCCGCAGCCGGGCGACCGGTTCGCGCACGAGCGCCTGGTTACGGCGAGGAGCGTTGGGGAACCCGCTGGCGAGATCGGGCCACAGTGCGACGTGCCGCTTGGACACAAGCTGGTGCCAGAAGCCGAACGAGATCTCCGAGATGATCTGTCCGGGGTCGGTCGGCTTCCGGTTGATACGCACGCGACGCATGGCCTCGGCAACATCCCGGTAGGGCTGGTTGTGCTGGCCGGCGCCACGCGCATCGCGGCCAAGTTCTCTGGTGTCATCGAAGATCCAGTGGCCCGGCCTACCCAGTGCACGGTGCCGAGCGGCCATTCGTGAGTCGAGCGCGTTGCGGAACGCGACCTCGAAGTAGGAGAACTCTTCCCAGAACGCCGCTGACACGCGGGCGTTCCACTCGTAGAGAGCGATCGCCTTGTCGGGGTCACTCCCCGTCGCTGCCAGGTAGTGGGCCAGTCTCGGTGACGAGAGGCGTGCTTCGTACCAGTGCCACGGACGTGCGCTGCTCACGATGTCGCGATGACCTATCCTTGAACCGAACACCCCGGAACCGTCCCTGTAGCTCTCCACGGAGAGCCGATCACACGGCCGGGGTT
>Ga0116181_1000160_pt1 | contig 59533 bp, 49 predicted proteins | sample AD_UKC075_MetaG_FD_89752 | JGI IMG/M metagenome (GOLD analysis project Ga0116181, IMG submission 89752) | Active sludge microbial communities of municipal wastewater-treating anaerobic digesters from USA - AD_UKC075_MetaG | ecosystem: Engineered > Bioreactor > Anaerobic > Digestate | place: USA... | reverse complement strand
GTTCGATTTCATCCCGAAGCGGAAGCCGAGATGATTGAGGCTGCCGCGTTTTACGAGTTGCAGTAACAGGCTCTCGGCAGACGGTTTCTTGCTTCACTCCAGGACGCCATCAGTCGAATTCAGGCTACCCCTCTTTCTTTCCGTGTCGTAGACGCAGATGTTCGTCGTTGCCTGGCGCGGACTTTTCCCTACGCAGTGCTATACCGGGTTGAACCAGAGCAGGTCGAGGTTATCGCCGTCATGCACCTGCACAGGGATCCGGATTACTGGAAGCGAAGAGTTCGGACGGATTAGTTACTTCGCCGGATTGAAGCCCACGGCTCTTTACTTGCACAATCCGCAATTCAATCCTCCGGCCGTTCGCCGCCGGGAGCCATCTTTACCAGCCGGGGCATGAACTTGGCCAGCGGGCGGACCAGCGAATGCTGGGCGGCCATGACCTCCTCGATGTCCTTGTAGACATACGGGGCCTCGTCGAGCCCGGCGGAAAGCAAGGTGACGCCTTTTTCCCGCAGGTAGCGGTTCACGTCTTTCCAGTCGAGGGATTTCTTGGCGACGTTGCGGCCCATGCGCCGGCCGGCGCCGTGCGCGGCCGAGTGGAGTGACTCGGGGTTGCCCTTGCCCTCCACCACGTAGCCGGGCGAGGCCATCGAGCCGGGGATGATGCCCAGCACGCCCGGCGCCGCGGGGGTCGCGCCCTTGCGGTGGACGATGACCTCCCGGCCGTTGTGCATCTCTTTCCAGGCGAAATTGTGGTGATTCTCCACCTGCAGCAGCGGGTCCTCGCCGACGGCTTCCACGATCTGGCGGTGGATCACGTGGTGGTTGGCCGACGCATACTTGCCCATCAGCTCCATCGCGGCCCAGTACTCCGCGCCGTCGCCGGCCAGATCCAGCCAGGACAGGTGCCGCAGCTCGGAGGGCAACCCGCCGTGCTGGCTCATGGCCCAGCGGCTGTAGTGGTCGGCCACCTTGGCGCCCGTGCCCCGGCTGCCGCTGTGGGACAGGACGGCGAGATACTTCCCTGGCGCCAGACCCTTGACCGGCTCCAAGACCTCCAACTCGCCGAACTCCACGAAATGGTTGCCTGAGCCGGACGTGCCGAGCTGGCGATGGGCCAGGTCCTTGTTCTTGGCGGTGATGGGCGAGACGCTCCAGTCCTCGTCCATGACCGGATGATCGCGCCGGGGTTTCCACTCCGCGCCGATCCCGAAACGGGTGTTGCGTTCCAGAATGCGCTTGAAGCGGTCGGTGTCCTCCTGGAGCTCTTTGGGCGGCAGCGGAAAGACGGTCATCATCATCCGGCAGGCGATGTCCACGCCGACGGCATAGGGGATCACCGCGTTGTCGGTAGCCAGCACGCCGCCGATGGGCAGTCCGTAGCCGACGTGAGCGTCCGGCATGAGCGCGGCCGCGACGGAGATGGGCAGCCGGCAGGCGTTGCGCATCTGCTGGTGGGCCTGTTCGTCGATGTCGTTGCCCCAGACCTTGTATTCCAGCGGCGGGTGCTCTTCCCACTCGTGCTCGGGTGAGCCGGAGAATGGTTTGGACTCGATCAGGGCGTTGGCCAGCTTCCCGTAGAGCGGGTCATCCTTGAAACGCTCAGGACTTCTGAGCAGGGCATGGAGCTTGCTGCGCACCTGGGCGTTGGACTGGCCGGAGACGCGGGCGTTGCCCACGGTGGCCAGCGCGGTCAGGGTGACCGGCCCCTTCGGAAAGCCCATGTTATGGAGTTCGCGAGCTTTCATAATGTTGGCACCTTGGGCGAAAACTTCATTATAGCCTGAAGCGGACGGTTGGGACTCCGCATGACCGTGCGCGATCCTGCGACCCGCGTTGGGGGCGTTGCCAGCCTGTCTGTACGGCTGCTCCCATGCGTTGCCACTGCTCTTGAGCAGTGCGGAACACCGGAGTCGTCCCGGCATGTACGCCACTGCGCTTGAGCAGGGGGGAACGTCTATGTCGTCCCCGCACGGCTCAGGAGCCGTGGCACACAGGTCTCGGGGGTATCCCCGCACGACTCTGGAGCAGTGGCACACACCAATCCGCCCGCATTGACGCAGATTGCGAAGACGGCTATGCTTAGTCTCTTTCCGGCTTGGAGCCGGATCGCCATGCCCATGGGGCGTCTCCCTCATTGAGGGGGAATGGGTTTCCGGCTCGCAGCGGGAACTCAGGCCTCGGCTTGGCCAGCCAGAGCTGCGACCATTCTGAAAACGCAGATAAATCGTTGCTCTGTCAATATTTATTTTCAGTTGGAGGATGCGGGATCGCTCCGCTTTACCCGGTGGTGTAATCGGTAACACACCAGGTTTTGGTCCTGGTATTCCTGGTTCGAGTCCAGGCCGGGTAGTTCAGAGTCTGTCCCGGCAGGCTCAGGTGGCGCGGGCGTCCGGGCGGTTTTTCCCGCCGGCAAGAGTCTGGTGCCGCACCTGATGAGGCAGGTTTTTTGCCTGTCAGCAGGCCGCCGTGGATAGGCAAGTTGTTATCCGGCAGCCACTTGTGTTACGGTTGGCGGATAGCCGAGAAGTGATTGGTGGTAAACGCTCATGGCTAAGCCGACTGCTGCAATCATACTGGCCGCGGGGAAGTCCACGCGGATGGTCACGGACATGCCCAAGGTGCTGCACGAGGTGTGCGGCCGGCCGATGCTGGCATACGTGATCGACGCCTGCCGTGCGGCCGGTGTGAAGCGGATCGTCTGCGTGGTGGGATATAAGAAGGACGACGTCATCGCGGCCTTCAAGGATGAGCCGGACCTCTCCTGGGTCGAGCAGCGCGAACAGAAGGGCACCGGCCACGCCGTCCAGGTGTGCCGGGATGCCCTCGAGGGCTTTGACGGACACGTGCTGGTGATTGCCGGCGACATGCCCCTCGTGCGGGCTGAGACCCTGGATCTGCTGCTCAAGACCCATGAGCGGGAAACCGCGGCCGTCACCATCGGGACCGGCATCCTGGAAGACCCCACCGGCTACGGGCGCATCATCCGCGACGAATACGGCAACCTGCAGGGGATCGTGGAGGAAACCGACTGCACGCCCGAGCAGCGGAAAATCAAGGAAATCAACCCGAGCTACTACTGCTTCGACAAGAAGCTTCTGTTCACCGCTCTGGAAGAGATCAAGCCGGATAACGTGAAGGGCGAATATTATCTGACGGACGTCCTGAAGATCCTGGCTCAGCGGGGTTTGCGGGCGCTGGCCATTCGGGCCGTGGCGCCCGAAGAGGCCATGGGCGTCAACAGCCGCGAGCAACTGGCCGAGGTCGGCCGCATCATGCAGAACCGCATCCAGCGGAACCTGATGCGGAACGGCGTGACCATCGTGGATCCGCCGAACACCTGGATCGACATCCGCGCGGAGATCGGCCAGGACACGGTCATTTACCCGTTCACCTACATTCACGGGCGGGTCCGGATCGGCCGGCATTGTGCCGTCGGGCCCTTCGCCTATCTGCGCGAAGGCACCGAACTCAAGGATGATGTTGTTGTGGGGGTGTTTACCGAGATCAAGAATACCGGCATCGGCAGCGGCTCGCGGGTCCGCCATCTGAGCTATATCGGCGATGCCACCATCGGCGAACGGGTGAACATCGGGGCGGGGACGATTTTTGCGAACTTCGACGGCCGGCAGATTCATCGCAGCGTCGTTGGTGACGAGACCTACGTCGGCAATGGATCAATCCTGGTGGCGCCGATCACGGTGCCGGAAAAGCAGCACATCGCCCACGGGTCCGTCGTCCGGGGCGAGCGGGATGGTAAAGCATGAACGATTGCGAGTGCGATAGCGCGGCCGAAGGCAGTAAGAAGGAACCGAAGGTTTTCAGCGGTTCCAGCAACCCGGTCCTGGGCGCGGCCATCGCTGAGGCCGCCGGGGTTCCGCTGGGCCGCGCCAAAGTGGGCCAGTTTCCCGACGGGGAGACGATCATCAAGCTGGAGGACGACGTCCGCGGGCGGGACTGCTTTGTGGTCCAGTCCACCTGTCCACCGGTGAACCAGAACTGCATGGAGCTGTTCATCTTCATCGACTGCCTCCGGCGGGCGTCGGCCCGGCGGATCACCACGGTCATTCCGTACTTCGGCTATGCCCGGCAGGATCGCAAGGCCGAGGGGCGAACGCCCATCACGGCGAAGCTGGTGGCGAACCTGATCACCCAGGCGGGCGCTCACCGGGTGCTGGCCATGGATCTGCATGCGGACCAGATCCAGGGCTTCTTCGATCTGCCGGTGGATCATCTGACCGCGATGCCGGTGATCTTGAAGCATGTGCAGTCGCTGGGTCTGGGCGACACGGTGGTGGTATCACCGGACGTCGGCAACGTGAAGCAGTCCAACGCCTATGCGGAACGGCTGGGCACGAGCCTGGCGGTCATCGAGAAGCGCCGCATTGCCGGCGACGTCATCAAGGCGTCGCGCGTCATCGGCGACGTGAGCGGCAAGACCGTGCTGATGTTTGACGATATGATCACCACCGGCGGCACCGCCGCTGAGGCGATCAAAATTCTCCGCAAGCATGGCGCCAAGAAGTTCCTGCTGGCGGCCACGCACGCGGTGTTCGCCGAACCTGCCGTGGAGAGGCTTCTGGAAGTGGGAGTGGACTGGATCTGTGTCACGGACACCATTCCACTGCGCGAGGGCGTCCGGGAGAGACTGCCGCAGATCCAGGTTCTCTCGGTGGCCTCGCTGCTGGGAGACGCGATCCGCCGGATCCACTACAACCAGTCGGTCAGTGCGATGTTTGCCAACGGCATCGTAGCCAGGGGGAGCATGTAAGGAGGCCGGCCGGCGGGGGACCGGCGACCAGGACAAGAAACGCCGACGAAGATTGGCGGTATGGAACAGGATAGACGAGTTAAAGGATAACCGGCGCAAGAGTGAACGGGCCGGAGGAGTAGATCGACGATGGATATGACGACACTGCAGGCGGAGCGGCGCGAGGCGGGCGGTTCGCGGGCGGCCGCACGGCTTCGCCGGACGGGCAAGATCCCTGGAATTGTCTATGGGCACGGCGAGGGCCCTGTAACCGTGGCGGTCTCCACCCGCGAGCTGGCCGGCGCGATCAAGCACGGTCAGCACCTGGTGCAGCTCAACCTGGACGGCCAGACCAGGCATGTTCTGATCAAAGACGTGCAGTATGACCACCTGGCGTCCACGCCGGTGCACGTGGACTTCATGCGCGTCGATATGCATCAGCGCGTGACCGTCACCGTCCCGCTGGAGTTCAAGGGTGTGCCGGTGGGCACCAACGAAGGCGGCATCTTCGAGTCGCCCATGGCCGACATCGAGATCGAGTGCGCGGTGACGGATATTCCCGAGATGATCCGGGTCAACGTGGCGGATCTGAAGCTGGGCGACGCCATTCACGTTCGCGACCTGCAGTTGCCGCCGAATGTGACCGCCCAAGCGGCGCCGGACGCCATTGTTTGCGCCGTGCGGGCCAAGGAGGCCGAAGAGGCCGTTGAGGCCGCCGAGGAAGGCGCCGAGGCTGCGGAGCCCGAAATCATCAGCCGCCGCGAGAAGACCGAAGAGGAAGGCGAAGGCAAGGAGAAGTAGTAGTCAGTTTTCAGTCATCAGTTATCAGTTGGTCCTGTTGGTGGCCGGCTGTTCTGAACTGAGAACTGAGAACTGAGAACGAGAACCATGAAATTGGTGGTTGGCCTGGGTAATCCCGGCGGCAAGTATGCATCGACCCGGCACAACGTGGGGTTCCGCGTGGTGGACGAACTGGCGCGGCGGCACGGGATCGACGTCAGCCGGACGGGCTTCAGCGGGCTGACCGGCAAAGGGAGCATCGGCGGCGAGTCGGTGTTGCTGCTCAAGCCGGGAACGTTCATGAACCTGAGCGGGCGTTCGGTCCGCGAGGCCATGACCTTCTACAAGCTGGAGCTGCCCGACCTGCTGGTGATCAGTGATGACATGGCCCTGCCGCTGGGCCGGTTGCGGCTGCGGAAGAGCGGCTCGGCCGGCGGGCATAACGGACTGAGCAGCGTCATTGCCGAGTTGGGCGATGATGGGTTCGGCCGGCTGCGGATCGGGATCGAGCAGGTGTCCGGCGCACGGATGGTTGGGCATGTGCTCAGCCCGTTCACGCCGCAGGAGGAAGAGGTCATCGGGCCGGCGGTCGCGAGAGCGGCCGATGCGGTGGAATGCTGGTTGGCCGACGGGATGGATACGGCCATGAACCGATTCAATAAGAGTGAAGACCAGGCGGGCCGGTAGCGTCCCGCAAGGCAACTTGGAGGTATGAGTTTAATGAAATACGAAGGAATGTTCCTGTTCGACCCGGCGGTGACCACCGACTGGGAAGCCGTTCAGGCCGAACTGGAAAGGCTGATGAAGCGCGCCGAGGCGCGCGTGATCGTCATGCAACGCTGGGACGAACGCCGGCTGGCCTACGAGATCCGCGGCCGCAAGCGCGCGATCTATGCGCTGACCTACTTCGAGGCCGATCCTTCCAAGATCGCCCCCCTGGAGCGGGACGCGCAGATTTCGGAAGCCATCCTGCGTTGCCTGGTGCTCAAGGCCGATCATCTGACTGAGGAGGAGATGAAGGAATTGGCCGCCCGGCCGCCAGACCATTCCGCTGCCGACGCGGAACGGTATGATACGCGTGGCGGTGGCGGCCGCGAGAGCGGTTCCAAGAAACGGCGCGAGGGCGCCCCTGAAACCGTCGAGGCCGAGGCCAGCGCCGAGGCCGAAAGCGTAGCCGAAGTCCCTGCCCCGGAGGAATAACCAGTGGCAAGCTTCAATCGGGTCATCCTGGCCGGTAATCTCACCCGAGATCCCGAACTCTCTTATTTGCCCAGCGGAACCCCGGTGTGCAAGTTCGGGCTGGCGGTCAATCGGAGGTATCGCGACAAGGACGGCAATCCGAAGGAGGAGGTCTGCTATGTGGACCTTACCGCCTTCGGCCGCCAGGGCGAGACCATCAACCAGTACATGACCAAAGGCCAGGCGATCCTGATCGAAGGACGGCTCAGTTACCGGCAATGGACGGACAAGGAAGGTAAGAATCGTTCGAAGCTCGATGTCGTGGTGGAGGGCTTCACCTTCCTCGGCAGCGGCCAGCGAACCGGCGGCGCGCCTGGCGGACCGGGTGGTCCGGGCGGCCCGCGCGAAGGCGGATGGCAGCAGCGGCCTCCGGCCCGGCCGGCACCGCAGCAACAATACGCTCCTCCGCCACCGGCGGCCGAAGAGGAGCCCCCGCCCCTGGAAGACGAGGGGCCTCCGCCGCGCGAGGAAGATATCCCGTTCTGAGCCGACAGCGGAACCCGTGAGGGTGGAAACGCGAAGGCCAGAAGGCGACAAGGCGCAGAACGTGAGTCGGTGGAGACGGTAAGAAAGTGACCCGGCGGTTTCGCGCGTTGTCACTTTCACCCGTTGGCGTTTTCGCCCGTTCGCAGCCGACTGTCCACCGCCGGGCGGCGGCCTGTGAGCAACCGGGCCCGGCTCGGTTAAACAAGGCGGTGGCGAAGGTTTATGATCGTGGCCGGGATGGTCGCGTTTGGTGGATAGGACAAGGATTAACCTGTAAAAAGATTGAATCGGCCTGTAAGCCCGTGCCTCGGCCGGCCCAGGCTGGTAAACTCTTCAAGCTCAAGGCAAGGCGGTTACCGATATGAAGCTATTGCTCCGAAAGGATATTCCCAAGCTGGGTTTGGCTGGTGACGTCGTGGAGGTCAGCGAGGGTTACGCCCGCAATTACCTGATCCCGCACCATCTCGCCCTGGAACCGACCAAGGCCAACATGAAGGCCATCGAGGAAGACAAGAGGATCGCCGAGGAAGAACGTCGGATCCGGCGAGCGGCCCTGGAGGCCCAGGCGGCCCGAATGCGCGACGTGGAGGTCACGATCGCGGCCGCGGCCAACCCCGAAGGGCATCTCTATGGCTCGGTCGGCCCCCGCGAAGTGGCGGCGGCTCTGCGCGATCTGGGCCACGAGGTGGACGCCAAGCAGGTGCAGCTCTTCAAGCCGATCCGCACGCTGGATACCCAGATGGTGCCGGTGCAGTTTGCCGACGACTTGACCGTGGAGGTCAAGGTCTGGGTGGTCCGCGAGGCGGGCGCGGGCGAACTGGAAGAAGCCGAAGCTGCGCCGCCGCCTGAGGAATCGGAGCGGGACAGGGAGGCACGCAAATATGGATACGGCGGCGGAGTCGACGCACTCGAGACCGACCTCTAGTCGGGATGGCGCTGCGCTCACGGAGCGCATCCCGCCTCAGGATCTGGAGGCGGAACAGGCCCTGCTGGGGTCTATGATGCTGCACCGTGACGCCATCGGCGACGTGCTGCCGATTATTCATCGCAACGAGTCGGAGCGGTTCTACCGGCCCGATCACCGGCGGTTATTCGAAGTGCTCGTGGACATGTACGACCGGGGCGACCCGATCGACATCGTCACCACGCGCGACGAGCTGTCGCGCCGGGGCCTGCTCGAAGAAGTGGGCGGGGTGGAGTACCTCGTTCAACTTGCCGAGTCGGTCCCCTCCCACCTGCATGCCGAGCATTACGCCCGCATCGTCTGCGACAAGGCCTTGCTCCGCGAGCTCATCGTCGCTGCCGGGCGCATGATGGAAGAGGGGTACCGCCAGGGGGAGGATGCCCGGACGATCCTCGACCGGGCCGAGCAGCTCCTGTTCGAAGTCACCGACCAGCGAATCACCGAGCAGGCCGGACACCTGCGCGACTACCTCGACGAGATCTTCCGTCAGATCGAATCGCGCGAGGGCCACTACATCACCGGCGTGCCCACCGGCTACACCGAGCTCGATGACCTGATGAGCGGCATGCAGAAGGGCGAGATGATCATCATCGCCGCCCGCCCCTCCATGGGTAAGACCGCCTTCGGCCTGTGCGTGGCCGAACATGTGGCCGCCCGGGCCAAGCTGCCCGCCGCCTTCTTCTCCATGGAAATGAGCAAGCTGGCCATCGCCCAGCGTCTGCTCTGCTCGGTGGGACGGGTCGATTCGCACAAGCTGCGCCGGGGCATGCTCTCCGATGATGAAATCCAGCACCTGGCCGCCATCTGCGGCGAACTGGCCGACGTGCCGCTCTACATCGACGACACCCCGGGCATGAGCGTGCTCGAACTGCGGGCCAAGGCCCGCCGGCTCAGGGCCCGTTACAACATCGAGGTCATTTTCGTCGACTATCTCCAGTTGATGCACTCGCCGGGCCGGGTGGACAGCCGTCAGCAGGAGGTAGCCGAGATCAGCCGGGGGCTCAAAGCCCTGGCCCGCGAATTGAACATCCCCGTCTGCGTTCTGGCCCAGTTGAACCGCAATCCGGAAGGCCGCACGGACAACAAGCCGCGCATGAGCGACCTGCGCGAGTCAGGCGCCATCGAGCAGGACGCCGACGTCATCCTGCTTCTGCATCGCGAGGAATACTACAAGCGCGAGAACTGCCCCGAGGAACTGAAGAACATCGCCGAGGTGATCATTGCCAAGCAGCGCAACGGCCCCGTCGGCACGGTGAAGCTCTTCTTCAACCAGGCGCTGACCCGGTTCGACAACTTGGCGGTCACCAGTGAGCCGGCGTATTACGTGCCGTCGGAGGTGTACTCCAGCGACGGGCCGGGCCTGCCGCGCGAGGAGCCGGCGCCGTTCTGATCGTGCCGCGATCTCGCTGCCGCCTTCGAGTTCAAGTCGGCGGCGGGGAACGGTGGTTCAACACTGCGCAAGCCCCGTGGGCGCAGCCGGAGCGGCGGCCCGCACCCGACCGATACAGACTCTCAAGTCACCGCCTGACTCACTCTGACGGCCAGTCCCAGCAGGAGAAATCGAGGAAGGCGGATCCCGTAATGCAGCGCTGGAACAGGCCGAAGTCGGTCTGGTCCACGTCGCCATCCTCATCCAGATCCGCACTCTCGCAGCCAGCATCCGGCGGTACGCCCTGGCCGGCCAGGCAACTTCGGAAATAGTTCAAGTCGATGGCGTCCACGTGAAGATCGTTGTTGAAGTCCGGCGGCAGGCCGATGACGTGAATCTGCTTGCTGAGCGTCTCGCCGAACCACGCGTAGCCCTCCCGAACCATCTGCCAGTCGCTGACATAATCACCACCGCCCGGCGCACGCATCTGGAAGTAGAACGTGTAGGTGTTGCCCGGCCCCACCTCGCCGGCAATATCCAGGCGGTTCAAGAGCGTGAACGGATCGGAATCATCCACCGCGCCCAGGCGGAAAGAGCGGGCCCCATTCCACACAACGCCGCGGTTGCGGAAGGTAATGCTCACATCGTAGGTCTGACCGGCAACCATGGTGGTGGGAATGGTATCGTTCACCAGTTCGCTGGAATAGAAGTCCCACGTCGGGGTGACCTCGAAATAATCGCAGACGCCCTTGTAAATGCCCCACATGGCGGCGGAGCGGAAGAAGTTGTCGCGCAGGTGGTATTCGTCCGCGTCCCGGTCACAGGTGTCGTGGAAGGCGATTTCGCTGAGAATCGCGGCCCGGTGCGGAACGCGGATTTCGCCGTAGGCGCCGTTGGAGTTCTTCACGCAGGCGCCCCGGCAGACCCAGGTCGGATTCACATGGTTGACCAGGGCCTCCATGATGTTGGTGTGGACATGGGTAGCCAGCGATTGGCTGACCGCGCCCCAGGCGGCGTGCTCCTCGCTGGCATCGTAGTAGGTCTCCGTCCCCGTCGGACAGTTGGAGCCCCGGCAATCACCGTTCAGACCGTTGGTGTGGACGGAAATGTAGATGTCCGTCCCGTCGAGATTGGAGGCCAGCGGTCGGGCCCGTACGTCGTCGGATCCCTCGCTTGCGCCCACTCCCAGGTTGCAGTCGCCGGTGACGCTGGCGTACACGCTGCACGGATAACCCAAGTGCTGGAGCCAGAAGTAGGCCCCCATCTGCCACCACGGGTGGCCGGTGTAGTGATTGCCGTAGGCCTTATTGGTGCAACGCACCATGTAAACGTTCATGCCATCCGCCCGCAGATAAGTTTCGAGGTACTGGCACATCTCGAGGTTATGAAGGTCCTCCGCGCTAAGCGGCGCGCAGTATTGCGGGCGTGCCGTGACCCAGCCGCTGCCGTTCCAATAGCGGCCGTGGCCGGGAGAGAGAGTGATGCTCCGACCGGCCAGGCCCGTACTGAGCTTCCGCACGGCCGGCGCATCCTGTTTCTGGGCTGCCGGTTTGATCGTTGGCGGGGCGGGCAGATAGGCCGATAAGAGCTTGTCCGCCACGGTCAGCCGGATGTCCGCATCCAGATCGAACGGATGGAGCGTCCATTTGACTTGGCGATAAATCTGCTCCAGCCGCACTTCGGTCAGGCCGGCGAGCATCTGAGCCGAAAAGTCGATTGTGATGGAAGGCCCGACCCGGACAATATTTACGATCGTTGTCCCCGCTGGAAGGGCGGTGGTGAATCCCGCGACCTGTTCTTGGTCGGTGGGACCGGCTGCCAGGGCGGTCAGGGCTACTTCTGGCGATGGCTCCACGGGACCGATGTCCCGCTGCACAAGGGTCAGAAGTGAGTCCTTATAAAACCAGACACTGACCGTTTCGGCCCACGCGCTGGCCGAAAAAATGGCCATAATCACACAAACCGCACTCACCCTCAGACTTGATTTCATGGCTGTCTCCGCGATGAGATCTTTGGCCGCCTCGGAAGCATGGAAGTGGCCTCCGCAGCGGCGGCAAAGCAAGTGTGTCTGCCATATTAACAAACTGATGGGCTCAATTCAATCAACAAGTTCCCGTTAGAATCGAGCCGTGCTCGCCGGTGGATGGTTCTTCTTGACCGGGCCTTGCCTGACCATATCCAGTGGCACAGATTAGGCTTACGTCAGAAGACGGCCTCGGCACGGGACAGATGGACGGCAAAGTGGAGGACGCAACAGGGGGGCGAAGCGCGCTCGCCCCCGAAACACTGGTTCACCGCTTGATGTCGATTATCTGACTTTGCCCGTTGAAGCCGGGACCGATAGAATGTGGTCACTCTGGGCACCGGCCGGATGGGGCAATCTCTTCCCGGCGACAGATACGGAATCCCTTCTGAATGCTGTTGACCATCACGACCACGCACCGTCCCGCGACCGATCTGGGCTACCTGCTGCACAAGAATCCGGCTCGCGTGCAGTCTTTCCCGCTGTCGTTCGGGCAGGCCCACGTTTTCTATCCGCAGGCCACGGAGGATCGTTGCACGGCCGGCCTGCTGCTGGACGTGGACCCGGTCTGGCTGGTGCGCGGACGGCGGGGACCGGCCGGCTAGGCGGGAAGCCTGGAGCAGTACGTCAACGACCGGCCGTACGTGGCCTCGTCGCTCATGAGCGTGGCCATCGCCCAGGTGCTGGGTGCGGCCCTGGGTGGACGCAGCAGGGAGCGGCAGGAACTGGCAGACTCGCCCATCCCGCTGGAAGCACGCCTGGCCGTGCTGCCCTGTCGGGGCGGGCCGGACCTGCTGCGCTCGCTGTTCGAGCCGCTCGGATACGAGGTGGAGGCCCAGCGGCATGTTCTGGACGAGCAATATCCCGATTGGGGCCCCAGCCCGTACTTCACGGTCACGCTGCGGGCGACCTGCCGTCTGCGCGACCTGCTAAGCCACCTGTACGTGCTCATTCCCGTCCTGGATGACGAGAAGCATTACTGGGTCGGGGATGACGAGGTCGAGGAGCTCCTGCGCCACGGTCAGGGGTGGCTTGAAAATCACCCCGAACGGGAACGGATCACCCGCCGGTATCTCAAGCATCAACCCAGCCTGGCCCGGCAGGCGCTGGCCCGCTTGGTAGCAGAAGAAACGCCTGACCCGGATGCTGCCCGGGCCGAACACGACGCCGAGGAGGCGGTTGCGGAGGAAAAGATCAGCCTGAACACCCAGCGGATGGGCACGGTGCTCTCGGTGCTGAAGGGCACCGGGGCCAGGCGGGTCCTGGACCTGGGTTGCGGCGAAGGCCGGCTGCTCGAGGCCTTGCTGGCCGAGAAGCAGTTCGAGGAGATCGTGGGGTTGGATGTGTCCTGCCGGGCGCTGGAGATGGCCCGCGAACGGCTGCACCTCGATCGGCTTCCCCCGCGCCAGCAGCAGCGAATCAAGCTTCTGCACGGGTCATTGATTTACCGCGACGCCCGGCTGAGCGGATACGACGCGGCCCTGGCCATCGAGGTAGTCGAGCATTTCGACCCGGCCCGCCTGAGTGCCTTCGAGCGGGTGCTCTTCGAGTTTGCCCGGCCGGGAATAGTGATTCTGACCACCCCCAATCGCGAGTACAACAGCAAGTGGGAGTCCCTGGCCGCCGGCCGGTTCCGCCATCGGGACCATCGCTTCGAGTGGACCCGCGACGAGTTTCGCTCCTGGGCCACGGCCGTGGCCGACCGCTTCGGCTACAGCGTGCGGTTCCTGCCGGTAGGGCCGGAGGATTCTGTGGTCGGGGCACCGACGCAGATGGCTGTCTTTGAGGAGGTCAGTGGATGAAGTACAGCATCACCCGAAATGCGCTTGGCTGCGATCAGCACATCGAGCTAACAACGGACCAGTACGAGCGTGTGACAGCGGCGTGCAGACATCTTTCAAGATTTCCTTGAGCGAAGGCGTTGGTTGGAGAAGAAAAACCAGGACTTCACACGCTTACGAAGTGGGTTCGTCTCAAGCGAGGTTGCATCAGACAAGTAATCCGTGGAATGATGATAATCAAGATCCCAGAGCTCTCTCTTGTCATTCTCGTCGGCCCTTCGGGCTCTGGCAAGTCCACCTTTGCGCGCAAGCACTTCAAGCCGACGGAGATACTGACCTCCCACTACTGCCGGGCGCTGGTCTCGGATGATGAGAACGATCAGACCGCCACCGTCGCTGCCTTCGAGGTGCTGCACTTCATCGCCGCCAAGCGACTGACGGCCGGTCGGTTGACGGTGGTGGATGCGACCAACGTGCAGGTGGAGTCGCGAAAGCCGCTGGTCGCCCTGGCCCGTGAGCATCACTGCCTGCCGGTCGCCATCGTGCTGAACCTGCCCGAAAAGGTCTGCCAGGAACGCAATCGCACCCGGCCGGACCGTGACTTCGGTTCGCACGTCATCCGGCAGCAGTGCCAGCAGCTTCGCCGGTCGCTGCGCGGGCTCAAGCGTGAGGGGTTCAGACATGTGTATGTGCTGAACACGCCGGAGGAGGTGGATGCCGCCATCCTCGAACGCACGCCGCTCTGGAATCACAGAAAGCACGAGCACGGCCCGTTCGACATCATCGGCGATGTGCATGGCTGCTTCGATGAATTGTTGGCCCTGCTGAAGACTCTGGGCTACGAGGTTGTGCCTGCCGGGGAGTCACCGGATGGCAAGTTCCATGTCCAGCCCCCCCAAGGCCGCAAGCTGATCTTCCTGGGCGACCTGGTGGATCGCGGACCGCGCATTCCCGATGTGCTGCGGTTGGTGATGGATGCGGTGGAAAGCGGCGCGGCCCTGTGCGTGCCGGGCAACCACGACATGAAGCTGATGCGCAAGCTGCGGGGCAAGAACGTCCAGATCGCCCGCGGCCTGGCCGACTCGCTGGCCCAACTGGAAAAGGAACCGTCGGAGTTCACTCCGCGTGTGGTGGAGTTCCTGGACAGCCTGGTCAGCCACTACGTGCTGGACGATGGCAAGCTGGTGGTCGCCCACGCGGGCATGAAGCAGGAGATGCAGGGGCGCGGGTCGGGACGAGTGCGGGACTTCGCGCTGTACGGCGAGACCACGGGCGAAACGGACGAGTTCGGCCTGCCGGTGCGGTATCCCTGGGCCCAGGAGTATCGCGGCCGGGCCATGGTGGTCTACGGCCACACTCCCGTGCAGACGCCGGAGTGGCTGAATCGCACCATCAACATCGACACCGGCTGCGTCTTCGGTGGCCAGTTGACCGCCCTGCGTTACCCGGAGCGGGAATTGGTCAGCGTGCCCGCCGCCCGGACTTACTGCCAGCCCGCCCGGCCGTTTATTCCACTGGAGCAGCAGGCCCCCGCGCTGACCGCCCGACAGGCCCACGATGATGTCCTCGATCTGGCGGATGTGACCGGCAAGCGGATCATCTCCACCCGCCTGCATCACAACGTCACCATTCGCGAGGGCAATGCCATGGCCGCGCTGGAGGTCATGAGCCGCTTCAGCGCCAACCCCAAGTGGCTGATCTACCTGCCGCCGACCATGTCGCCTACCGAGACCTCGCGGGAGCCCGACCTGCTGGAGCACCCGGCCGAAGCGTTTGCCTACTTCCGCCAACATGGGGTGCCCAGGGTGGTCTGCGAAGAGAAGCACATGGGCTCGCGGGCGGTGGTGATCGTCTGTCGCGACGAGGAGGCCGCCGGCCAGCGTTTTGGCGTGACTGGCGAGGGCGCCGGTGTGGTTCTGACCCGAACGGGTCGGCGGTTCTTCACCGATCAGACCCTGGAAACTGAGTTCCTCGCTCGCCTGCGCGATGCGCTGAGTCGGGCGGGCTTCTGGGAGGAGTATCAGACTGCGTGGTGTTGCCTGGACTGCGAACTGATGCCCTGGAGTCACAAGGCCCAGGAACTGCTTCGGGGCCAGTACGCGGCGGTGGGAGCGGCCGGTGGCGCGGCACTGCGGGAGGTCGTCGCCGCTCTGGAGCAGGCGGCTTCGTGGCAGCCGGAGGCACAGGCCTTGCTCACCCGGCATCGGGACCGGGCCGAGATGCTGAACAACTATGTCCGGGCCTACCGGCGGTACTGCTGGCCGGTGGAGACGCTGGGCGATCTGAAGCTGGCTCCGTTCCACTTGCTGGCGACCGAAGGCAAGGTCCACATCGACAAGGATCACCTCTGGCACATGGAGGCCCTGGCCCGGATCTGTCGCCAGGATGAGGAGCTGCTCCTGGCCACGCGGCACTGCGTGGTGGACGTGACCGATGAGGCCAGCCAACAGGCGGCGATTACCTGGTGGAAGGAGCTGACCGCGGGTGGCGGGGAGGGCATGGTGGTTAAGCCGCTCGATTTCGTGGTCAAGAGTCGCCGGGGCCTGGTTCAGCCCGCGCTCAAGTGTCGGGGCCGGGAGTACCTGCGGATCATCTACGGCCCGGAGTATACCACGCCGGAGCACCTGGAGCGGCTGCGTCAGCGGAGCCTGGGCGTGAAGCGGTCCCTGGCGCTGCGCGAATTTGCCCTGGGCATTGAGGCCCTGGAGCGGTTTGTCCGGTACGAGCCGCTGCACCGGGTCCACGAATGCAGTTTCGGTGTTCTGGCCCTGGAGAGCGAGCCGGTTGATCCGCGTCTCTAGTGCCCTTCCCGGTCAGGAGTCTCGCGCTTCGGCCTATGAGGCGGGCAGGATGCCCGCCTCCCGGCAACGCTGCCGCATTAATGACCGGCGTGTGCGGCGAGTGCGGCGTGTTCTGAAGTGGCTCCCGCATAGCTTTAACCCTGCCGAACATGTATGATAGAAACAGAGCACCACAGCGCAAGGCTGTAACGGCCGGCGAGCCTTGCGGGGAATAGCATCGGGGTGAGGCCATGGCCGGGGGAGCCGACCGGGGCTGAAGCAGCCGACCGGCATTGCCGAGGGCAGACTTGGCGGACACGCACTGGAGCAGGTTTGAACCATGAATCACTCCAATGCTCATGAGCGTTCCCCGGAAAACAGCCTGTTGGACGTGGCTTTGAAGGCCACCAAGCAGCGGATCAAGCGCATCTGGGTCTACGCGGCCCTGGGGGCGTGGCTGGCCGGAACGGTGGGTTTCCTGCTGCTGTTCGTGGTGGGAGACCACTGGATCCCTGGTGGGGTTCCCCGGTCGGCGGGATGGGCGGCGCGGATGATCTATGGGCTGGGCTCGCTGGCCTGGCTGGTGCTGGCTGTCGGCGTGCCGCTGGTAAAACGCATCCATGACCTCTACGCCTCGCGATTGATCGAGCATTCCTATCCTGAGTTCCACAATACCGTGACCGATGCCGTGCAACTGGGGGGGCACAGTGAACTTCCGGGATCCATGCGGGTTGCGATTGTGGAGCGCGCAGCCGGCGAACTGGCCGAAGTGGATTATCTTCGCAGCGTCCCCACGCGGCGGCTTCGGCAGGTGGCCATTCTGAATGGCTGCCTGCTGGCGGGGCTGCTCATTTACGCGCTGTTTGCGCCCAAGCCGCTCCTGCCCAGCCTGCTTCGTGCGTTTGGGTCGAAGGTGTCCGCTCCCACGTGGACGCGGATCATGGATGTCTCGCCGGCCGATGGAACATCGGTGCTTCGCGGCGACCCGGTGCGGTTCTCGGCCTGGCTGGCCGGCCGGACGCCGGCGTCGGCCTGTGTGCGGTTCAGCCTGGACGACGGCAAGACCTGGGTCGAAGGGCAGCAGCTCAATTTGCGGCCCCCGGCGGACGGGAAGGCGGGCGCGTGGCAGGGAGTCAAGGCCGGGCAGGACGTGCAGCAGTCGATGCTCTGGCAGGTGGTGGCTGGCGACGCGGCTTCCGTGCCGCGCCGGCTCGAAGTGCGCGAGATACCGGTCATTACCACCGTTCAACTGCACCTGGAGCCGCCGGGTTACACACGTCTGCCGCCCAGCACGCAGCCGGGCGGCGACATCGACGCTCTGGTCGGCACGCGGGCGAGCATCACCGCCCTGGCCAACGTGCCGGTGCGCGACGCGATCCTGGTGATCGGCATGCCGCCGGATGACCGCAGGCGGATTCTGCCGCCTCCGCCGAGTACCCGGCCCAGCGAGATTGCCGCTGATCTGCTGGTGGAGAAGGACGATTCCTACGAGGTGCATTTTCGCGACGCATGGGGCCAGGCCAGCCGCAATCCGATCCGCTACACGATCCGTGCCCGGCCGGACGTCCCGCCGGTGATTCGCGTGCGCGAGCCGGGTCCGGTGACCGAGGTTGACCATGCCGGCGCTTTGCCGGTGTCCGGATGGGTGGAGGACGATTTCGGGATCACACGCGCGGCCGTGGCCTTAAGGCTCAACGGGATCGGCCAGGCGCGGGAGCTGCCCTTGTCGGTAGTTGCGGAGCCGGGCGAACGGTCGGGAGAGATCAGCGGTCAGATCGACTTGGAGGCCGTTGGGGCCAGGCCCGGCGATTTCGTTGAGTGGTGGGTCTGCGTGTGGGATAACCGCGAGAACTCGCAGGGCCAGACGGACGCGCAGAAAACGGAAAGCGAGGTTCGGCGGATCGTTGTGACCAGGGCGCCGGTAATGGCTTCGGGGGAGCGGAAGCACCTGACGTCGGATGTGCCCTCCGTGTCAACCGCACCGGCCGATCGGATGGAAGATCGTGTGAATGAATCCACCACAACGGCGCCATCGGTTGAGCAGACGCGTGTGGCCGATGCCAGCCAGGCCCAATCCCGGCCGGCTTCCGAGCGCTCCGCTTCGGCGGATGCGGAACGAGATAAAGAGCCGGCCCCGCCTTCGCCAGACCCGCAAGCCGTGGCGGAAACGCTCGCCGATGGCCATGATGCCCGGGAGAGCACTGTTGACAAGGATCAAAAGATGCCGGAGCCGGGCGAGGAGGCCCTTGAATCCGCGGCCGGTGAGCAGCCCGTTGTCGCAAGCGCCCAGCCGGAGGGGGACGAACCGGCTGAAGCGGAATTGGCTCAGAAGCAATTAGAGGAGTTTCTTAAGGACCATCAGCAGGAGCTGGAGACGATCGCGAAGCATCTCACCGAGAGCGGAACGCCGGCCGATGGCGCCCAGGGCGCACAGCAAAACGGCGCTGCCGCCGGGCAGCAGGCCAACGCTCAATCACGGGGAAAGGCTGCTTCCGGGAATCAAGGGGGATCAAAGGGAGGCAACACCGGCCCCGGTCAGGCGTCGAATCAGCCGGCGTCGGGTGGAAACAAGGGCGAACAACAGGCGGAAGCTGCAAGCAGTGAGAACGCCTCCCAACAGGCGGCCCAGACCGGGGCTGGGAGCAACGCGAACCAAGGCCAGTCCGGCAAGAGTGGCCGGAGCAGGGCCAATGCATCTGCATCCGGCTCTGGCCAAAACCAGGGCGGAAGTGAGGGCCAACAGGAGAGCTCCGATCAACCAGGTTCCGGCGAGGCGACGTCCTCGGCGGGTGAATCGGGTTCGAGTTCCGAAGGGCGTTCAGCCCAATCCGCCGGACGGGCGCAGCAGGCTGCCGGGGACTCCGGCGAAGGCCGCAAGGATGGAAATGCGGGCGGTCACTCCGGCGGGGAGGACGCCAGTCCGGCGCCCGGCAAGGCGCAGGGTTCCGGGGGGGCTGACGGCACCAGGAGCGAAAACGCTCCCGCACAAGCCGGCGGGGAGGGTTCCAAATCCGGCGCCCAAGCCGATCCAGCGGCGCAGCAGGGAGTGGCGGCAGCGGGACAGCCGGGTGAATCGTCCCGACAGGGGAGCGACCCGGCCGGCCAGGGCACTGCAAGTGAAAGATCTGGCCAGCCCTCGGGCTCAAAGGGTGATCAATCACCCGGGGCGCAGCGGGAGGGGCGGCCGGGGCAGGGCCAGCAACCCGGCAACGATTTCGCCGAACCCGGCGAGGGCCGGCAGCCTGGAAGAGAGGCCAGCGCCGGGCCCAGGGAAAAAGCTGAGTCCAAAGGGGAAAAAGGCGGGGCCAAAGAGGAAAAAGCTGTAGCCGGCGCTCCTCAGCAACGACAGGCGAGCGATGCTCGTCCCGACCAGCCGGTGAAGCAGAACGCAGCGGCCGACTCACCAGCCGATCCAAAGAGTGAGAACGCCGGTTCCACGGTTCAGCAAACGACCTCGGAAGAATCGCCGACGCCCGGCATTCGTCAGGCACCCGACCGGGCCGCTACGGAACCACGGGAGTCTCCAACTGAAAACGGCGACGCAAAGGCTCCCGGCGAAGACGGCAAGTCCGAGTCAGATCCGCAGGGTGAGCAATCGAGCGAACGGGAAGAGCAAGATCAGGAAGGCGAGCAACGCCTCGAACACCGAAGCACGATGCCGGCCCAGGAGCCTCCAGAAGCACAATCCCGGCGTCAGAGCGAACGCCCTGCCCAAGGACAACAGGGTGAACGCTCTGCCCAAAGTCAACAGGAACGGCGTGCCGGCCAGGGCCAAACCCCGCGCGAGAGTCAGCAGCGTTCAGCGTCCAGCACTCGGCAATCAGCAATGCGTACCGGCCAAGGCCGGACTCCGGGCGAAAGTCAGAGCCGAAACTCGATGCCGGAGCCACGCTCGGAGCAACCGCAGAATCAAAGACCAGGGCAAGCTCCCGCACGGGCCCAGCCCCAAACGCAAGGTGAAGACGAAGTCGAGAGCGAAAGCCTGGACGCTTGCGGGAATCAGGGGGAATGCCCAGGCCAGGAGCAGGGCCAGAGTGACGGTCAGAGCCAAGGCCAGGAGCAAGAGCAGGGCCAAGGCCAAGGTCAGGGTCAGGAGCAGAGCCAAGGCCAGGGCCAAGGGCAGGGGCAGGGCCAAGATCAGGGTCAAGGCCAGGGCCAGGGGCAGGCATCAGGCCAAGGTCAAGGTGATGACCGTGGACAAGGACAGGGCCGGGGCCTGAGTCCGGGCCCGGACACCGGCCAAACTCGGGGGCAGGGTGGAGGACAGGGCCGGGGTCAGGGGCAGAACCAGGAAGCCGGCCAGAGTCAGAGTGGGGGGCGTGGTCAACAGCAGGGCGAGGGAGAGGGAGACGGGCCGGCAAGGGGCCGAGGGCGTAGTCTGAGCCAGGGACCGGGCCAGGACGGCGGTGAGAGCCGAGGCCAAAGCAGGGGGCAAAGCCAGAGTTCAGACCAGGGCACAGGGCAGAGGCAGGGTGAAAGAGATGGGCAAGCCCAAGGCCCGGAACCGGATCGAAGCCAGAGCGGGGGTCAAAGCACGGCGTTGGGCGAAGAAGGGGGCCAAGGGCAAGGCCAGGGCGGAGGCCGGTGGACAAGACAGAGCCAGCAGAGTACCCAGGACTTCCAGGGCGGCTCGACCGGGGACGGCGGGGGCGGCCGACCTGCCCCAGCGCAGCCGTTGACTATTCCTGAGAAGGCCGCCGAACCTGACCGGCCGCTGGAACTCGCACCGCCGCCGGCAGATCCTGCCGCCCCGGTCTCATCCAGCGGCCGTCTGGATCGCCTGATGGATCTCTTCGAACGCGAGTTGCGGGCGGGGACGGTGGATCCATCGCTCCTGGCGGAACTGAAGTGGACCCTTCCAGAGGCACAGCAGTTTGTCGAAGCCTATAGGCGGGCCAAGGTTGCCGGTCAGCGGCAGGTGGAGCGGACGGCTGTTCCGCAGCAGGTACGAACAGAGGAGGGCCGCCGAGGCGACAATCAGGTCTTGCGCGGCGGTGCAGTGGTCGATCCTGCCGCGCGGACGCTTCATACGACCCACGAGCGGGCGCCGGATCGCACCCGCGAGCTGATGGAAGTCGGTCGGCAGCGAATCACGCCGCGCTACCGATCGGTCCTGGAGGCGTATTACCGTTCTGTGGGCTCCCGGCCGGGGCCTTGAGAATTTGGGTGAGGAGTTGCTTGTGCGCGGTCTTCGGCTCGTTTTTGCCGTAATCCTGGTCTTGTGCCTCTGTTCGGGGCAAAGGTGCGACCTGACGCCCATCGTCGATGCGCTCCAGACCGGCAACAGCCCGTTTGATGATGAGTTCGACTTTTTCGGGTAAGACGGGGATCTACGCCATGCCCAGTCGAGCGGGCAGTTCGGCGACGGCGTCGATTCGCAGATCGGGCTTGGCCCGGGCGTAGTCCTCCGCGGACCAGATGCCCTTGTAACAGGTGACCAGGGCGGTTTTCATGCCCAGAGCGGCCGGGGCGGCCACATCGAAAGCGGGCGAGTCGCCCACGAACATCACCCGGGACAGGTCCGCCGGTCGGTCCTGGGGGAATGCCCGCCGAAGGGCCTCTTCATAGATCTTCGGAGAGGGCTTGCGGTAGCCGATCTCGCTGGAGAACAGCGTGAAATTGAAAAGCCCGCCAAAGCCGTGGCGTTCGAATTCCTGACGGCAGTAGACCGGCGGGAGCATGCAGTTGCTCACCAGGCCAAGTTTTATTCCATGGCGGTGCAGCGTCTTGACGGCCTCAACGGAGCCCGGAAACGGTTCCAGGGAGCCGATCCACTCCCGGCCGATGGCCTCAATGGCGGCCGGAATGCGGTCAATGTGCACCAGCCCGTCAAACTCCCGGGCCCAGGCCTGCAGCACGTCCGAGAAGTCGGCCTCGCGCAGCTCGGGATGGCTGGCGGCTGCCTTCTCCATGGCCTCGACTTTGCCGATCAGGCAGGGGATGGCCTCTTCGATTCCAGATTCGCAGAGCACGCGCGCAGCCGCCTGAGCCCCGCGCCGGAGCAGCTCATCCTGGCGGACGACCTGGGACAAGGTCCCACCCCAATCGAAGAGAATAACATCGACTTCCAAGGGTTTACCTTAGCGTCGTGCAGGAAAGTTGTACAGGAATACTGGGCGCGGGTGGATTCGAACCACCGAAGGCCGAAGCCAACGGGTTTACAGCCCGTCCCCTTTGTCCACTCGGGCACACGCCCCCTGCGTCGATCATTATAGCACGGCCGGTAGAAACCACCAGAGGGGCCAAACCCGGCTCGTGAGGGGGGTAAGATAGCAGGCCCGGGCCGGGCTGTCCAGTGGCATTTTTGAAGTCATGTGTCCCCGAACGCCGGATACCCCCGGAGGCCGGATCTGCCGACCTGGCCCGGAGGCGCGGTTCGATCTCCTCGGCCGATGTGCCTTTTTGATTTAGCCGGTACGGCAGCGCCGCCGGCTCTGGAAAGTCCCACGAGGGCAGTCGCCCGCCGCTTTGAAATATTTCAGCTCGACGCCAGGGCCGCATCGACGGACGGGTGGACGGGCAGAATCCTGGTGAGTTTGGTGACCGTCAGAATTTCCTCGATGGCCGGTTGCGGAGCGACGAGCTTGACCGCGCCCTTGTGATGCTGGCAGCGCCGGTGGGCGGCGATGAGTGCTCCCAGGCCCGCCGAGTTGATGAAATCGAGGTCGCTTAAGTCCAGGACGAGCTGGGGCGTGCTTTCGTCGATCAGGCTGAGCAATTGGTCCCGCAGGGTATTGAAGACGTCCATGTGGGCGGCGCCGGCCAGCTTGACTATCGCCGCGCTGCCGCGGCGCTCCACTTCCAATCGGAGTTCGCGCGAACAGGGTGACTCAGAGGAGAAAGAGCCCATCAGCACCTCTCCTTGATTAATTGGACCTCGTTTCCCTGCTCGTTGTAGGTGACCGAATCCATGTAGGCGTTCATCAGCATGATACCGCGTCCGCAGGGCAGGTCGATCCGGTCGGGCGCCGTGCAGTCCGGCAGGCTGGCGGGGTCGAAACCCGGTCCGTCATCGCGGACGCGCACCACCACGCAGTGCGGATCGACGCGATAGCTGATCACGATTTTTTTGTTAGGGTCCCCCTTGTTGCCGTGTTTGTGGGCGTTGACGACGGCCTCTTCCAGAGCCAGGCGGATGGCGAAGCCGCACTCGGGGCTGTAGCCGCAGGTTTCAGCCTGGCGGAGGATTTCTTCCTCGATCTCGCGCGCGGCACAGAGATCGCTGGGGATCACGGCCTGGTGAGGCAATGGCCGGGCGTGGGAGAGCACCGGCCCGCCCGTCTGGTCATGCGAACGCTTTGATCGCATCTTCCGTGCTGCTCTGGATGTTGAGGTGCTTATTGAGCCGGGTAATCTTAAAGACCTCGTAGATCTGGGGGTGAATATTGGCCAACACGAGGCGTCCCTGCCGCTCGCCAAGCTGCTTGTTCAGGGTGATCAACATGCCCAGCGCGGCGCTCGAAAGATGCTCCACGTTGCGAAAGTCCAGCAGCAGTTTGGGCTGCGCCTCGTCTTCCATGACTTCGCCGAGCCGCTCGCCAATCTGGTTGATGGTGTGTTCTTCGAGGATCTTGCGGTCCAGGAACTCGACGATGCACACGTCGTTCTGCTTGCGGATCCTGAGGTTCAGCGTACTCTCCGGCATATCCGGCATGTGAGGAACTCCCGCACCACGCAAGTGCAATAGCGCCTTAAATTCGATAGAGATTAAAGCTCTTCCGATGGGGGATGTCAACCCACAATCCGGTCGAGGTTTCGGGCTTGGTTTTTGGTGTCCTGCCGGGCTATCATTGGCAATGTGATCTGAGTTGGCCGAAGGATGTGGCAAAATTAAGGATGTCCAAGCGGGGGTTGATAGCGATCGTTTTCGTGGTTCTGGTCCTGGTCGGGCCGGCTGAGGCCTACGCCTGGGGACCGGCCACCCATGTCAAACTGGCTTCCGACGTTCTGGGCTGCCTGCCCCTTCTGCCCGCGGCCGTCGCCGCCATCCTGGCCCGCTATCGCAAGGATTACATCTTCGGCAACATCGCCGCTGACGTGGTAGTGGCCAAGCGGCTGAGCCGGATCAAGCAGGTCTGTCACCACTGGACGACCGGATTCGCCATCCTGGCAGATGCGACCACCGACCGGGGCAAGGCGTTCGCCCTGGGGTATCTCTCTCATCTGGCCGCCGACACGGTGGCCCATGGGAAGTTTCTGCCCCGCCAGATGACGTTGACCCGGACCACGATGTCCTTCGGCCACCTGTACTGGGAACTGCGCGCGGACACGACTATCGGACCGTACTACTGGAGCGAGCTGCGCGGCGTCCTGCGCGAAGTATTCGATGAGCACGGGCAGGTGCTGTCCGCACGGCTGACGGACACCTTCCTGCCTTTTTCGCTGAACTGGCGGCTGTTCTACCGCGTCAACCGGTTCGTCAGCCGCCATACGCTGCGCTGGGCCATGGATAGCTGGCTTCGGTTGTCTCGCTGGCAGTTGTCCGACCAGCTTATGCGCGAGTACCGGGCCGAATGCCTGGACCGGATCCTGGATGTGCTCAAGAACGGGCGGCAGTCGCGGGTCTGCTACGAGGATCCGAACGGGAACGCCGCCCTGGCGTACACCCGGATGCAGCGGCGTCAGCTCCGGCAGATGGCGCGACTGGGGCTGATTTCGCCGCACATTCTGTACGAGGTGTCGGTCGTGCACGCTCCCGCGGTGTCTCGCCTGTCCCTGACCGCCCACACGCCCCCGGTGCAGGTTCCGACCCTGGCGGCTGCCTCCATCAAGGCTGTCTCGCAGGGTACCGGCAAGGTGGTCCCCCTTGACCCCGAGCCCGTGGCCCTGTAATTATAACGGCTGAGCCGCGAACGGGCCGGTTTCAGGTCGTAAACTAGAATAGTGTGTCGGGACGCCAGGCAACACGGGCGTGCCCGGCGGATGCATACCTCGTTGACGCGATGAATTGAGAGTGCGAGCATGAGCGAAAAGGCTGTTTTGCAGTTTCGCGGGAAGACCTACGAACTGCCCGTGATTGTCGGGACGGAAGGCGAGATCGCCATCGATGTTCAGAGTCTCCGGGCCCAAAGCGGGCTGATTACTCTTGACGAGGGCTACGCCAATACCGGTTCCTGCCGCAGCAGCATCACTTTTATCGATGGCGAGAAGGGCATTCTGCGTTATCGCGGCTACCCCATCGAGGAGCTGGCGGAACACTCGAATTTCGTCGAGACGGCCTACCTGGTGATTTTCGGCGAACTGCCCACGGCCCAGCAGCTTGCCGACTTCCGCGCGCTGCTCAGCGAGCATGAGTATCTGCACGAGGATCTGCGTCATCATTTCGAGGGCTTCCCGCCCAACGCCCACCCGATGGGCACACTGTCGGCCATGATCAACGCCGCGAATTCGTTCCAGCCGGTGCTGTTGCAGCCGGAGGATGACGCGCGTTTCATGGACTCCGCCGCCCGGCTCATGAGCAAGGTGCGGACCATCGCGGCGGCCAGCTACAAGAAATCGGTTGGCCAGCCCATGAACTATCCGCGCCCCGACCTGCCCTACGTGTCCAATTTCCTGCACATGATGTTCAGCCGGCCCAACAAGCCTTACGAGCCGGACCCGGACGCTGTCCGTGCGTTGGACCTGATCCTGACGCTGCACGCCGACCACGAGCAGAACTGTTCGACCTCCACGGTGCGAATGGTCGGCTCCAGCCAGGCGAATATGTGGGCCTCGGCATCGGCGGGCGTGTGTGCCCTGTGGGGCCCGCTGCACGGCGGAGCCAATACGGCCGTCGTCCAGATGCTCGAGCAGATCCACCAGAGCGGCGAGAGTGTTGAGCAGATCATCGTCAAGGTCAAAGCCAAGAACTCCAAGATGAAGCTGATGGGCTTTGGCCATCGCGTGTACAAGAACTTCGATCCTCGGGCCAAGATCATCAAGAAGGCCTGCGACGTGGTTCTGGAGAAGCTGAAGCGCACGGACCCGCTGCTGGACATCGCCAAGAAGCTCGAAGAGGCCGCGCTGAACGACTCGTATTTCGTGGAGCGCAAGCTCTATCCGAACGTGGACTTCTATAGCGGGATCATTCTGCGGGCCATCGGCATTCCGGTGAACATGTTCACCGTGATCTTCGCCATCGGGCGCATGCCCGGCTGGATCGCCAACTGGCGCGAAGTACACCTGGATCCCAACAGCCGCATTTATCGCCCCCGGCAGATCTACACCGGGCCGACCTTGCGCTCGTATGTGCCCATGGAGCAACGCGGCCGTTAGCATTGCGGATAGCAATTGATCTGAACCGCAAAGACGCAGAGGACGCAAAGGAATTCAGATAAAGAATTCTTTGCGTCCTCTGTGTCTTTGCGGTTTTCTGATTTCTAGTCCGGCAGCTTTTCGCCCAGGGCGGCGCAGATGGCCTGGAGGTCGTCGGCCACTTTTCGCGGCGGATTTGCACACCGGCCGGTGGGGGGGACCGCCGGCGGGGGCTGCACGGCCTTCATGTTGATGCCGGTGTGGTACATCACCGTCGCGTCCGGGTCCTTGAGTTCGTGGCCGGTGAGGATGCAGACGACCCGCTCGTCGGGCGAAACCACTCCCTCGCGAATAAGCTGACGCAGGCCGGTCACGCTGGCGGCGCTGGCCGGTTCGCAGCCGAAGCCGTACTTGCCCACCAGCGCCTTGTGTTCGAGGATGTCTTCGTCGGTCACCTCGCGGACCACGCCGTTCATGACGTCGAGCGCCCGCAGGGCCTTGGGCAGGTTCACTGGCCGGGCAATCTCGATGGCCGACGCCACGGTGTGCGGCAGGAAGTGGGCTTCGTCCATGGCCGCGTACAGGGCCTTGACCTTGTTCTGGTCGTAACGGCCGCCGTTCCAGCGCACGCCATCGCGCTCGTAGACGTGGTAGAGCGTGTTGGCGCCGTGGGCGTTGATGACGGCCAGGCGGGGAACGCGATTGACCAGCCCGAGCTGCTTGAGTTCGCGGAAGGCTTTGCCGAACGCGCTGCAGTTGCCGAGGTTGCCGCCGGGGACGATGATCCAGTCGGGCACCTGCCAGTTCATGGCTTCCAGCACCCGGTACATGATCGCCTTCTGGCCTTCCAGGCGGTAGGGATTGACCGAGTTCATGAGATAGATGCCCAGGCGGTCGGAGACCTGGCGGACGCGGCGCAGGCAGGCGTCGAAGTCGCCCTCGATCTGGAGGGTCAGCGCGCCGTAGTCGAGGGCCTGGGAGAGCTTGCCGTAGGCGATCTTGCCGGAGCCGATGAACACGATGCCCTGCATGGGCGGATCGGTCTTGTGGGCGAACATGGCCAGCGAGGCCGAGGTGTTGCCCGTGGAAGCGCAGGCCACGCGCTTGCGTCCCAGCATGCGGGCCAGGGTGAAGGCCGCGGTCATGCCGTTGTCCTTGAAGCTCCCGGAGGGATTCAGCCCTTCATACTGGAGGAAGAGCCGGCCGGGCTTCATGCCGATCTCGCGAGCCAGGGGGTTGCATTCCTCCAGCAGGGTGCGGCCTTCGCCGATGGTGACGATCTGGTCGTGGGGCGCGAAGGGCAGCAATTCCCGGAACCGCCACACGCCGGAGAAGTCGAGCCGGCCTTCGGCCTTGAGTCCCTTGCTGCTCCAGCGATGTTCGAAGAACTCCATCGAGCCGGGCACGGCCAGCCGGTCCCAGTCGTATTCGACATCCAGCAGCGAGCCGCAGGACGGACAGGAGAAGATCACCTCGCCGATTGAAAACTGACGCCCGCAATCGGGATTGATGCAGACCTGGAAGGCCTTATCGGTCGTTGTGTTTGCAAAGTTCTGTGAGCTCATTCTTAAGTTTTAGCGGAGAGAGTATGGTTCTGCAACCGACCGGGGGGAATGACCGATGCCCAGGCCTCAATGACCAAATCCCAATGAAAAAAGCCCCTCTGGGGCATTCGCCATTGGGGCTTTGGTTGCTCTTTAGTCATTAGTCATTGGTCATTGGACATTGGTCATTTCGGTTCACAGTCTGTCCAGGCGGCCGAATTCCTGCTCGCGCTCGCGCTGATGGCGGGTGGCCTCGGCGAGGGTTTTCCTCTCTTTCCGGGTGAGGCTGTTGAGGCCTTCGCTGTGGATCTTGGCGAGGATGCGGTCCACCTCGGCCTGCTCCTCGGCCGCTTCACGCTGCCGGCGCGCCCACGCGCCTTCCTGGAGGCGGCTGGAGAGCCGGCCGCTGCCGACACGGATGCGGGGCATGGTTCCCCAGGCGTAGAACAGGACGATTCCCGTGGCGGCCCCGGCCAGATGGCATACCTCGCCGCCCACGTTCTGGACGCTGCCACTGAGGATTTGCAGCAGGAGGATGCCAGCCCAGATCAGGGCGAATACGCGGACCGGCATGGGAAAGATCAGCAGGACCACCTGGATGTGCGGGAAGAAGATCACCGCCGCTACGAGCAGCCCGAAGACCGCGCCGCTGGCGCCTACCAGGGGCATATTCTGATGCTCGGGGCTGAGCAGGGACAGAACCAGGTAAGCCATGCCCCCGACGACGCCGCAAATGCCGTAAAACTGCAGGAATCTCTGCCGCCCGAAGGTCCGCTCGAACTCCGAGCCGAAGATGTACAAGCCCAGCATGTTCATCAGCAGGTGGAACACGCTGTCGGGAGAGTGCAGGAACATGTAGGTCAGAGGCTGCCAGAAGTAGAACTCTCTGATCCCGTTCAGGCTGAGCCCGAAAATCCTGACGAAGGCAGGCATCCCGGACCAGTTCAAGGAGATGAGCTCGACCACGAAGACGGCGACATTGGCGATGATCAGCCACGTCACAGCCGTGCTGGGTTTGCGGAACGCCAGTCGCAGTTCCGGTCCTTCGTCGCCTGAATAAGGTCGATCCCGCCAACTCATAAGGACCTCACTACACGATAATGATAGACCTGCAAAGCGGCGATCGTCTTGGCGTCAATAATCCGACCATCGACGGTCGCCTCCAGGGCCTCGCTCAGCCGCATGATCTGGACGCGGATCTGCTCGTTATCCTCCAATCGTTGCACCGTTTTTTCCAGCCGGGTAGCCACGAACGCATGCATGAACTCGTTCGTGAAACCCGGAGTGGTGTAAAAAGTGCACAGCGGCTCCAGATGGCCGGCTTTGTATCCGGCTTCCTCCTCAAGTTCGCGGGCGGCACACGTTGCCGGCGCCTCGCCCGGCTCAAGTGTTCCAGCCGGCAACTCCAGGAGTTCCGCTCCGGCTGCATAACGATAATTCCAGATCAAAACGACATTTCCATCGTCCAGCAGCGGTAGAATCAAAACCGCCCCCGGATGGACCACAAGCTCCCGACTGACCTGACCGCGTCCCGGGATCTCGTATGACTTTCGCTCGACCCGGAACTTGCGGGCGGTCAGCAGAACATCACTCATGGAACCCCCTTCCTTCAGATGTTAGGCCGGTGTTGAACCCGGCGGTAAAGTGGACCCGCACACCGCCCGGGCCACTGCCGGGTGTGGTCCAGCTCTGCAAGGTACCATTATACATTATCGGTCGTGTCTTCGGCGGTTGCCGGAATGGGATGCGTCGAGCCGGTCGGCCCGGCTGCCGTGAAGGCTCGCTGGCTTGTCAGTTTGTGTCGCAAGTCCTATATTAGCTTCCTTTTATAGAGCGTAGGCGTGAGTAAGCGAATCACTATTCTGGGATCCACCGGCTCGATCGGGACGAACACGTTGGATGTGACCAGCGCGTTGGGGCCTGCCTATCGGGTGGTTGGTTTGGGTGCCCGCCGGCGGTGGCGCGAGCTGGCGGAACAGGCCCGGTCCGTGCGTCCGCCTGCCGTGGCCATTGCCGACCCCTCGCTGGCCGGCGAACTCCGGGCCGTGCTGAACAAGGACACGGAGTTGCTGGTGGGGCCGGAGGGGCTGGTGGAATTGGCCCGCCGTCCCGAGGCGGATTTCATCGTGGCGGCCATTGTGGGAGCGGCAGGGTTGCCCTCGACGGTGGCGGCGGTTGAGGCGGGCAAGCAGGTGGGCCTGGCCAACAAAGAGGCCCTGGTCGTAGCCGGTTCGCTGATCGTGCCTCTGGCCCGGCGCACCGGGGCCACGCTGCTGCCCATCGACAGCGAGCACTCGGCCGTCTTTCAGGCCATGGCGGCCGGCAGGCGGGAGGAGGTGCGGAAGATCTACCTGACGGCCAGCGGCGGCCCCTTCCGAACCTGGTCCGCTGAGGACATCGCCAAGGCCACCCTCCAGGACGCCTTGCGGCACCCCACGTGGAGCATGGGGCCGAAAATCACCATTGACTCCGCTACAATGATGAACAAGGCGTTGGAGATCATTGAGGCCCGCTGGCTGTTTGATCTGGATCCGGATTCGATTGAAGTCCTGGTTCATCCTGAGTCGATCATTCACTCGATGGTGGAATTCCGCGACGGCTCGGTTATTGCCCAGTTGGGTACGCCGGACATGCGGACGCCCATACAATACGCCATGACCTACCCGCAACGGCTGGAGGGCTGTGCGCGGCGGCTGGATTTTTCGATCCTTCGGCGGCTGAACTTCGAGCCGCCCGATCCAGCGCGGTTTCCAGCCTTGACGCTGGGTTATGAAGTGGCTCGGGCCGGGGGGACGGCCGGGGCCGTCATGAACGCCGCCAACGAAGCTGCGGTTGAGGCTTTCCGGGAGGAGAAAATCGGCTTTCCAGATATCGTAGAGTTAACTGCCCAGGTAGTGGCCCGGCACAAGGTGGTGCAGGACCCGGACCTGGAGACCCTGTTGGCAGCGGATGCCTGGGCTCGTGAGCAGGTGGCGGGGATAACGAAGCAAAGGTGAATAGAGCATGCCTGAGTTTCTGATGGCGTCGTTCGATGCAGGTGTTCTGGCCACGGCCATGGAGTGGCTGGTCTCGACCAAGAACTTCCTGCTGGTTTTCATTGGCTTCTCGGCCGTCATTTTTGTTCACGAGCTGGGACATTTCCTGGCCGCCAAGTGGTGTGACGTTCGGATCGACAAGTTCGCTGTCGGGTTCGGCCGGGCGATCGCGTCCTGGCGGAAGGGAATGGGGTTCCGGTGGGGGCCTACGGAAAAGGAGTACCGTGCGCGGTTGCGCGAACGCGTTGAGGAGAACCGGGCGAAAGAGCTACAGCTCCATGAGAAACTCGAGCCCACCGACTCCGAACTGGCGCGGGCGGCCAAGGAATTGGGCTTGGGCGAGACCGAATACTGCTTCAACATCCTCCCGCTGGGCGGCTACGTGAAAATGCTCGGCCAGGAGGACTTCGCGATTGACAAGTCCGGCGAGTTGCAGGTGAAGGAAGATCCCCGCGCCTTCACGCATAAGCCCATTGGCCAGCGGATGTTCATCGTGTCCGCCGGCGTGCTCATGAACCTGGTGTTTGCCGCCTTCGTGTTCATGATCGTTTTCATGTGGGGTATGGAGGCGCCGTCCGCCGAGATCGGGATGGTGTTGCCCGGCTCCCCGGCTGATCGGGCGGGTCTGCGGATGGGCGACGTGATCACCCGGATTAACGGGCGCTCCATCTCCGACCGGGGCGATTTGGTCGGCGCCGTGGTGCTGGCTGATCCGGATGAAGAGCTGGACGTGGTCTTCAAACGCAAGGATTCCGCCACCGGGGAGTGGAAGGAATACCAGCAGAAAATCCGCCCGGAACGCCTGCCTGGCGACGACACGCTCAAGATCGGCGTGGCCGCGCCGGCCACCACGGAAGTGGCCCTGGCGCTGCCGGATCCGAGCTTGCCGGCCGATCAGCAGCTTCAGAAGGGCGACGTGGTTCTCTCGGTTGAGGGCAGGCCGGTCTCTGATTTCGACACCATCGCGCTGGTGGCCGCCAATGCCATGGGCGATTGGGTGGATATGCAGGTTCTCCGTCCTCAGCCGGAAGGCGAACCGAAGGAAGTCACCGCGAAAATGCGCGCCCGCCTGCTCTTCATTCCGACCGGTAAGGCCGGCGAGCAGGATGAGAATTTGCTCGGGTTTGTGCCCCGGCGCCAGTGGAACGAACTCCTGGAGCCGGATTCCAAGCCGATGTCAGAGCTTCGCCGGGGCGACGTCATTGTCCGGTGGGGCGGCATCCTGGCTCCGCGGATGAGCGAGATCCGCAAGAGCATCGAGGATAACCCCGGCAAGGACATAAAGGTCACCGTGCTGCGCGAAGGGAAGGAGCAGGTGGTAACGGTCCGGCCGAGGGCGCGTTCCGCTTTCGGGCGGACGGTGGAGCCGCTGCTGACGGTGAACTTCTGGACGCAGGAAATGGGGGCGCCGACCATTGCCGACATTGTCACCGAGGTCACCCCCGAGCTGAAGACGCCGGCCGCGGCCCTGAAGGATGTCATGCCGCGCGGCTCGCGTCTGACGAAAGTGGACGACCAGCCGGTCGCTTCCTGGTCGGAATTGACCCGGCGCTTCATAGAGCTGGCCGGCAAGGACGTCAAGGTAAGCTGGGAATACGAGGGCATGCCCGAGCAGTCGGCGGTTATTCATGTTCCGAAGACGCTCGAGACCGTGCTGGGGCTGCCGGTGGGGAATGCGATCACCGCGATCAACGGTCGCAGCCGCGTCGAGGTGGAAGTGAACGGCCGCCGCGACTCCTACGATGTGAACTCGGCGATCGGCCAGCGCGCCGTGCTCAAGGAGCTGCTGGATCAGGGCATTACGGAGGCGGAGGTCACGTACCAGATCATTTTGGATCCGGGCCCGAAGACCGAGAAGGTGGCTCTGGCGCCGGAGATGCTTGACGCGTGGACCAAGCGGATCGCCCCCACGGGCATCGACGTTATCGCCCGGCCCAAGGTCACTCTTATTCAGCATCGCAACCCCATCAAGGCCATGATGGTCGGCATCTGGAAGACGTATTACTTCGTCGAGCACGTGTACATCATGGCCCAGCGGATGCTCATCACCCGTTCCGTGGGCATGGACCAGGTCTCCGGTCCGGTGGGGATCTTCAAGCTGGGCGGAGACTTCGCGGACCTGGGCATTCCCTATCTGCTCTACTTCCTCGCGCTGATCTCGGCTAACCTCGCGGTAATCAACTTCATGCCGCTGCCCATCGTGGACGGCGGGTTGTTCGTGTTCCTGTTGATCGAAAAGATCAAGGGCAAACCGCTCAGTCTGCGCGTTCAGGTGGCCACCCAGGTGATTGGCCTGGTCCTGATCATCAGCATCTTCGCCTGGGTGACGTTCCAGGACATACTGAAGTTGTGGTGAATGACGAATGACGAAGCCCGAATGACGAATGAGTGAGGGCGACTGAAGCGGGTACTTCAACAAATGACGAAACCCGAATGACGAACAGGGGCGGTGCCGCCTGCTCGTCATTCGGGTTTTGTCGTTGCGTGGTCAGAATCGTCCGTACTTCTTGAACGACCGTTCCTGTCGTTTTGAGCGGATGTGTCGCTTGCGCTCGGACATGGCCGCCAGCTTGTGCCAGATCTTTTTCCAATCCTCCTGGCAACCGATCCCGCGCAGGAAGGACCGCAGCAGCCGAACCCGGTCGGTGAGCGTTACCCGGCGAAAACCGTCCACGCTCACGTTGAGTCGCATCAGCATGCGCATCCAGCTCCGCGTCCGGGCGAATCGCACTCGCTTCACGCCGTCGAGATCCACCAGGCAGATCCGGGGCGAATCGAATTGACGGCTGCCCTGGACGATCACGTTGAGGGCCTTGAAGTCGCGATGGTACAGGCCGGAGGCCTGCATCTTGAGCAGGAAGTCGCTCAGACACCGGCTGACCTGCAATTTGCGCAGATAGGCCTGGTGCTCGTTCAGGCCGCGCATGTGGACAGTGAGCAGGCTTTCCAGGTCTACGGTGTCGCGCAGATATTCAGTGAGAATGAGGCTGTCAAAGAGCAGCCCGAAACGCCGCTTTTCCACCACGGCCAGGGGACGGGCCGTCGGAATATGACAATTGAGCAGGATGTGGGCCCGCCGCCACGTGCGCATAGGGCGGGAGGTGCGAAAGACGTTCAGGATACGTTTACTGAGGTAACGCGATCGGCCGCGCTTGCAGACCGCGTCAACATGCTGACCATCGGCCAGCGGCAAGCGGACCCGGCAGACCGTGGTCGTCGAGGAGGCCTTCAAGAGATCCCGTCGATCGACCTGCTGAACCCATTGGAGCGGCCGGCTGAGCCATTGCCGCCATTGGGCCGGGGTCAAGTACTGGCCGTTGGCCTTTGTCCGGCCATTGGACACAGTTACCCGAGCCGTCCACCCGTCGGGGAGCTTCAAATTCACGTAATCATCCTTCTCCGAGGCCGATAGCCGACTGGGCTGAACTGAAAGGGTATCTGCACTGGCTATGGGACGGGCTAAAGACAACCGCGTACGTCCTCCCGCACTGATCATGAACCACCCGCCAGGAATTCCCAGTGAACTCCCGGTCGGGGCAGCCGACAATAACTAGGCTCTTCATTCGCCTTCCCGGTCGCCGTGAATGGGCCTCCCGCGCCAAGAGAGAGACCCACCGGCTTCGGCGTGCTTCCTTGCCTTGAGATTATTATGCCCCAGGTATGAGTGACTCGGCAAGGGGCTTGACACCTGACCGGCAAACTGATATTTCACGGCCAGGCTTGGCGGGTGAATCCCGCAGGGGATTTACGGCACTCCCGCAGGGCTGAACCCATCTTTCAACTACGTCGTAGATTAAGCGTAGCTGAGGGTGGCGTCTCAACCCGCCGATCTTCTCGGCGGGAAGGCAACCTTGAAGATAACGATAGTCGTACTAAGAGATTACAGTGATCTCGGCTCGTGTGTCGGGTAGCGAGTATGGGATACCAGAGGGTGTCGCTTTCACGAAAGGAACGACGCTGGGCATGATCCAAGTCAAGAATCTCACCAAGTACTACGGGCCGCACCTGGCCGTTGATAATATCAGCTTCCAGGTCGGCGAAGGCGAGATCGTGGGCTTTCTGGGGCCCAATGGCGCCGGCAAGAGCACCACGCTGCGCATTCTGACCTGCTATCAGCCCGCCACCAGCGGGGCGGCCTCCGTGGCGGGATTTGACGTGTTCACCCAGTCCATGGAGGTCCGCCGGGTGATAGGGTACTTGCCTGAGGGCAACCCGCTCTACCCGGAAATGCGGGTCCGCGAGTATCTCAACTTCCGGGGCAAGCTGCGAGGCATGGCCCGCGATCAGCGCGCCGCCGCGATCAAGCGGGTGTCTGATCGCTGCTGGCTTGGCGAGTTCATCGACCGGCCCATCGGTCACCTGTCCAAAGGTATGAAGCAGCGTGTCGGCCTGGCCGACGCCCTCCTGCACGACCCCAAGGTGCTGGTGCTGGATGAGCCGACCATCGGTCTGGACCCGACCCAGATCCGCGAAACCCGCAAGCTCATCTCCGACCTGGCCCGGCAGCACACCATTATCCTGAGCTCGCACATTCTGCCGGAGGTCGAAGCCGTCTGTCAGCGGGCGATCATCATCGCCGGCGGCAAGATCCGGGCTGCCGGCACACTCAACGAAATTCGCGACCGTATCAAGGGGGCCTCGCGGCTGATTGCCGAGATTCGCGGACCCCGGCAGGAGGTTGAGACGGCCATTCGGGGCGTTTCCGGCGTTCGGTCCGTGGATGCCACGGCGGTGGATGGGTGGAATCGCATCCGCATGGAAGTGGTGGAGGGCCAGGACGTCCGCGAGAACATCGCGGGTCTGGCTGCCCGGAATAACTGGCCGCTGCGTGAACTGCGGCTGGAGGTCGGCAGTCTCGAAGAATACTTTGTTCAGATCACGGCCGAATCTCATACGGCACGGGGCCGGGGCACGGCAGCGTAGGCTGGCCGGATGGGGGTAGGTGGGAAAGCGGGAAAGCGAGAAAGTGAAAAGGCAGGGGAGGGGGGGGAGGCGAAAGATGGGCGAGAAGGTGGAGAAAGAGGATGCGAGGCAGGTGAGGATGTGGGCAGGTTAAGAGAGTGTGCGACGGGCAAGATTGGGACTTGCCTATGTTCCTGCTTCCCCACATTCTCACGTTCGCACTTTCTCCCGTTCCCGTTTACGCCGATCACTGGTGAGAATGGACAGAACGAGGCCAATACAGAGGAAAGCATATGGCGGTTGAAACACAAGCCAAAACGGCGGCCCGCGAGGGCGTGACAGCCGGGGAGCTGTCGCAATTGATCGCGGAAGGGCCGGCTGCCGGCAAGGTCGGCAGTGGGACGGCGATGCTCGCGATCATGCAGCGCGAGCTGGCGTCGCTGTTCTTTTCTCCTATCGCTTACATCGTGGGCGCGGTGTTCCTGGGGTTGGCCGGCTACGCGTTTGTGACCGGCACCCTGGTGGAAGGCAACGAGGCCAGCATGCGAACGCTGCTGGAATGGCTGGCCGGTGGACTGGTGATTGCTCTGCCGTTGCTGACCATGCGTTCCATCGCGGACGAATTTTCCTCCGGCGCGATCGAGACGCTGATGACCGCCCCGGTGACGGATACGTCGGTGGTACTGGGCAAGTTCCTGGGCGCCCTCGGGTTTTACCTGCTGCTGCTGGCGGCGACGGCCCTGCACGTCGTGCTGATGGTCAGGTACGCGACGCCGGTCGGCGCGGTGGTGTTTTCCGGCTATCTCGGCATGGTTCTGGTGGGGGCGTTCTTCCTGGCGGTGGGCATTTTCGCCAGCAGTTGCACGCGGCACCAGTTGCTGGCCGCGACGCTGGCCATGGGCATCCTTTCGCTGTTCACCTTCGCCGCCCACCAGGGCAGCCTGGTGCTGGGCAAGACCATGGTGCTCGGCCGGGTGATTGACTGGCGGAAGGTGTGCGCCTACGTGAACGCCTACGGGCATTTCTCCGATTTCGCGAAGGGTTCTATCAATCTGGCGAGCGTGGTCTTCTTCCTGACCGGGACGGCCCTGTTCCTGTTCCTGGCGGTCAAGGTTCTGGAGTCTCGGCGATGGCGGTAAACAACACCACAAAAGGCACCACGTCCCTGGGGCGGCGTCTGTTCTGGGGCACCAACGTGACGTTGGCTGTCCTGTTGGTCGTGTTCCTGGCGATCGTGGTCAATGTTTTGGCCAACAAATACAACGTGCACAAGGATCTGTCCGGCGGTCTGACCGGGCATCGACTGTCCGATCGCACCAAGCGCGTGCTTGACGAGGTTGCCAAGGCGGGCACGGAGATCACCATCTCGACGGTGTATACCTCCAACGACCCCGAGCGCAACCACAAGGAGTATCTGCCCAAGCTGCGCGATTTCTGCGACGAGGTCGCCCGCTACCAGCGCGGCATCAAGATCGAGCACATCTCCGCCCCCGACGATCAGGCTGAGTTGCGCGACCGGGTGAGCAAGAAGTTCGGCTCGGCCACCAGCACGAACCGGGAGGCCACCGACCAGGCCCTGGTGGTGTGGGAGAAGCTCAAGGGGACGCTCGATGAGCAGCGGAAGGCCCTGGATGCGCTGATGGGCGGCGCTTCCTGGCTCAAGAGCTTCAGCTCGCTGGCCGGGCAATCCGGCGCGATCAGGAACCTGGCGAAGAACCTCGAAGACACGACCCGCGAGGTCAAGGAGCTGGTCGAAGGCGAGGGCATGTTGCCGCGCTACAGCGAAGCCAACCCCAAGATCACCTCGTTCGACGACGAGGCCAAGCGCGTGCTCCAGGAGCTCCAGAGCTGGGCCCGGAACATGGACAAGCTGGCCAAGGTGCTGAGCGACCCGAACACCGAGTTCCTGAAGACGACCCAATCCAGGAACGAAGAGATTGCCGGGATGCTCAAATTGCTGCAGGGCGCGGTGGGCGACCCCAGCGACACCAATGTGCCCGACGATCCGGTCCCGGTGCTCAAGAAGTTCGGCGACCTGGCCAAGCCGCTGGCCGATCTGCTCAACGAAGAACTCAACCGGGTGGACGCCTTCGTCAAGCAGTATCCCACGATGAACCACTATTCCAAGTGGATCATGGAGATCCAGGACCCGCGCATCGGCCTGACCCAGATCGCGCCACTCTCGGAAACGCTGAATCTAGCGGCCCGCACGCTGACCTCGCAGGTGCAGCAGGTTCGCACCGAACTGGCCCAGCAGGCGCCCAAGGACGTGCTCCAGAGGCGCGTTCGGAGCACCCGTGAAGTGAGCGCCGTCTGCGCCCAGTACCTGAGCCTCTGGATGCAAAACTCGGTGGCTCCGTTTACCGAGGCCGCCCAGATCGATGAGGCCAGCAAACAGTTCCTGGCCGCGGCCGGCGGCGAAGATGCGTTCAAGGACCTGTTCAAGGACCTGGACGACGTCGGCACGAAGATCAAGGGTTTGCCCGAGCAGAAGATGGACGAAGTGGGCAAACGCCTCGAAGAGGACAACATCATCGTCGTCGAGAGCGACAAGGAAGTTCGCATCCTGCCGTTCGACGATGTCTGGCCGCTGGTGGATCGGCGGGCCGGCGAGTTCTCCTCGCGGGACACGGACAAGCCCAAGCGGAACCGCCGCGAGTTCAACGGCGACAGCGCGATCGCCAACGCGCTGCTCGATATGCAGAACGAGAAGCCCTTCGCGACGGTCATTTTCGTGAGCTACGAGACCCAGCCGCCGCCGCAGATGCGGCAGTTCGGGCAGCGCCCGACGACCGGGCCGCTGCCGATGGAAGAGTTCCGGCTCCTGCGCGAGCGGCTGGAGCGGGCCAACTTTGCCGTGCGGGAGTGGAACCTCGCGCCCGAGTCGTCCGGTCCGGATCAGCAGACGTCAACCGCGGTGCCTGAGCCGCCCGCGCCCGAAGAGGGCACGGAGCCGATCTACGTACTGCTTCCGCCACCCGAGCAGCCGCCCATCAGCATGTTCGGTCCGCAGGGCAAGCCCTTCGGCGACGCGGAGCTCAAGAAGGTCGGCGAAGCCATCAAGAAGCCTGGTGCGAAGGCCATCTTCCTGGCCCTGGGCTCGCCACGCCCGCCAGGGGCGCCGCCTTCCACGTACGCTTACGCGGACATGCTCAAGACGGACTGGGGCATCCAGGTCGAGCATCGCCACCGGGTCATGCGCGCCGTACCCTCGGCCAAAGAGCCGGGCATGTACAGCTTTGACCCGATCCAGTTCCACTACATGCGGCTGAATCACTTTACCGAGCAGCCCATCGGCAAGCCGCTGCGGTCCCGGCGCATGCTCTTCCTGCACGCCTGCCCGGTGATTCCGGCCGAGCAGATTCCCGAGGACGTGGTGGTCGAGCCCGTGCTGCTGGTGCCTGAAAAGGCCCAGGACATGTGGGCCGAGGGCGACTTCGCGCCGATCATCAAGGCCCTGCGCGAACGCAGCAAAGACACCATGTTCGCCAAGAGTTCGGACGTGAAGGAACCGCCGTTCCCGGTGATCGTCGCGGCCGAGAACAAGAAGACCAACAGCCGGGTGGTGGTCATGGGCACCGGCGCCTCGCTGTTGGAGAACTACCTCGAAGCGGCGGTGCCGCGGATCGACGCCAAGGGCGAGGTCCGGCTGGTCACCGACCCGCCGCCGACCGAGAACGTGGAGCTGTTTACCAACGCGCTGTACTGGCTGGGCGGCAAGACCGAACTGATCGCCGCCGGCCCGGCGGACGTGCCTATCGTCGGTCCCATCGCCGAGGCCAGCAAGCAACGGCTCTGGGGCATCACCATGGGTTGGGCCCTGGCCGTGCTGGTCATTGGCGGCGCGGTGATGTTCATTCGTAGACGGTGATAGCCTGTTCCGGTAACCCGGGCATCCTGCCCGTGATACGCCTGATGACAAAGGCTTGATAACTGCTGGCGGTGAGACGCACATGAACCTGAAAACAACACTCTTTCTGGCACTGGCGGCCCTCGTGGCCACCCTCCTGTGGGCAGTTTCCGAGAAGCCCTGGAAGACGGTCGAAGACGCGCCGAAGAAGCCGGAGACGGTTGAAAAGGCCCTGTTTGAGACCCCGCTCGAGGGCATTGATCGCGTGGAAGTGGTCCTGCGGGACGGCGAACGTCGCTCCTTCAAGAAAGAGGGCGACAAGTGGCAGATGACCGAGCCCCTCGATGCGCCGGCCAACAACTACGAGGTCGACCAGATCGTCGATGGCGTGACCAGACTCAAGTACGATCGCGCCTACAAGAAGGGCGAAAAGGGCCCCAGCGAATCCACATCCGGCCTGAACAAGCCCATCGTGGTGAAGCTGTATAAGGGCGACGAGCTGAAGGCGGATCTGGCCGTCGGGTCTCCGCTGCCCACCGGCACCGGCACCTATATTCGCCTGGCCGGCACGGACGAGATCCGTGAATCCACCTCCAATCTGGTCTCCACGTTCAACAAGCGGCTGGACTCGTACCGCGACAAGGTCGTGGTCAAGTTCAACACCAAGGACGTCCGGCGGATCAAGGTCGAGGGCGAGCATAACTACGTGCTGGCCAAGGATGGCGACGAGTGGACCATCGAGTCGCCGGTTCGCGGCCGGGCGGATAAGGAGAAGGCCAACTCGCTCGCGTCAGCCATGAGCAACCTGTACGCTCAGCACTGGCAGGACGACAATCCGGTCACGTATGACGCCTTCGGGCTCGATCGGCCGCGCGTCAAGGTGACTGTCGAGACCCAGGTCGAAGTGCCGGCCAAGTACAAGCCCGATGATCCGGCGGCGACTCGTCCGGCCGACACGCAGCCTTCCACCGAGACCAGAACGTACGCGATTGCGATCGGCGGTTTGACCGGCTCGGCCACGCCGACCTACTTCGCCCGGCTTGATTCCCGGCCCTGGGTGTTCTCGCTGGCTGAGTACACGGTCAAGAATCTACGGACCCCGCTGGCCGATCTCCAGGACAAAACCCTGGCCAAGGTCGAGCAGGTCAAGGTCAAGAAGGTTGAAGTCCAGGCCGACGGCGAGAGCATGACCCTGACCCGCGGCGACGATCAGAAATGGACCTTCCCCGATGGCACGGTGGCCGACAATGCCGCGGTCGATGATCTCATCAGGGCCGTCGCCGAGATGAAGGCGACCAGCTTCGTCAATCCCGCCGATCAGGGAGAGGTCCAGGACTGGACGAAACCGCGGGCCCGGGTCTCCCTCACGCAGGAAGGGCGGGCTGAGCCTATCACGCTTCTGGTCGGCCGGCCCACCCCGAGCGGGCGCATGGTGTACGTGCGCAACGCCGCCGAGGAGCCCGTGGCCGCCGTTAACGAGGACGTCGTGGCGCCACTGCTGCTCCCGCCGGTGTCCTACCGCGACCGCCTTGTGCTCAGCGTGCCGCGTGAACGCCTGAGCAAGATCGAAATCGCCCGGAAGGATGCTCCGGCAGTCACTCTGGTCAACCGAAACAGCCAGTGGTCGCTGCAATCGCCCATTGAGGCGCCGGCCGACAACGATGCCGTTCGCAACCTGCTCGGCGACATCACGACCCTCCAGGCCAAACGCGTGGCGGGAATGGGCGATAAGGCGAAATTCGGGCTGGATAAGCCGGATGTGACCCTGGCGGTGTGGATCGATCGGCTGACCGATCAGCCCAACACCGTTGTCGTTCCGACCACCCAGCCGGCCGCCACCCAGCCGGCGACTACCCAGCCGGCGGCGTCCACGCGTCCGGCCACCACTCGGCCCGTCAAGGATCTGGCCACCCAGATCAAGGACGTCCAGGATCTGCTCGAATACCAGCGCACGCACCCCGAGACCGAAAACAAGCTGGCGACCGAAATGCTTCGTCAGCAACTCAATGAACTGCTGGCCCAGGCGGCTACGCAGCCGGCGTATGCCCATCTCGCCACTCAGCCGGCGGCCACCCAACCGGCGGCCACCCAACCGGCCGTGGCTGCTGCGGCGACCCAGCCCGCGGCCGAGGTGACGGCAACCCGGCCCACCGGACCGGAGGTGCGCCGCCTGTTCCTGGCCCGCAAGGACGACAAGACCTACGTCGCCCTTGAGGGGAGCGAGATGATCTGGGAGCTCGACAACCGCATCTACGACGATGCGACCACGGAGATGCATCAGCACCAGATCGTCAAGTTCGAGGTGCCCAACGTCGTCGAACTCTCGTTCGAAGACGCGAAGGGCGTTTTGACCTTCCGCAAGAGTGGTGAGGAATGGCGCTACGTGACCGACCCGTTGCTCCCCATCGACAAGCAGAAGGTCACCGATGTGCTGAACGGCCTGCGGGAGATTAAGACCCACCGCTACGTCGACTATGCGGCGGCCGATCTGGCTAAATATGGCCTCGGTGATGACGCCCAACGGCTCGTCATCAGCCAGGAAAATGGTCAACGAACGGAAATCCTCCTGTCGAAGACCGGTCCGGCCAACGACACCGACAAGAGCCGCTATGCGGTGGTGGTCGGCACGAAGAAGGTTTTCCTGCTCAAGGAGGATCAGGCCAGGAAGTTTGAGCAGAAGCTGGATGACTTTGTGAAGAGCGACAAGCCGGCCGGCAGCCCAACGGCAGCACTGGACGCCCACGCCCCAGTGTTGGCCTCGGTGAGCTGAGCGGCCCTTGAAGGGTGTGCTCCAAAATGGTGCCCGGGTGTCCGGCCGGCGGTTTCAGCCGCCTGCCGGGCACCTGGGCTACCGTCTTTAATCCGGCGACCTTCAGGATTACAGTGCAGACAACCCAAGGGCGAATGGTGAGATGGTCTGCGGCACGGCTCGTCTACCACGGCCCTGTGTGCCACGGCTTGTGTGCCGCGACTCTTGAGCCGTGCATGGGCGGCGCTGAAGTCCCGCACTGCTCAAGTGCAGTGACAGACACCATGCGGGGGTGGGCTCCCAGGCGCCTGTGGGTTGGCGTAAAGGCACTTGGTGCTTGTTGCGGCCAGGGTTTTCATGGTTTGGCCTTCGAGGCGGGCAAGATGCCCGCCCTCCCTAGGCGTTGAGGCAGCCAGGATGCCCGCCCCCCGAAGAAGGGGGCAATTGCCCGGCCGTTACGATCTTACAATGTGGGTTTAATCCGGCGACGGGGGCGTTATGGCCGGTTCTGACCAGGCTGAAGAGGGAATTCCAATGTCTACCGCGTCCCATAAGGTTCGCTGGACGGTTCTGTTTTCCGGGCACGTGCAGGGAGTTGGTTTTCGCTATACCACCCGCCTGGTCGCCCGCGGTTTTTCGGTTACCGGGTACGTCCGGAACACCCGCGATGGCCGGGTGGAGATCGTGGCCGAGGGGGCGCCTGAGGAACTGGAACGGTTTGTGCAGGCCGTCGAGAATGAAATGAGCGGCTACATCCAGGATCGGAAGGTGGATACCGCTCCGGCCACAGGCGAGTTCTACGATTTCCAGGTTCGCTATTGAGCTTGCTTCCAGCAAGGCCAGCCCTTAAAATGCCGGGCTCGACTGTTTTGGTTTTTGAGATACGACCCGAGGCTTTCCATGCCGAAGACGAAGACACACAAGGGACTTAAGAAGCGCGTCAAGGTGACCGCCAAGAAGAAGGTGGTCCGATCCAGGGCCTTCACCGGCCACCTGCTGAGCGGGCGGCCCAGCAAGCGCCTCCGCAAGCTGCATAAGAAGGCGGTGGTGTTCAAAGGCGAGACCCCGCGCATCTTGAGGGCCTTGGGCGAGTAAATGGATGGACGATCGCCGCCTTGCCAGGCGGCATCAGTACCCCCGGCCCGGGCGGCCAACGCCCTGAACGTCGGCCAGGGGGGCCGTAGGAGAAAATGCAATGCCCCGTGCAACCAGTGGAGCGGCAACCGCCCGCAAGAGACGCCGCCTTCGCGCCGAAGCGAAGGGCTTCCGTGGCGGACGCAGCAAGCTCACCCGCGTTATGAAGATGGCCCTGCTCAAGTCGCGCTCCTACGCGACCCGTGACCGCCGGGCCAAGAAGCGCGAATTCCGCGCCCTGTGGATCACGCGCATCACGGCCGCATGCCGGGCCCGTGGGATCAGCTACTCGCGATTCATGAATGGCCTGCGAAAGCTGTCCATCTCGTTGGATCGCAAGATGCTCAGCCAGTTGGCTATTCAGGATCCGGCCGCATTCGATAAGCTCGTGGCCATGGTTCCCAAGGCCTGATTGGTCGAAGGAAGCGATCAGCGATCAGCATTCAGCGGTCAGCTTTCAGCGGGCAGAAATCAGCGAGCAGTAATTGGTAATGAGTGATGGGTGATGAGTGGCGATAGTGGGCCGCTCGTCACTCATCACTCATTCTTGCGCATTGCTTTCTCATTCGCTTCGGCTCATTCGCGTTGAATCTTGCGCGTGCTCCTGCGGGCGTACCAGGTTCGAATAGAGTCTTTCGAGTTGTTCCACCATCACATGCCAGTCGAAGCGACGAAGGCATAATTCCCGCCCGGCCCGGCCGAAACGCGCCCGCAGGGCAGGGTCGCCGGCCAGCGTCACCATCGCCTTTGCCAGCCCGGTCACGTCGTTCAGCGGCACCAGCATCCCCGTCTGATCGGGAATGACGACCTCGGGGGCCCCATCAATATCAAAACTGATGACCGGCACGCCCATCAGCAGCGCCTGCACGGCGACCCGCGGCAGACCTTCCCACTGGGAAGCGTGCACCAGCAGGTCCATGCCGGCCAACATCTGCGGCACCTGCTCCGGCGGGACCAGCCCGGTAAGCACCACCCGCGGGAGCAGCCCCAGTGTGTCCAGTTGCCGGACGTACTCGTCGCGCTGGGCTCCGCCCCCGACCCATACGAATCGCAGCCGTGGATCTTGCCGGACCGCCGCCGCCATGGCTGGTATGAGCTGCTCGTAGCCCTTGTTGCGGAACAGCCGGGCCACCGTGCCGATGACCACTTCGTCTTCGCCGACGCCCCAGCTTCGGCGGATCGCCTGCCGGTCGAAGCGCTCAAGCGAGAACAGCTCGGTGCGCATGCCCGAATAGATGGTCGTGAATTTATCCGGTTCCGCGATGCCCGCGGCCACCGCCTGGGCGCTCATGGCGTCGGCTACGCTGACCAGACAGTCGGTAAAACGAGCGCAGTAGCGTTCCAGGCCGCGATACAGGAATCGCACCGGTGCTGATTGCGTGCGATTGAAGCTCAGGCCGTGGATGGTATGGACGATCGCCGGAATGCCCACGTCGCGTGCGGCGATCCGGCCCAGCACGCCGGCCTTGCTGCTGTGGGTGTGGACGATCGTCGGCCGGATTGCCGTGAGGATCCGGCAGAGATCGCGGCGGGCGCGCAAGTCGGTGAACGGCCGGACCGCCCGACGGAGGCTGGCAATCACCTCCACCTGGTAGCCGCCGCTCCGGGCTTCGGCCAGGAGGCTTCCCTCCGGGCCGGCTTCCGGACCGGTGATGAGCGTGACGCGATGGCCGCGCTCGTGCAGGCCCTGGCAGGTGAGCAGCGTGTTTTCCTGGGCGCCCCCGATAATGAGCCGGGTGATAATGTGGCAGATGTTCATTCCGGGAGACTCGTCTCTTCCGCTTCGGAATCAGATGGGGCCGGCTCGCCGGAAAGGACTGGCCGGGAAGCCCCCTGTGCGACCTTCCAGGGGTCCGGCTCGTAGACGCGGGTCATGTCGTAGCGAACCCATCGCAGGCACAACCCTCGGGCGGGGGCGGTCGGCCCCGCCTTGCTTCGGTCGCGGCTTTCCAGGATCTCCCGCACGTACTCCGGCTCCCAGTGTCCCCGGCCGACCTCGATCAACGTGCCGACCATGTTGCGGACCTGGTTGTACAGGAAGCCCGAGCCTTCCACGTCGACGCGAATCTCCTCAAAATGACGGAATATGCGGATGCCCAACACCGTGCGGACGGTTGTTTCGCGGTTATGCCCGGCGCTGGCGAATGCCGCGAAGTCATGCCGGCCGATCAGGTATTCCGCTCCCGCCCGCATCCGGCCGACGTCCAGCGGATGCCAGAAGTGATAGACATAGCGTTGCCGCTGGTGCTCGACGGGGCGGTTGGGATCGTTATAGATCGTGTAGCGATACAGTTTCGAGATGGCGTGCCGCGAGGCCTGGAAATTCGGGGGGGCCTCACAGGTGTGGATGATGGAGATATCCTTCGGCAGTCGTCCGCCGATCGCCCGCCGGAGATTGTCGCAGGGCATTCCACAGGTGGTTTCGAAATTGGCGATCTGCCCGCTGGCATGGACGCCGGCGTCGGTTCGCCCCGATCCGTTCACCAGCACCTGGTGCCGGACCACCCGGCGGGTGGCCTGCTCCACCGAATCCTGCACCGTGCGCAGCCCCGGCTGCTTCTGCCAGCCGTGGAAATCGGTGCCGTCATAGGCAAGGAGCAGACGAATGTTGCGCATACGACGGATTGTAGATTGCTGCCGAGCCCCCTTCAACTGCCCCGGCTGTGGAGCACAGGCATCCGCGGTGGATGACCATCAGGTGAGCAACTCTTCCAGGTGCTTGTCCCGGAACCGGTTCCGCAGGCGGGCGATAACGTCCTTGTGGATCTGGCTGACACGGGACTCGGAGAGGGCCAGCACAACGCCGATCTCAGCCATGGTCAGCTCTTCGAAGTAGTAGAGGACCAGTACCAGCCGCTCTTCGCGGCTCAGCCCCCGGGTGACATACTCGGTGAGCATGCTGCGGGTCAGCTTGGCGGCCGGGTCGGTCTGATGGGGGTCGCCGATGTCCCAAGCCCGCTCGCCGGAGCGGCCGCGCGAGTCGGAGCCGTTGCGCGGGTCCATGGCCGAGAAGTGTACCTCACGGCCGAGCTGCGAGATTCGGGAGAGCTGATCGTAGCGTTCCTGGGAGATGCCCATTTCGCGGGCGATTTCGTCGTGCATGGGCGGGCGGCCGTACTGGGCATCGAGCATCTCGCGCACGCTCATGCGCTTCTTCTCGAAGGTGCGCACGGTTCGCGACTGCGGATCGAGGCTGCGCAGCCAGTCCATGACCGCGCCGACGATGCGCTGCTGGCAGAAGGTCTCGAATTTCGCCTTCTTGCTGGGATCGTAACCCTCGACAGCCTCAATCAGGCCGTCGTAACCGGCGCTGCAGATTTCGTCGTAACCAATCTGGGCGGGCAACTTGCGAGACAAACGAGCGGCCTGGATGTGAACAAGCGGCGCGTACTTCTCCACCAGGGCGTTCCGATACTGGTCATCCCGCGTCTTGAGGTACTTCTTCCATAGAGCCTGGACCGCCCGGCTATCGTCATTCTGCTGCGCCTTCAACATCGACGACCTCCCGAGATCATAAACCAACCCACACTCAAGAAGCCGCCACCCACACGGCCTCCCGCGTCGAACGCCTGTCCTCGCGCGTGCTCCAGCCCAACACAAGGACACGGTGAGCCAGTGACCCACCAGCGCGTTCCAACTTGACGGTTTGGTGTCTCGGCGAGGTGTGTGGCCTCCGTGCCGAGACTGACGAATCGACTACTCCTTCAGTCGATCGTGAATCGCGGACCTGGGATGTGTGTTCCTCAAAATCCCGCCCGGCTGCTTCCGCTGATCGAGCGCTCCGGTTGCCGACGGGACTCGCAGGCATTCAGGCCCGAGTCGTTTCACATTATCTATGTACCACATGTCCCATAACTCTGTCAAGGGAAAAAGCGGTTCAAGGCCCCGACAGTCGTCGACACAATGATTCACACTGCGTCGACGCGCAGGATTTGCGCGACACAGGGCCAGATTAAGGCCAATCGACGTGTTTCCGTCATGGCTCTGCGGAGTGACAACTTCTGGGCGCGGTTTGTGATGGGTGCACTGAGTTTGCCGGCCGGCGTTCTACGACATCACCGAAACCAGCAGCAGGATGTTTGCAATGACGGAGATGCCCAAGAGCGTACCCAGAACGAACAGCCAGATGAGCAACTTGGTTGGTGGGGGGGCTTCCTCCGCTGCGGTTGATGACTCGTTCTCCGCGGCCTCGCCGCTGTCGGCCAGGCTTTGCAGAATGTTCGGGTCGTAGCGTTTTCTGGCCCGCAGCGGCGGTTCGCCGCGCTGAATCGCTTCCAGGTCGGCGATCAGATCGGCCATCGAGGAGTAGCGCTCGTTGCGATCCTTGGCCATCATTCGTTCGATGACCTCGCCCAGACCGGTGGAGAGCGTGGGAACGAGATGATCGGGCGGAACCAGCGGTTCCTTGAGGTGCTTGTGCATCACCGCCGCCGGCGTATTGCTCTCAAAAGGCACCTTGCCGGTGACCATGTGATAAAACGTGGCCCCCAGCGAGTAAATGTCAGCCCGGAAGTCAATGTGCCGTTCGCCCTTGATCTGTTCCGGGCTGATGTAGTAGGGGGTCCCGTAGGCCCGCCCGGCCTCGGCCTCGGCGGCCTCACGGTCGGACATTTCGCGGGCCAGACCCATGTCTGCCAGCTTGGCCACGCCATCCTTGGTGATCATGATGTTCTTGGGCTTGACGTCGCGGTGCACGAAGCCGCGCTCGGAGGCGTGCTCCAGCGCGCGGGCCACCTGGATGACGATGTTGAGCGCGTCTTTCTCTGAATAAGTCTTCCCGGCCGCCAGATCGTCGAAGACGGTTTTGCCGTCGATCAGTTCCATCACGAAGTAGTGGTAGCCGCCGGCCTCGCCCACATCGATGGCCTGAACGATGTTGTTGTGGCTCAGTCGCGCTGCGGCGCGCCCTTCGCGATAGAAACGCTCCACGAATTCCGGGTTTTCTCCCAGCTTCTTGGAGAGAACCTTGATAGCCACCAGGCGGTCCAGGCTGAGCTGCCGGGCTTTGAAGACCGTGGCCATCGCGCCCGAGCCGAGCCGTTCCAGAATTTGAAAGCCGGGAATCTGTTGCGCCCGGGTGGTGATGGAATCATCCATGTCCCCACCGAGACGCTGGAGCTGGGAGCGAGTGATGTAACCCAGTCGCAGCATGACCTCCGAAAGCGGCAGGCGCTTGCCTTCTTCCTTGAGCAGTCGTTTCTGCTCGGCCTGGCAGGCACTCAGTTCCGCCGAGGTCAGGAGCTTGCGCTCCGTGGCCAGCCTCCCTACCAGGGAGTCACCAATACTATCCGCCATGATGCCAACTCCGACCGGGGCGACTGCTCCGAGGTCATGGATCCATGCATACGGCCATCGAAGCGACGTAATCTAACCGTCCGAACACGGCGGTCAACTCGAACACAGGCCAAATTTGCCGCCGATTCGGGCCGCTCCATACTTCTACCATAAAGATTATATCATCTTGCAAAAGTCCCGTTCAAAAAAGCTGGTGCATTGGCGCGGCTAATGCCCGCAATGCCGGGGACGGATCGGCCTCCAGGTGTCCCGCCAGAGCCGCCAGCGCCTTCCGGCAGAGGGCCTCTTGCCGACGCGTATAGAGCCGGGCTGGCCGTGCGGCCCAATCGGTCATCTCCACGGCGGCCAGAATCCGTAGACGGAGTTCCGCCAGTCCTTGACCCGTCAGTCCGCTGACCGCCAGCGTGTCCCGGCCGGCATCTGCCTCGCCGGCAGCTTCATGCACGCCGTGAGCCGGATGGGGGGGCAGGTCGCTCTTGTTCCACACCCGCAGGCAAGCCGGTTCTCGACGCCGTGGCCAGTCGCCTTCCGGCTCCGCCCCCGCAGGGTCACATTCGCTGTCGGGGGAGGCGGATGGCTGGCCCGCCTTCTGACTCGGGTCAGGGGCTTCCCGGCCGGTGAGCTTCTCACTTGGCGGGGGTGCCGGCTCCCGCGGGGGGGCCGACCTGTCCACCACGTGTATGACCACGTCCGCCGTTGCCACCTGCCGGTGCGCCCGGCGGATCGATTCACGCTCCAAAGGGTCGTCCGTGTCCCGGACACCGGCCGTATCCACCAGCGTTATCGGCAGACCCTCAATGGCCGCGGGCAGTTCCACCCAGTCGCGCGTGGTCCCCGGCACCTGGCTGACCAGCGAATGCTCGACGCCGGCCAGGGCGTTGGCCAATGTAGACTTGCCTGAGTTCGGTTCGCCGGTCAGAACCACCCGCACGCCGTCAATGAGGTATCTGGCCTCCACGCTGTGGTGAACCAGGTCGGCCAGAGCCGCGCGGGCCGCTTCGTGCCGGCCGTCGGCGATCTGCCGTTCAATCTCACCGGCCGCAGCGGCCAGCGCACCAGGGGCCCGCACCAGCCAGGACGCCACCGCCCGCGTTTTGGCGCGGGCCAGCAACGCGATCGCCTCCTGTTCGAGGTGGTTCTCCACCGGCCAGTTTGCCGCCGGCTGGCCGGTGGTCTCGATCACGGCAGCCCCGGCCGCCTTCAACGCCAGCAGCACGCGCTGAACGATTCGCGATCCGCCGTGGAGATTGATGTCGATGATGTAAACGCCGTCCGGCGATCGACGTGATGCCACCAGCACGTCGTCAAGCACTTCGCCGCGATCCACGATTTGGCAGAAGCGCAGCTCGTCCGGTTCGAGTCTGCTCACGTCAATGGGGCGCCGGCCTTTGAGCAGGGGATTGACGACGGCAGGCGCGCGAGGGCCGACCACTTGGATCACTGCGATCCCGCCAGCGGCAGGGGGCGTCAGGCAGGCGGCGGTCGTCAATTCATTCCTGGTCTGGGTTGACATGGAGCTTGTACGCCAATGCGAGTCCGTCCAGGCACAGGTCCGGCACGATGCGATCCACGAAATCGCAGTGGCGGGCAATCATTTCCGCGTCCCCGCCCGTAACCACCAGCGGCGGCCACTTTCCGATCTCCATGGCATACCGCTCGGTGATCTCGCGCAGTGCGCCGATCATCATCGCGTGAATTCCGTTGCGAATCGCGCTGCGCGTATCTTTACCCAGGGTCGCGTTATCGTGGGCCTCAAAGTCCACCAGCGGCAGCAGGGCGGTGTGCTCATGAAGCGCCCTCGCGCACAGATTCAACCCAGGCAGGATCGTTCCGCCCAGGAACACCCCATTGTCCGCCACCAGGTCCACGGTGAGGGCGGTACCGAAATCGGCGGCCACGCAGGCGCATTTGAAACCCTGGAACGCCGCCGCCGCAATGCATAGCCGGTCGGTCCCCACCCGCTCCGGGTTGGGCAGGTCCGCTTCGATGGGGGGCTCGATATCCCGGCCGATCACCAGGAACGGAGCGATGCCGCGCTTCACGGCTACCGCTTCGAGCTTCTCCAGCATCGGTGGATTCACGGAACTGGCCACCACGGCCCGGTCAGTCGCTGCGGACAGCTCATCCCATTGCCGTTGCAGCAGTTCCACGACCGTGTCGATCGGTTCGTGCGCTACGTGCTGGGCGGCGGTACGGAAGTCTTTGGACCACCGCGCCATCGCCAGGCGGCTGTTGCCCACGTCCAGCAGCACCAGGCCGGAGTCAGTCTTTCCATTCTTGGTTGTCATCAGGAGCCTCTATGTGTGGCATCTATGTGCGGCGCCGAGATCTCGCCGGCCAGGAACGTATCGGGTTGGCGGGAACGCTCGTTTGCCCGCCATTTTTTATTGTTCCACGCTTCCGCCTGTGCTCGTTGGTGGATCCGCCTCTTCCGTGTTCGGCGCCGCGACCGGTTCCACCTCAGCGCCTTGGTTTCGTTCATGGTATTCGGGGCTGAATGGATCGTCGAACGCGCCGACCGCGAAGGCTTCCACCGGTTGTTTCCGGCTCTCCTCCACCATGATCCACACTCGCTCGACGAGATCGCTCAGCCCGGCCCCGGTCACGCCGCTGATGGCCACGACCTCCTGGCCGATGCTCGCGGCCAGCTCCTCGACGGCCGAACGGTCCGGCGCCAGATCGATCTTGTTGGCCACTACCAGCTCGGGTTTCTCCGCGAGCTTCTCTGAATACTTGCGCAGTTCGTTGCGAATGATCCGGTACGCTTCGGCCGGCGTCGGCTGGCCCGGCAGTGGATGGACGTCCACTATGTGCACGATGATTCGCGTCCGCTCGATGTGCCGCAGGAAATCATCCCCGAGTCCCACGCCCTCATGAGCGCCCTCGATCAACCCCGGGATGTCGGCCATGACGAACCGCCGATAGCGGGACAGGTCCACAATGCCAAGCTGTGGCTCGAGCGTGGTGAAGGGGTAGTCCGCGATCTTTGGCCGGGCCTTGCTGACCCGCGATAACAGCGTGCTCTTGCCCGCATTGGGCAGGCCCACCAGGCCCACGTCGGCGATGAGCTTCAACTCCAGCCGGAGCCAGCGCTCTTCGGGGGGCTCGCCGGGTTGTGCGAAGCGCGGAGCCTGGTAACGCGAGGTGGCGAAGTGCTTGTTGCCCTTGCCGCCTCGCCCGCCCTTGGCAATCAGCACCTCTTTGCCGGGTTCATCCAAGTCTTTGAGCAACCGCCCGGTATCGCGGTCGTAGATGATGGTTCCCGGGGGGACGCGAATGATCAAATCCGCCCCGGCCTTGCCGCTCATGTTCCGACCCTGGCCGTGCTGTCCGTTTTCGGCGATCCAGTGATGCCGGCCGGCAAAATCCAGCAGGGTGGTGATGGTTTCGTCGGCGACCATGCGAACATTTCCACCCCGTCCGCCATCACCGCCGTCCGGCCCACCCTTGGGGATGAACTTCTCGCGTCGGAAACTGACGCAGCCAGCCCCTCCTTTGCCCCCTCGCACGTAAATCTCAGCCCGGTCAATGAACATACGCTTTGGGTCCAGCCAAAAAACGAGCCTGCCGATGCACGGCAGGCTCAACGCTTACGGAACTTAAGAGGCGGGCGAATGGATGGTGTGACGAAAAAGCGTCACGCTTCGCCTCAGCCAGTCGTGGCCGCGGCGGCTGCGGCCGGCAGGATGTCCACTTTCCGACCATTGAACACCACCGTGCCGTCAACCAGTGCGAACAACGTGTCGTCCCGGCCCCGACCGACAAACCGGCCGGGCTTGAACGGCGTGCCACGCTGCCGAACGATGATCGCGCCGACGCGAGCCTGTTGCCCGCCGTAGAGCTTTACGCCCAGATATTTCGGGTTGCTATCGCGCCCGTTTCGAGTTGAGCCTTGTCCTTTTTTATGAGCCAAAGTTTATCACTCCCTGTATTGGCGTTCGCCTATCTCATTACCCATTTTAGCGGGCTGCTGACCACCCGTTCCGGCATCGCCTGTGTGCGAACGCTCTCGCTTCCGGGAAACCGGTAAGGGATCGCCAGCGTCTTGCGGAGAACCAGGTACCGGAGATTATCCGGTCCTTCGGGCTTGGACTTATCAAACCCTGGGTTCTTGACCTGCTTCACCTCACCCGACAGGCCGGAGACGTAAATCGTGAAAGCCTTGGCCTTTGGGTCAAAATCCTTGAATATCGCCACGCCATGGCGGGCCCGGTCCGCCCCGTGCTGAAGCGTGCCCACGATCTTCTCCGGGGGCAGCAGCAGGGGATCGTTAGACCGCCGCTTGATGGCCTGGAACGCCTCCGGGCTGACCCGCACCTCGCTGCGGATCACCTTGAGGGTGTCCGTCACCAGCTCGAAATGCGGCAAGTATTCCACATCCGACCGGCCCGGATTCTCCACAGTATACAGCATGTACCAGTAGAGCACCGGCTCTTTCTGCCCGGGAACGATCACCGACACCCGCTGGGGGTCCTGGAACCGGAACTTCAGCTCCCAGGACACCGGAGCGATCGAGGGCCGGGTAGCCGTCGTGTAGTCCTCAATCGGGCCCGCAGACGGCTGAGCGAGGCTTAAAATCAGAGCTACCAGTAACTTAAGCATGATCCACTCGCCTCGTAACACGGGCATCCAGCCCCTGCTCAAGGGCATAGGCGTCTCGCCCGCCTCTGGTAGGACGGTCGTCATCTCTACCGCAGTCGCGGCAGGCCGGTAAGCCGGCCCCCGGAAACGGTTTATTGTAGGATTTCACCTCCGAGCGTCAAGACTATAATCCTCATCCATGAACTCCGACTTGGCTCGCATCCTGATTCCGCGCGAACGCATCGCCCAACGTGTGCGAGAGCTTGCCCGGGAAATCGAACGGACGTATGCGGACACTGAAGATGATGACCTCACTTTTGTGACCATCCTCTCAGGCTCGCTGATTTTCCTGGCCGACCTTATCCGTGAGTTGCCTCTGCGGATGAAAATCGGCCTGATCACGGTTTCCAGCTACCGCGGCGCGACGACCGCGTCTTCCGGCTCTAAACTCTTGGAAGATTTGAATGTAGATGTTAAGGGCCGCCACGTGGTGCTGGTCGATGATATTCTTGATACCGGCGGGACACTGCGGCTGGTCCGCGAGCGTGTGGCTCAGGCGGGGGCGAAATCCATCCGTATCTGCGTTCTGCTCCGCAAGCCCAGCAAGGCTCCGCCGGACGTGACGGCCGATTTCGTCGGCTTCGATATCGAAGACGCCTTTGTGGTCGGCTATGGACTGGACTACAACGATCATTACCGCAACCTGCCGGACATTGGTGTATTACGGCGGGAACTCTACATGACGTGACCCTGTCAGGGCCTCAGGAGTGCCCTATGTCCAACGACCGAGTCAAGGCGAATCCGGGGGCCTGTCCCCGAAGGGCGGGCACTGCTGCTCTTGAGCCGTGCTGGACGGCGCCCGTTGTCGCCGAAACGGCGTCAACAACTCACCCCTGGCGGACTCACTGCCCGCCCAGGGGAGAGGTTCTGAAAGATGGCCCGAGGGATACGGGGAATGCTCCCGCGGATTCCCCGCCGGCCTCGTCCTCCCATCCGGGCGACGGTGCCTCCCTGCATGTTCACACCTCCCGGTCCGCCGGCGGCAGGCCGGGCGGGGCCCCGCAGTTCTCCGAACTGCCCGATGCCGGGACCGGCGCCGGCGCCGACTCGGGCTCCATTGACGCCGCGAACCTTGTTCCGGCCGAGATCCTGGATGGCGGCGAGATCATCATTCTGGCCATCAAGCCCTCGCTCTGGTATGTGGTGATTAAATCCTCCCGCTGGATCGTGGGGATGGTCCTGACCCTCCTGGCCCTGCACTGGCTGGATCCGAGGGCGCTGCCGATCAGCGAGGCGGTCATCACCCAGGCTGCCGTGGCCCTTACGGGGGCTCGCGTGGGCCTGGCCCTCATGCAATGGGTCTCCCGGCTGTACATCCTGACCAACCGCCGGATCCTGCGCCTGACCGGGATCTTCAACGTCGATCTGTTTGAATGTCAGTTGACCAAGATTCAGAGCACGTTCCTGACCATGGCCTGGTACGAGCGGATATTGAAGATCGGGACGATCTCCTTCGCGACGGCGGCGAATGGCATCGGCTGCTCCTGGACGCACGTGAACAACCCCCTCGAATTGCATGAGCGCGTTCGGTCGGCGATTCACCGGGCCCAGCGGCCGAACAACGGCATCTGATTTCCTTTCCAGACCCTTTATCTCTGATCCCTGATCTCTTATCCTTCCACGTGCTATCGCGTCCGTACGGTCAGAGAGCAGTTGAAAGGGTATGGCCATCAACAGCAGCTTCTCACGCTATCGCCAGTTGATCCTGACGCTGGTCGGCGTCTATGCCGCCATGACCGTGCTGTCGGGCATCAATACGCATGGCCAGCCTTTCCGGCCATCGAGCTGGACCTTTGACCTGCCCCGATTTCTCCTGGAGGAAAAGCGGACCACCGGGCCGGATGGATTGGTTCAGGTCACCCGGCACCTCAATACGTACAACCAGAAAAAGATCCTCGAACAGGCGGCCATCAATCTGACCCTCGGGGTCGGGATGACCTTCGTCATCCTCACCGGCGGGATTGACTTGTCGGTGGGGGCCATGCTGGCCCTGTGCAACGTCATCTTCGTGCGAATGCTCTTGAGAGACGGCGGGGGCGGCACGCTGGAGGCTTCGACGGTCCTGGCCGGCCTGGGGGCCTGCGCTGCCGCGGGGACGATCTGCGGGGCGGCCAACGGCTGGCTCTCGGTGGCTCTGCAGATTCCCTCCTTCATTGTGACCCTGGGCACGCTGCTGATCCTTCGCGGCCTGGCCTACTGGGTCAGCGGAGGCCAGACCTACCTGCGGTTTTGTCCGGAAAGCCTCACCAACGCCATCCCGATCGGTATTTCGGTGGTTGCCGTGCTGGCCGGGACGGTGTTCCTGGCTACCACCGCGACCGGCCGGCGGATTTACGCTGTCGGCGGCAACCGTCAGGCCTCCGAGTACGCCGGCATCCGCACCGGGCGGGTCCGCATCCTCTGCTTCGCTTTCAGCGGTCTGTGTGCCGGGCTGGCGGGGATGATCTTCTGGTCACGGACCTCGACCGGCAGCTATACGGCCGGCGAAGGAGCGGAGCTGTATGCCATCGCCGCGGTCGTCCTGGGCGGTACGCGCCTGGCCGGCGGGGAGGGCAGCATCGGCGGCACCTTCATCGGGGCCCTGATCATGGCCGTCCTGGCCAACGGGCTGAACACCGCCGCCGTGCACGAACTGACCCAGAAAATCATCGTCGGTTGCGTTCTGATCGTGGCCGCGTACATTGACAGCCGCCGGGGACGGTCGAGCATGACCCTGGTGGTATAAATGCAGGTGTGGGGCGTCCCGCCTCTTCAGAGATGGGAAACGCTAAGATAGGGGACCACCTTTCAGAGGTGCGAAGACACGACAATAAACGTTCGAGGAGGAACGAAATGCGTTGGTTGGCTTTTCTGACCGTGATGGCCGTTCTGTCGGCTGGTTGCAGTGACAAGGGTACCGGCACCAGCTCCACCCAGCCGGCGGCCGGCGGCCGGCCCCGAATCGCGCTTTCGATGAAATCGCGTCAGAACCCCTTCTTCGCGCGGATGGCGGAGGGCGCGGAGCTCAAGGCCAAAGAGCTTGGCGTGGATCTCGAACTGCTGGCCACCGACAAGGAAACCGACACCGAGAAGCAGACCTCCCAGATCGAAACCGTCATCAGCAAGGGGGTGGACGTCATTTTGATGACGCCGGTTGATTCCAAGGCCATCGTCGCCCCCTTGCTCCAGGCCCAGGCCCGCGGCATCAAGATCATTAACATCGACAACCGCATCGATCAGCAGGCGGCCGAACAGGCCGGGTTGAAGATCGAAGCCTTCATCGGCCCGGACAACGTGGACGGGGCCCGCAAGAGCACCCGGGCCATGATCGAAAAGATCGGCAAGGAGGGCGGCAAGATCGCCATGATCGAAGGCGTCCGCGGCGCCGACAACGCCGAGCAGCGCAAGGAGGGCTTCAACCAGGCCGTTGCCCAAGCCAAGAGAGACGGCTACAACATCGAAGTAGTGGCCATGGATACGGGCGAATGGATGACCGAGCCGGCCCAGAAGAAAATGGAGGGAATTCTGAACCAGCATCCCGACCTCAAGGGCGTCTTCTGTGCCAACGACATGATGGCCCTGGGCGCCATCCAGGCCATCGCCTCGGCCGGCAAGACCGGCCAGATCGTGGTCACCGCCTACGACAATCTCGAGGCCGCCCAGGAGGCGATCAAGGCCGGCAAGCTCTACGCGACGATCGAGCAGCATCCCAACTTCATGGGCCAGCTCGGCGTCGATTACGCGGTCCGGCTGCTCAAAGGCGAGCAGATCCCGGCCATCGTGGAAGTGCCGACCGACCTGGTCACTGCCGCCGAGCTGCTGCCGGCCCCGGCCACCGCACCGGCCAACTAAACAAAAGCATGAAGCCACGAAAACGCCCCCAACACAGAGGGGCCGGGGGCATGGCTCCGTCTCGCGTTTTCGTGATGGGTTGTTCTTGTCGAGCGTGGCCGGCCGGCGGATCCTGAAATGTCCGCGGAGCGATCCGGCGCATGGGAGAATGGCTCACCACTGCGGGGGGGCTCGCGGTGTTTGCCGGTCGAGGAGCGTCCATTCGCGGGTGGCTCGCTGCTGGAGACGTGTCACAGGCGAATGCGGACGGCTGCAATGCGCACTCAGATCGAAATCCTGCTCGCCGACCCCGCGTTCCTCGCGGTCAACAAGCCCGCTGGTGTTCTCACCATCCCCGGCCGGCAGGGCGGGGCGTCTGTGCGCGATCTGCTGGCGGCGGCGGGGGTTGAGGGCGAGCTACGCCTTGTCCATCGCTTGGACCGCGACACCAGCGGCGTCCTGCTCCTGGCCCGCACGCTCGAAGGCCAGCGCGCCCTGTCCAGTCAGTTTTCCCGCCGGGAGGTGGAGAAGACCTATCTCGCGATCGTTCGCGGCAGCCCGGAGTCGGACGCGGCGCTGATCGATGCCCCGCTGGCCCGGGACCCCCGGACGCCCACGCGCATGGTCGTTCACGCGAAACACGGCCGGCCCTCCCAGACCCACTACGAGGTTCTCGAACGCTTCCGGGGCATCGCCCTGTTGCGCTGCCGTCCACACACCGGCCGGCAGCACCAGATCCGCGTACACCTCGCCCACGCGGGCATGCCCCTACTGGTTGACGAGGTCTACGGGCAGTCGGCGGCCTTCTATCTCTCGTCGATCAAACCCGGCTACAAGCGGGGCGGCGAAGAGGAACGCCCTCTCATTGCCCGCCTGACCCTGCACGCGGAGTCGATTACCTTCGCCCACCCGTCCACAGGGGCGCGCATTCGCGTCGAAGCCGCGCCCCCCAAAGACTTCCGCGCCACGCTGGCGCAGCTCCGCAAAGTGGGCCGATAAGGCGGCGCGAGAGACGCGGCCCGCCCGCTCACTTGAGCGGGGCATCTCGCGCCACCCGTAGCGGCCGGGCTCCGTACCGGCCGTCCTTGCCGGGTGCCATGCCTATTCGCTTGTACCCAAGTAGATGAGCCTGAAGAAATCTGCGGGAATGCCCTGCATGGTCAAGATCATGGTAGCGTTCGCAGCGTTTGAGGGATCTCGTGTGACCATGGCACCCGGCGCACGAAAAAAGGGCCGGTCAAGACCGGCCCTTTTGAGGTGGGCTGTGGTTGGCCGCCTTACGGATCTTGCACGATGATGGTGAACGGGACACCGGCAGTCATCGCCTGGTTCTCCGCATCCGGCGTCGTGCAGGTGCCCTCCACCACGTTCAGCGTGTAGGTACCGGGGGCGGCCGCTACCTGGAGGGTCAACGTGGCCACCGGGGCCGGGCCGGCCGACAGCGAGTTTCGCAGGCATCCGCCCAGCGGTGCGGCGGTGGTGAAGGCCTCGCTGGCCGGAACGCTCAGCGCACCGTGGACGGCATCCAGGCGCTCGACCATCGCGAGCACTTCGCCCAGGGCCAACTGATTCAGGCTCCGGCCGGTCACCAGGCCGCTGTGCGGCGGACGCGGCTGCTGATCCAGGGCATCCAGACCGGGCATGGCCACCAGCCAGTCCAGCAGGCCGAAGTGATAGTAGCTCGGCAGGCTGGCTCCCGGCGCGCCCAGAGAAACCCGGGCATTGGCCGTCGGCGTCCAGCCGGAAGCATCGATACGCACCACCTCCGAGGCCGGCAGCGTGCCCGTCCCCTGGAGGGCCGGCCTGGCCGAGAAGCCCAGCACAGGGACGTTAGCAGAGATCACCAGATCTACGACTACGGTCCCACCCGCAGCCGGCAGCGCGACCGATGTGGCCCCCGTGCTGTGCTGCGCGAAGTGAGCCCAGACCGTCCCGGCCGGCTCCAGGGGCAGCAGCCCCGCGTCTGCCAGGGCCATCAGCCCGGCCATCTGCCCACCGGCCAGCAGGCCACTGTCTGCGCAGGCATCGCCGATGCCATCACCGTCTTAGAGGCTGTTTCAAAACTCTCCTTGCCTATGATCAGAATGCCGGCGCCTGTAGGGAGGCAACGTCATGGCATTCACATTGGTTACGGATGAACTGTGGAACGAGATCGAACCTCTGCTGCC
>Ga0116181_1000154_pt1 | contig 60391 bp, 63 predicted proteins | sample AD_UKC075_MetaG_FD_89752 | JGI IMG/M metagenome (GOLD analysis project Ga0116181, IMG submission 89752) | Active sludge microbial communities of municipal wastewater-treating anaerobic digesters from USA - AD_UKC075_MetaG | ecosystem: Engineered > Bioreactor > Anaerobic > Digestate | place: USA... | reverse complement strand
GAGCTTCTTACCGCGGTAGAGTATCTCGCCCTGGTAGTCCTTGAGCAGCTTGATCAGGATTTTTTGAGTGGTGCTTTTGCCGGCCCCGCTGGGGCCCAGGAAGCCAAAGATTTCTCCCTGCCGCCAGGGTGAATTCCCCGAAGGCCGATTTCGGCACCCACAGCCGTCAGGCAAAGACCTGCGGCAGGCTTACGCTCAGCCCAGGAAAAATTACCGATTGGGCTTGCTCCTGGCCCTTAAAGGTGAAGATGTCGGCCAGCTTGTAGCCGGTAAAGGTGTAAATGTATATCTCTTTAGATTCTGTGTTGACCGCCCAGTACTCCCTGATTCCGCTTTCCATGTACAGGTCCAGCTTCTGCACCAAATCACGGCTGCGGGTAGATTCCGAGAGAACCTCCACCACCAGGGAGGGAGTCCCGGTATATTTGCCTTGCTCGTTGATCTTGTCTTTGTCGCAGATGACAATGATGTCCGGCTGGACCGAGTTGATCTTTTCGGCATCGTCCAGCCGATGGAGGACGACGTCGAAGGGGGCGGCCAGGGGTTCGCAGTCCTTATCTCTGAACCAGTTTATGAACTCGCCGAATATTTCCCGTACAGCCTTCTGGTGGGGATACAGGGGGGAGGCCAGGAGGTAAATCTCGCCGTCAATGTACTCGTAACGATTCTCGCTTTCTTCCGTCATCTTCAGGAATTCTTCATAACTTACCCGGATGCCCTTGGGACTGTAGCGCGGCGAACCTTCTGTGACCAGCCAGCGGCCCAGGGTACCGTCCTCGGTATAGGGAATGAGTTTAGCCACCTTCTTGCCGTTCTTGGTGATGATGACTTCTTCATGCCTGCAGAGTTGCAGGTACTTGCCAAAGCTGTTCTGCACATCGGTGGTAGTGACAATCACTGAAGTCACCTCCGATTTTTATTATTAAGTACGATAATATAATTATAGCAATGTTTTAGCTAAAATCAATAATGTTTTAGCCAATAGCTTAGCTAAAATTAAAACGAGCCCTAGATGGGCTGGTTTTGATTTTGAGCTAATCACGTTGCATAAAATAATTTTTGCATCATAATAAAACTAACCAGCGCTGCGAAGCGCTGGTTAGTTTGTTGTTGAGGGGCATCGGGATGCCGCCCGTTTAAAGTTCCAATTCCAGGGTGATGGGGCAGTGGTCGCTGCCCATGACATGGGAGAGAATCTCTGCTCCTGCCAGGGAATCCCTGAGCCTTTCCGAGACCAGGAAGTAGTCAATGCGCCAGCCGATGTTGCGCTCCCGGGCATTGCGGAAGTAGGACCACCAGGTATAGGCGTCTTTTTTGTCGGGGTAGAAGTGGCGGAAGGTATCGATGAAGCCCTTATTCAGCAGCTCCGTCATCTTTTGCCGTTCTTCATCGGTAAAGCCGGCGTTTCTGCGGTTGGCTTCGGGATTCTTGATATCAATTTCCTTGTGGGCCACGTTGAGGTCGCCGCACACCACCACGGGTTTGCTGGCGTCCAGTTCCTGCAGGTAGCCCTGGAAGGCATTTTCCCATTCCATGCGGTAGTCCAGGCGGGCCAGGCCCCGCTGGGAGTTGGGCGTATAGACGTTGACCAGGTAAAACTGCTCCAGTTCCAGGGTGATGACCCGCCCCTCCTGGTCATGGATTTCCTGGCCAATTCCGTAATTCACCGCAATTGGGTTGACCCTGGTGAAGACGGCGGTACCGGAATAGCCCTTTTTGACAGCGCTGTTCCAGTACTGTTGATACCCTTCCAGGTCCAGCTCTACCTGGCCTTCCTGGAGCTTGGTTTCCTGTATGCAGAAGATATCGCTGTCCGCCTGCCGGAAGAAGTCCAGAAAGCCCTTGTTCAAACAGGCCCGGAGGCCGTTGACGTTCCAGGATACGAGTTTCAATGTATTCAACCCCCTGTGCTTGTCCTCTCTGACATTATAATACATTTTGGGCCGCCGGGGGGATGGCAATTTCTTAAGCCGCCGGCATACCTGGAGGCTCGGGCCTTTGCACCCGCATTGACAAGGATTGGCGCTTTTGGTATAAAATCTATTAGCACTCGGGGCGAGAGAGTGCTAATTTGTTGACTGCCAGGAGGGGATCCCAGTTGGAACTGAAGCAGTTTAAGGCCGAGTCCAAACGGCTCTTGGACCTGATGATCAACTCCATTTACACCCACAAGGAGATTTTCCTGCGCGAGCTGATATCCAATGCCAGCGACGCCATGGACAAGATATATTACCGGGCTCTGACCGACGATTCTCTGCAGTTTAACAAAGACGATTACTACATACGCATCGCGGTGGATAAGGAAAAGCGCCTCCTCACCGTATCCGACACCGGCATCGGCATGACCAGGGAAGAACTGGAGGAGAACCTGGGCGTCATTGCCCGGAGCGGTTCACTGGCCTTCAAGCAGGAAAATGAGCTCGAGGACGACCGCGCCCTCATCGGCCAGTTCGGCGTCGGCTTTTACTCGGCTTTCATGGTGGCCGACACCGTCACCGTCATCAGCCGCGCCCATGGCAGCGACAAGGCCTGGAAATGGGAATCCCGGGGCGTCGAAGGCTACACCATCGAGCCCTGGGAGAAGGATTCAGCAGGCACCGATGTCGTCCTTAAGATAAGAGAGAATACCGAGGATGAGGATTACGGCCAGTTCCTGGAAGAACACCGCATCATCGCCATTGTCAAGAAGTATTCCGACTTCATCCGCTACCCCATCAGAATGAACGTCACCAAGACCCGGCTCAAGGAAGGCAGCGATTCGGAATACGAAGAGTATGTCCAGGAAGAAATAATCAACAGCATGGTGCCCATATGGAAGAAGAACAAAAACGAACTCAAGGAAGAGGATTATCTCAATTTTTACGCCGAGAAGCGCTACGGCTTCGACAAGCCCCTGCGCTATGTGCATATTTCTGCTGAAGGTGCTGTAAGTTACCGCTCAATTCTCTTTATCCCCGAGCGGGCGCCCTTTGACTTTTACACACCGGAATACGAAAAGGGGCTGGAACTATATGCCAACGGCGTCCTGGTCATGAGCAAGTGCCCCGATTTGTTGCCGGACTATTTCAGCTTTGTCAAGGGGATGGTGGATTCCGACGACCTCTCCCTCAACATATCCCGGGAAATGCTCCAGCATGACCGGCAGCTGAAGCTCATCGCCAAAAATATCCAGTCCAGGATAAAAAGCGAGCTGGCGGATATGCTCAGGGATGAGCGGGAGAAATACGAGACCTTTTTCAAGTCCTTTGGGCGCCAGTTAAAATACGGAGTATACGTGCAGTTTGGCGCCAACAAGGACGTGCTCCAGGACTTGTTGCTGTTCTATTCCCACCGGGAGAAGAAGATGATTACCCTGGAGGAATACGTGGCCAAAATGCCGGAAGACCAGAAATTCATCTACTACGCCGCCGGGGAGTCGGTGGAAAAGCTGGAGAAGCTGCCCCAGACGGAGTTTGTCCGGGACAAGGGCTACGACATACTCTTCCTCACCGAAGACATCGACGAGTTTGCCGTCAAGATGCTGCAGGAGTACAAAGACAAGCAGTTTAAGTCTGTGTCCAGCGGCGATCTCGGCATCGACGGGGCCAAGGATTCTGAACCCGACGAGGAAGGCAAAAAGGTGTTTGCCGCCATGAAGGAAATCCTGGGGGACAAGGTCAAGGAGGTGCGGGCGTCCAGGCGGCTTAAGTCCCATCCCGTTTGCCTGACCAATGAAGGCGAGTTGTCCATTGAAATGGAGAAAATCCTCAGCGCCCTGCCCAACGCCCAGGGCATCAAGGCGGAAAAGATACTGGAGATCAACACCGGTCACCGCGTTTACCAGGTCCTTAAGAAAGCCCATAGCGAGGACCGGGAGAAATTTAAGCTTTACACCGACCTGTTGTACAACCAGGCCCTGTTGATTGAAGGCATTCCTTTGGAAGATCCTGTTGACTTCACCAACAAAGTTTGCCAAATGATGCAATGACCAAAGCGCCGATTCCGGCGCTTTTTTGCGCCCGGGGTCCGTTGCCCACATCCCCGCCGGCCGGGGGCGGAATATACTGTACGCAGGAGAATTCCGCACACTCCCTGGTGGCGGCCAATAATTGAGGAGGAGAAAAACTTGGGAGTCGTAAATTGCCCATGCGCAGAATTGCTTGCCGGCATCGCCCCCGGCGTTGCCATACAAGTTATCTATTCCAGTGACCCTGTAACCGGATACCTGGTGGGCGCCGTTTCCCCCAATACCATGCAGATCGAGAACCTGGGCCAGTTGATAAACCTCTGCTGCAACCGATTGATTCAGGTTACCCGGCTCAACGTCGTTCCCCTGGCTTATGTGCCCCTCCAAAGCAGCAATGACGTCGCGGTAATTAATACCAATACCAACACCGTAATCGACACCATTTCCGTGGGTAATTCGCCCGGCGACGTTGCCTTTGCTCCCGATGCGAGAAAGGCTTATGTGGTCAATAATGGAAGAGATTCAGTCTCGGTTATCGATACGTTAAACCGCGTGGTGGTGAGGGAAATCCCGGTTGGTAACGGGCCGGATGAGATAGATCTTACCCCCAACGGAGAAAAAGCTTATGTTTCCAACATAAGCGATGATACCGTTTCTGTCATCGATATGGCCACAGAACTGGTTATTGCCACCATTCCGGTGGGGGATGCGCCGAGAGGGCTGGCTGTTTCTCCCGACGGCGCCAAAGTATACGTGGCGAACTTTGGGGAGAATACCGTATCTGTGATAGACACTGCGACTGATACCGTAACAGCTACCATCACCGTGGGAGATAATCCCATTGGGGTAGCTTTCTCTCCCGATGGCAGCAAAGCTTATGTTACCAATTTTGATGACGGTTTTGTGTCGGTTATTGATGTGGCCACGGATACTGCCGTCGACGCTATTATTGTGCAGAACGGGCCCTTTGGCGTGGCCTTTACCCCCGATGGCCAAAAGGCTTACGTCACCAATTTCAATGCCGACTCAGTCTCGGTTATCGACGTCAGCTCAGACACAGTGCTCACGACAATTACCGACGACATTGGGGGAAACCCTGTGGCAGTGGCTGTAACTCCCGACGGGGCCAAAGCGTACGTGGCGAATTTCGACGAAACCTTTGTCTCGGTCATCGACGTCAATGACGATGCAGTTTTCGCCACCATAACTGTAGGTTTTTCCCCGGCAGGTGTGGGCATCGCCCCGATACCCATTGCATAATCCCATTAACCGGACGCGTTCCGGTTTTTTGTGCCCCGCTGCCGGCTTAAGTCTTGCCGCCCGGGCCGGTGTTGCTCGGCATGTTGCTTTGTTATTTTAGTATTGTATAATTCATATATGGACTATTGGAGAGGGGAGGAATTTTCCATGGGAAAATCCCTGGCCCGGGAGGTTTACTGGCTGTTGCGCAAAACCAGCCGCCGCCTCAAGGCGGAATCCCGCAAAAAGGTGGAAGACTACGGCATTACCTGGCCCCAATTCCATGCCCTGTACCATATTGGCGAGCAGGGGACTCCTGCCCATGAACTGGCCCGGGAGCTGCAGTGCAATGCCAGCAACATGACGGGAATTATCGACCGCATGGCCGAGAACGGCTGGGTGTACCGCGAGCATTCCCGGGAGGACCGGCGCGTGTGGCTGGTCAAGCTGACGGAAGCGGGGACGAAGTTGAAGGCGGAAATCTTCCCCCGGCACCAGCAGTTTATTGAGGCGCGCATGGGAGTTTTGAACGAGGATGAATTGCTCACCCTGAAAAATCTGTTGCAAAAACTTAAGGACGGAGTACCGGAGGAGGAAAATCGGTGAAAGAACTGAAAGCAATCTTGCCTTTTGCCAAGCCTTACAGGTGGTGGATTGTGGCCGCCACCGTCTGCATGCTGCTGGTAACGGCAGCCAACCTTACCGGGCCCTGGCTCATCCGCAGCCTGGTGGCTATGGTGGAGGACCTGGCGGCGGGAGCGGGGGCCCCCGATTACAGCTATATTACGTACCTGGCCCTTTCCATTGTGGCGGTTTATATAATCCGGGCCCTTTCCAAGTTCGGCACCGATTACATATCCCATTGCGCCGCGTGGAACATGGTGCGGGATATCCGGCACAGGATGTACGACGCGCTGCAGCGCATGTCCATGCGCTATTACAGCGACAAGCAGACGGGCGACCTGATGTCCCGCGTCATCAACGACACCCGCACCTTTGAAGTGCTGCTGGCTCACGCCATTCCCACGGTGGTGGTCAACGGCATCATGCTGGTCGGGGTGTTTGTCATCCTGTCGCGCATGAACCTTACCCTGGCCATGCTCACTTTGATCCCCGTGCCCCTGCTGGCCTGGATGGTGCTGAAATTCAGCAAAATCTCGCGGCCGCTGTTCCGCATCAACCAGGAAAAAGTGGGGGAACTCAACGCCATCCTGCAGGATAACTTCAGCGGCATCAGGGAAATTAAGGCCTTTACCCAGGAGGAATACGAATCCAGGCGCACCGGCGCCGCCCTGGCAGTGCAGACCCGGGCCATGCTGCGGGCCCTGAAGGTAACCAATGCCTTCCACCCCGGCATTGAGTTTGTGGCCAGCCTGGGTACGGTGATAGTAATCTTCTTCGGGGGCAGGCTGGCCCTGGGCAGCTACTTGCCCATGCAGGATCTGGTGGCCTTTTTGCTCTACCTGAACATCTTCTACCAGCCCATCATGGCCCTGGGCCAGATTAACGAAGGCCTGCAACAGGCCCTGGGCAGCGCCGAACGGGTGGTGGAGATCCTCCAGGCCCAACCGGAAATCAGGGAAATTCCCAACCCTGTTCATTTGCGCCGGGCCAGGGGCGAGGTGGAGTTTCGCAATGTCAGTTTCCGCTATGTCGACAGCATCCCCGTTCTCAAGAACATCTCATTTACCGTCAGGCCCGGGGAGACCCTGGCCCTGGTGGGCGCCACCGGCGTGGGCAAGACCACCATCGCCAGCCTCATCCCCCGCTTCTACGATCCCGACGAAGGAGAGATTCTAATCGACGGCATCGACATCCGCAAGCTGTCCCTCAACAGCCTGCGCCGGCAGATCAGCCTGGTTTCTCAGGACGTGTTTTTGTTCAACGGTACGGTGCGGGAAAATATCCTGTACGGTTCTCCGGGGGCCAGCCAGGCCGAAATTATCGCCGCCGCCAAGGCGGCCAACGCCCATGACTTTATCATGGGCCTGGAAAACGGTTATGACACCAAAATCGGCGAGCGGGGGGTAAAGCTGTCCGGCGGGCAAAAACAACGCATTTCCATTGCCCGGGCAATCCTCAAGGACGCGCCCATCCTCATCCTGGACGAGGCCACCTCGGCAGTGGACACTCAAACCGAACGCCTCATCCAGGAGGCCCTCAACAGGCTCAAGGAAAACAAGACAGCTATAGTCATCGCCCACCGTTTATCCACCATCCAGGACGCCGACCACATCATTGTGCTCCGGGACGGGGAAATCCTGGAACAGGGCAACCACAGGGAGCTGCTGGCCCAAAAAGGCCTGTACTACCAGCTTTGTCAGGCGCAAAGCGCCGACCGGGAACTGGCCGTCGAAGCCATCTGACCTGCAACAGATCCCCTGCACTGGGGATCTGTTTTTTTCGAAACGCCGGCTTATCGTTATCTCTTTAATGCTTTATAATAATAAGAAACTGGGATTATCAGCCAAAGAGAAAGGATGATGTCGTTTGGCAAAACTTTTTACCCCCTGCCGCCTGGGCGACGCAGAGCTGAAAAACCGGATTGTCATGTCGCCCATGTGCACCTATTCTTGTCTTGCTGAGGACGGCGTGGTGACCGACTGGCACATAATTCATTACGGGGCCAGGGCTGTGGGGCAGGCGGGCATGATCATCGTGGAAGCCACCGCCGTCGACCCCCGCGGCCGCATTTCCAAAAACGACCTGGGCTTGTGGAGCGACGGGCAGGTGGAAGGCATGGCGAAGCTGGCGGAAACCATCAAGAGCCAGGGGTGCGTGGCGGCGATCCAGCTAAATCACGCCGGGCGCAAGGCGGGGCTGGACGAGGCAGGGCTGGCGCCGTCGGCCATAGCCTTCAGCGACAAGTACCCCCTGCCCCGGGCCATGACTGAAGAAGAGATACACCAGGCCGCTGCGGCCTTTGGCGAAGCCGCCCGGCGGGCCAGAGAAGCCGGGTTCCAGGCGGTGGAAATCCACGCCGCCCACGGTTACCTTATCAATCAGTTTTTGTCGCCGTTGACCAACCGCCGGGAAGACAGTTACGGCGGCAGCCCGGAAAACCGTTACCGCTTTTTGGCCGAGGTAATCGACGCTGTTAAGGCTGTCTGGACCGGGCCCCTGATGGTGAGAATTTCTGCCGAGGAGTACCATCCCCAGGGCAATCATCCCGAAGACTACTTATATGCAGTGGAGCGCATGCGGGATCAGGGGGTCGACCTGCTGGATTGTTCCAGCGGCGCTGTCGTCCCCGTTGACATCAATCCCTTCCCGGGCTACCAGATTCCCTATGCCGAGTTTTTCCGGCATAAGACCGGAATTGCCACCGGCGCCGTGGGGCTCATCACTTCTCCGCTGCAGGCCGAAGAAATTGTGGCCAACCAGCGGGCCGACTTGGTTCTCCTGGGCCGGGAACTGCTGCGCAACCCCAACTGGCCGCTGTACGCCGCCCGGGAACTGGGCGCCGAGCTGGAAATCCCTTACCAGTACCGGCGGGCCTGGCAATAGGGGAGGTATTTTTTGCCGGGCAGAGAAGTATTATATGACGAAAATAGCATGGAGGTATGCTTATGCTAAAAAATCTCAATCCGGTGTGGGATCTGGACTCCATTTTTCCGGGAGGCAGCAGCTCGCCGCAACTGGATGCCCACCTCCGGCAGGTGGCGGCGGACATCGAAAGCTTGCAGGCGCTGATACCGGCTGGCGCCGACCGGGAGCAATGGAGGCAGTTCATCGACAAAAACCAGGATGTGGCCGCCCGGTTGCGGCAAGCCGGTGCCTTCATCGGCTGCCTCGACGCGCAAAACACCAAGGACAAAAAGGCCAAGCTGCTGGCGGGGCGGGTACGCCAGCTCTATGCCGCTTTGAGTTCGGTGCAGGCTGCCGTGGACGAGAAAATCCTGGCCATGGACGACGGGACCTGGGCGGAACTGCTGGAAACCCCCGAACTCAAGCCCATTGCCTTTAGCCTGGAGGAAATGCGGCAAAGGGCCAGGGAAAAGATGTCTGCCGATCAGGAAAGGCTGGCCAACGACCTGGCGGTGGACGGCTACCACGGCTGGTCGGAGCTGTACAATACCGTCACCGGCAGGATGGAAATTGCCTGGGAGCAGGACGGAAAGACAGAATTGTTGTCGGTAGGGCAGTTTGCCAACCTGTTTTCCCATCCCGACGCGGCTGTGCGTGCCAAGGCCGGCCGGCTGTGGGAAGAGGCCTGGGAGCAGGAGGAAGATTTGTGCGCCGGCGCCCTCAACCATTTGGCCGGCTTTAGGCTCAACCTCTACAAGCACCGGGGCTGGGATTCCTTCCTCAAAGAACCCCTGGACGTCAACCGCATGCAGGCCGAGACCCTGGATGTTATGTGGGGCGTCGTCGAGGACAACAAGGACATCTTTGTCAAATACCTGGACCGGAAGAGGCAACTGCTCAATCTGGAAAAACTGACGTGGTACGACGTTGGCGCCCCGGTGGGCAAAGTTAACAGGACTTATACTTTTGACGAGGCCGCCAATTTCGTGGTGGAGCAGTTGCGGCGGGTCAGCCCCAGGATGGCGGATTTCGTGGTTTCGGCCCTGCAAAAGCGCTGGGTGGAAGCCGAGAACCGGGGCAACAAGCGCGCCGGGGCTTTTTGCACCAGCTTCCCGGTCAGCAAGGAAACCAGGGTTTTCATGACTTTTGCCGGCACCCCCGACAACGTCTCCACTTTGGCCCACGAACTGGGGCATGCTTTCCATCAGCATGTCATGACCGATCTGCCTTTTCTGGCCCAGCGCTATGCCATGAACGTCGCTGAGACAGCCTCGACTTTCAATGAAATGGTGGTTTCCGACGCTGCGGTGCAACAGGCCGCCGACCGCGAGGAAAAACTGGCCCTTCTGGCCGGCAAAGTGGACGGCAGCATCGCCTTCTTCATGAACATCCACTGCCGCTTCTTGTTCGAGACCAGTTTTTACGAAGAACGCCGCCGGGGTCCGGTGGGGGCCGACCGCCTCAACGAGCTGATGGAAGAGGCCCAGAAAAAGGCGTACCGCAACAGCCTGGATGTCTGGCATCCCCGCTTCTGGTGCTCCAAGCTCCACTTTTACAATACCGGGGTGCCCTTCTACAACTTCCCCTACACCTTTGGTTACCTGTTCAGCGCGGGCATTTACGCCCTGTCCAGGGACGGGGGAGCGGATTTTGAACAACGGTACATCAACCTGCTCCGGGATACCGGCCGCATGCGGGTGGAGGACCTGGCCCGGCGTCACCTGGGCGTGGACCTGACCAGACCGGACTTCTGGCAGCAGGCCGTGGACATGGCAGCGGCCGATTGCAAAGAGTTCCTGCGGCTGACGGAGTAACAATACAGGCAAAGGAAAAGAGCGCATAAACTGCGCTCTTTTGGCATTAATATGGGGTACTGTTTAACTTCCTCCCAGTTGCGCTTTGACCTGCTGGATGTCCTGCGGGTCGGCTTTTTGCGCCGGCTGATAGTATCCTTTCTGGCTTGCAATTTGAAACAGCTGGTACTGGAACTTTTCGTCCTCATCCCGCATTTGTTGCAGGGTCTGGCGCAATTGCTGGTTTTCGGTTTCGGCAATGACGCTGGCATAAGTAGTCAGGCTGCTGTTGTACATCGAAAGCACGTCATTGACCATGTGTTTTTCCTGCATGGTGTCCCTCCTAGCTTAAGAATGACATCAGTTTTTGTTTGGCGCTGCGGGCCGATTGGGCAGATTGCTGGAACATCTGCCTGATTTGGGGGTCATTGACAGAGCGGGCATAAGTCTCGAGCTTCTGGGCCGCCAGTTCGTGGCAGCCGATCATGTGACGCAGGTTTTGCAACTCCATTTGGTTGAGATGCGCCATCAAATCCCTCCTTTCCTTGCCGTGCATTCCCTTGTTATTGTTGGCTTTATTGGAAAGGGGTATTCAGCAAATTTCTCAGCGCTGAGGAGGCGGATATGGGCAGAAGGACAGTGTTGGCGGCGTTGGTTTGCCTGGCTCTCATGTTGTGCGCCTGCGACAACCAGGAGATCCGGGCTCCCGACGACCTGATCACCCGCTTTGTGCACCTGTGGCAACAGGGCGACTGGGCGGCCATGTACCAGTTGCTCAGCGCCGAAGCCCGGGCCCGGTGGGATGCGGAGACTTTTTGCCGGCGCTACGAGAAGATTTCCCGGGGCATCGGGCTGCAGCAGCTGGCGGTAACCGAGCTGGAGATTGCCAAAGACACGGCCAGGTATACCCTGGAGTTTCGGACGTCGACGGCAGGAGATTTCAGCCTGGAGTACGAGGCCGGCCTGGTCAGGACCCGGGAAGGCTGGAAACTGCACTGGGATCACTGTCTCATCTTTCCCCAGCTCACGGAACACCGGGTAGTGAAGGTGACCCGGCAAATGCCCAGGCGCGGGGCCATCCTGGACTGCAACAACGTGCCGCTGGCCGCCGCCGGCCCCGTTTTCTGCGTGGGCTTGGTGCCGGGGGCCATGCAGCCGGACAGCGCGGCAAAGCTGTCCCTCCTCCTGGACGTGCCGGAAAGCGAAATCCGGCGCCTGCTGGAGCAAAGCTGGGTGCGCCCGGATACATTTGTTCCGGTGCGGACCGTGGGCGAGGCTGCCTGGCAACAACTGCGGGAAGCCCTGACGGCGGTAAAGGGCGTCAAGGTGCGGGAGCAGGAAGGCAGGGTGTACAACATTCCCGATTCACTGGCCCAGACGGTGGGGTATGTGGGCGAAATTGAGGCCGAACAGTTGCAGGAACTGGCTGACCTGGGCTTTGCCGCCGGCGACATCGTGGGCCGGGCGGGTCTGGAGCTGGTTTACGATTCGGTGCTGGCGGGCCGGCCGGGATTTACGATTTCTGTGTGGGAAGGCGACAGCGAGGTTGCCGTGGTGGCCCGGCGCGCGCCCGTCCCCGGCCGGGATGTGGTTACCACCCTGGATTTGGCCCAGTGCCGGCAGTTGGACGCCGTTCTGGGCGGAGCCAACGGCAGCATGCTGTTGCTGGAATTCGCTACCGGCGCCATCCGGGGCGTTGTTTCCAACCCCGGCTTTGACTGCAACTGGTTTGCCCTGGGGATAACTGCCGGTCAGTACCGGGAACTGGCCGACCGGGACGCCCCCTTTGTCAACCGGGCTTTCAACGGCCTGTATCCGCCCGGCTCTGTCTTTAAGCCCTTCACCGCCTTGATGGCCCTGGAGGAGGGGGTGTACGACCCGGAATACAGCTGGGACACCCCCCTCCGCTGGCAGAAGAGTCCCCAATGGGGTTCTTATCATGTGACCAGGGTGGTGCGCCCGCCCCACCCTGTCGACCTGTGGGAAGCCATGAAATGGTCCGACAACGTCTACTTTGCCGACCTGGGGCTCAAGCTGGGGTGGGAGGCGCTGGAAAGATACGGGGCCGCCCTGGGCTTTGCCCGGGACATCCCGCTTTCTCTGAATTACCAGCGGTCGCAGATTCGCAAACAGGGCGGAAGCGAAATTTTGCTTGCCGACACCAGTTACGGTCAGGGGGAGATGCTGACCACTCCTTTACATGTGGCGCTGATGTATGCGGCCATTGCCCGGCAGGACGGCAACTTGCCCCTGCCGCGCCTGACAGCAGACGATCCGGCCGGGATCTGGCTGGAAACCGGTTTCAGCGCCGAAAACCTCCAGTTGCTGGACAGCGTACTGGCCTACGCCGCTTCCGATGAGGAGGCCCGTGCCTGGGTGGGACACGGAGCCGTGCGGGGCAAGACCGGGACCTCGGAAATAAGCGCCACGCGGCAGATTGCCTGGTATGTATGCTATTTTGACCAATACGTGCTGGTCATCACCCTGGAGGGCGACCGGTCGTTGAGCAGCCTGCATGCCGCCGCCCTGGCCCGGGAATGCCTGGAGGGCATAAAGCGATAAGGAGGCTAAAAAAAGGGCCGGGTCATTGAACCCGGCCCGGCAATGCCGCGCGGAGGAAAAAGTTCCGGTTTAGTGGAATTCGATATCGATTCGCCTGGTTGCAGTTTGTTCGGCTTTGGGCATGCGCACTTCCAGCAGCCCGTTGCGGTAAGTGGCTTTGATTTCATCGCCCTTGACGGGCATCGGCAATCCGACGGAACGGGTGAAATGGCCGGCATAGCGTTCGCGCCTGTGGAAGGCGTCATCCTTGACCTCTCCCCAGCGGCGGACGCTGCCGCTGATGATGAGGACATTGTCGGAGACGTCCACATGGATGTCTTCCTTTTTTTCTATGCCGGGGATTTCACAGACTGCCACCAGCTCGGAGTCGGTCTCAAAGAGGTCGACCCGGGGAGTGTTGAAGCTCTGGAAAAGGGGCTCGACAAAACGCTCCATTTCCCGACGCCAGTTATCCAAATGTCTCCACTCGTGGGGTATCAGGCGCATACAGCTCCCTCCAAAGTTTCTTGTCAAGCATAGTGTGGCAAATAGAGAGAGCAGTTATTCAGCCCCGGGGCTTTCGCGGGCAGTCCATTTATTTTTGTCGATTTTCACAGCGCATTCCTTGCACCAGGCGCGTCCCGCCGCCGATTTGCGGATGCTGCCGTCGGCCAGGCGCGCCACGTTGTCTGCCGACAGCGGTACGCTGCACAGGGGGCAAAGGGCATTGGGAATCTTTTCATGGGTCTCCTCTGTTTCGGCTTTGTGCAGGGCTTCGATGATGGTATGGCCATTGTTCACAATCCAGGTATAGAGGTCGTCGTCGGGGCCGGCATAATGGTCGGCAAAGTTGGTGATGAACTGGGAAAAGTCGTACAGCCTTGCCCGGGTTACAGGGCAGCAGCCCGTCTCCGAGAAATAGAGGTAATCGTTGAGCAGTTTCCAGGGCAAAGGCCTTTCCCTTGCTTCCCAATTGTTTAACTGCGCCCGAGGAAAAAACCCAAGCCTTGACCAATTGAGTTTTATCCACGTGTATACCCCCTTAACCCCATATACCCATTTCTTTATTTGGACATCACCGGGCATTACTCCTGCCGGAAGAAAAAATTGAAGGATAATGCCCGGGTAATGGTGCCGGCAGCGAGGCCGGTCGTGTTTTATGGGGGGCTATGGAACATTGGGCAGGTATACCCGTCCTTTTGGCGAATATTGCTTTAAACGGACATGCCCTGGCGGCCCATGCGCGCCCGGGCATCTGGAGAGGTGTTGGCTGCCGGCGTCAGACAGGTCTCCCGTTGCAAGATGCTGGCCGGGATTGCCTCTTCCGGCCGGGAGCAGGACGGCCACTATACCCATATGGTGGAAAACAAGCCTTACTGGCTGCGCTGCGCCTGCGCAGGAAAGAATTCGGCGATTCTCTTCCGGTCCGGATTCTCGACCTGGCGTAACGGGATTGGGTCAATAATCGGCGGGAGGTGGAAAAATGAGCCTGGTGACCGGTGTACCGATTCTGCTGGGGGGCCTGCTTGTTCTCGGCCTGATCATCGGCGGGATCGTGCTCCTGTCCAGCCGTAACTGAGTGACGCAGGAGGGTTGCAAAAAAAAACCCCGGCCTACCGGAATTGCAGGTCGAGGTCCAGTTCGGAGTCTCCGTAGCTGATAAACCAGTTTTCCTGTTCTGTCAGGTGGGCGGGATTGATGTCCCGGTTGATGCGGTGGGCTATGAACATGTTGTTGGCCAGCGGAGCGGTCAGGTACTTGAACCAAAAGTGGTTGCATAAGTAATCGTCAAACCTGCTCCCCGAACTGTTGATGATGTAGCGCAGGTTATTGTCCAGGCAATATTGAACGGTTTCGTGCAGCAACGCGGGTATGGCCGGGGATTCGGGCGCGCCAATGTAATCGATGATTATGCAGGAGTTGTTGCCCAGGTGCCGGCGAAAGACCAGCATGGCTTCCGGTTGTTTCTGGGCACAGGCCACGACGAATTTATATTCCTGGTTGGGGCGCTGATTGTAGCGCCATTCAATGTATTTTTGGTCGCGCTCAATGGCAATGGCAAACCCCGCCTGCATTTTGGCCCAGAGCTTATCGCAGGTTTCCGGAGCAGAAGAGTGGATTTCGGTTTCATACTTTTTGGCCTGGGCGGCCAGGCGTGCCAGCCGGCCTTTGTCCAGCATTCTGAACAGCTTGTTGCCTACCTCTGCAAAGGGGCTCAACGGTGCTTTGCGGCGCAGGCTCTGCCGGATGTCCAGCGGGCGGATTATCGCCCTTCGTTCCCACAATACTTCCCAGCCAAACTTTTTGTAGCCCGGGAAGGAGTTGGCGTTGGCGAAGCCCAGTATGATATCGATGCCCAGTTCCCTGGCCCGGGTGATGTTGAATTCGGTCATGGCCCGAAAGATTCCCTGGCGCTGGTAATCCGGGTGCGTCATGGTTTTGATGGACCATGCAGCCAGGTACTTGTTACCCTTTATGCTCAGGGGGACAGGCATCAGGCAGTCGGAAGCCACCACCTTGTCGCCGTCTTTGGCGACGTGGAAGAGGTAGTATCCCTTCGGGTTATAGATGTTTTTTTCAAACAGCCACCGGTACAAGGCCTCATCGGCCACTGCCTTCTCGCCGTATATGGCCCGGCTGAGCTCGACAAAGCCGGCAAAGTCCCGGTCGAAATCCAGTTGGGTTATCGGGTACTTCACTGCACTCACCCCTTGCGCGTGCTACAAAAATAATATCACTGATGCAACAGCGTCTGCAACCGCCTGTTTCCAGTTCGGCGGCAAGAAAATTTTGCCTTCCAGGCAGGGATTTTGGGGGGCAATGTGGAATTACAAAAAAAACGGCAGAGGAGAGGGGTGTTGCCGATGCTTAAGACAGCTATAATAGCAGATGATGATCCCATTTCCCGGGCCCGGGTAGAGGATTGGGCAAAACAGCATAATTATAAAATCATCGCTTCTGTAAGCAACGGCGCCGAAGCAGTGGAACGCATTTTACAGCACAGGCCGGACAAAATTTTCCTGGACGTAATTATGCCCAAGCTCGACGGCCTTGGAGTCCTGGAAGAATTGGCCAACCTGGATGACTATAAACCCGACATTACCATGGTAACCTCCTATCGCCGGCGCGAGATAATAGAACACGCGCTGAAACTGGGGGCTAAGGATTACCTGATTAAAACCCCGTCCGGCCTGCAAAAGGGAGATAACTTGCTGTTCGATTAAGCAATTTGGGCACCGAGGCTCTCGGTGCCCTTTGTCTAGTGACGTACCGTCGGTCTCATGGTATCCAGCAGGCCCAGTATGATGTGGGCCAGGCCGAAACCCAGCACGCCGCTGCCCAAATTGCCGCCGATGAACCATCCAATCAAAGAGACCACGACGCCCAGACCGACAACTATCCAACTGGTGGTCATTGGCTATCCTCCTTGTACATTTGGTCTCTATTAGCATGCCCGCTTGTTTTTGCCATAATGCGCAGCCGGCCGATACCCCGCAGGCCAACCAGACCCTGGCGCGGGGGGCCTTTGCCGGCAGTAAAATGCGGTTTGGAGGGATTGGCATGAATTGGCTTCAGCTCATCGAGCGCCGTCACTCGGTGCGGCGTTATCTGCCTGACCTGGATGCGGCCACAGTGAACCAGGTCCGGTTTATTTGCCGGGAAACAGAGACGCTGAATTCTTCCTTCCTGGAGCTGCGGCTTGTGGGGGGAGAGGAGATACACCGCCATTTGGGTCTGGGGGGCATCGGCCGGGTTACGGCACCGTGGTACATTGCCGCCATTGCCAGGGATGACAGAGATTCTCTCCTCAACCTGGGGTACAGCCTGGAGCGGGTCGTCCTCAGGCTCACCGGCCTGGGACTGGGCACCTGCTGGCTGGGGGTATTTGACAAAAAGGCTGTGGATGCGCAGCTGGAATTAAAGGGGGCAGAACGGACCCGAATATTGCTGGCTGTGGGCAGGGCCGCTGCGGCCGCCACGCGCATGGGCAGGCGCATAATGCCGAAGCGCCTTGCCGTTTTTGCTCCCCACAGTCACCGGGACAGCCTGCCCTGGCTGACTGTACTGGAAGCGGTGCGCTGGGCTCCCTCCGCCATCAATCGTCAGCCCTGGCGGCTGTGGTTTACTGCCGAGGGAGTGCATTTATACAGCGTCTCCCGTCCCGTGGGCAAGGCATACACTCCCATCGAAATGGGCATCGCCCTGTGCCATGTGCAGGCGGCCTGCCAGCAGCTGAACCTGGCCGGCCAAATCAAAGAGACCCCGCATCCCAAGCGCAAGGGCTGGGAATACTGGGCTTCCTTTGTCAGAACATAAGGCAATACAGCATCAAGGCAGGTGGACGGTGTGGCAGCACAAAAAGAAGTGACAATTTACAGCGACGGGGCCTGTTCCGGCAATCCCGGCCCGGGCGGCTGGGCGGCGGTTTTGCTCTACGGCCGCCACAGGAAGGAAATCAGCGGCTTTGAGCCCGACACCACCAACAACCGTATGGAGATGACGGCGCTCATCAAGGCCTTTGAGGCTTTGCGGGAGCCCTGCCGGGTTACGGTGTACAGCGATTCGGAGATAGTGGTCAACGCTTTTAACCAGGGCTGGGTGGAAAACTGGCTGAAAACCGGTTTTAAACAAGGCAAGGTCAAAAATATCGACCTGTGGCAGCAGCTGCTCAAAGCCATTGAGCCCCATGAGGTAACATGGGTTTGGGTCAAGGGCCATGCCGATGATGAAAACAACATCCGCTGCGACGCCCTGGCCCGCCAGGCGATCAAGGATCATGTGGGATCGGGGCGGTGAAGGGCATGCTCGTTTTGGCGTTGCTCTATGCATTGTTGTTGCTCCTGGAAGGCGCCCGCTTTTGCCTCCTGGAACAGATTGCCGCTCAGGACCCGGCCAGCCGGCGCCTGCAGAGGTATGTCGCCGGGAATGTGGCCTGGCGCCGGCAACTGGCGCGGGCAGTGAAGGACTGGCTGGTTGCCGGGATAATGGGGGGCGTTGCCGTCTGGGGTCTGATGCACATCGCGCCCCGGGTTTATCCCCTGATCCTGGCCGGTTTGGCGCTGTTTGCAGCGTTGCGGACCAGTTCCCTCCTGGTTTTGCTGGCCTTTAGGGCCGGGGTCGTCGTGCCGCACCGGCTTTTGGCGATCGCGGTACAACTTGCCCTGCCCGGCCGGGACCCTTGCGGCAGGAAGCGGGTTGTGGCCTGGGGCGCGCTTTTTGCCCTCAGCGGCGGGATTGGCCTGGCAGCATGGGCCCGTGACAGCGCCCTGCTCTGGCTGTGCTGGGGGTTTGTCACCCTGACCATGGGCTTTGTCTCATTTTTCAGGGGCATAAAAGAAGGCTAAAAAAACAGCTTGCGCTGTTTTTTTTGCTCCCAATCAAACCCGTCGCCGCGTCAGGCTCCAGGCGGCGGCGAGGATGCCCAGGGCCGCCAAAATCGCCCCGGTGTGGGGGTGGATGTCAAGGGCAACGGCGACGGCGCCGGCAATGGTCAGAACAATGCCTGCAGACAAGGACCAGTGTTTCACCTGTTGGCCTCCCGGGAATACGCTGTGTATTTTGCGGAAAACTAAGCAAAAAGAGGTGGAACGCATGAGCCATGAAAAAACCAGGCAACCGGCGACAGCCTTAATCCGGCACGGAGCGTACCTGGCCGCCCTGGTGATTATTCTCTGGTTTCTGGGGCGCTATGTTTTACCTATAGTATGGGCTCTGATAGAAAGATTATAAGGGAAAGGAAAACTCCCGTTGCGCGACGGGAGTTTTGGGAATATGGGGGTTGAAAATTAAACTTGGCCCTTTGGCACTACATTATTAGTATGCGCAAACCGGAGGGAATTTTTGGGGGCCGGCAGTAAAAATTTGACATCCGGGCTCCGGACTGTTTATAATTAGCCCATATACCAGGCAATGACGAGATGAGTAGGCCGGACGGTCCGTTTGCAGAGAGCCGGAATAGGTGGGACCCGGCAACGCGACACCGGCTGAACATGGTCTCTGAGCTTTGCGGCCGAGCCCCGGCAAGGCCGTGACGGCAGCGCCCGTTATCGCGCCTGAGGAGGCCGCCTGCTGGCGGCAATGCGGGGTGGTACCGCGGGATTTTATGCCCGTCCCGGCGCTTGGCCGTGGCGGGCTTGCATTATTTTAGAGGGGTGGTTATGACAGTGAGACATGTGTTAATTTGCAGCGCCTGGCCTTATGCCAATGGTTCTCTGCATCTGGGCCATATCGCCGGCTTGCTGCCCGCCGACGTGCTCGCCCGCTATTTTCGCCTGCGCGGCGATGCGGTTCTGTTTGTTTCCGGCAGCGACTGCCACGGCACGCCCATAGCCGTGCGGGCCAGCCAGGAAGGGCGCAGCCCGCGCCAGGTGGCCGAAGAGTACCATCGGGAATTCGTAGACAGTTTTGCCAAACTTGGCTTCAGTTATGACCGCTACGCTGCCACCATGGACGAAGCGCACCAGCAGCAGGTTCAGGATATCATCCGCCGGTTGCACGCCGACGGCTGGCTCTATCCCAGGACTCAGGAGCAAATCTGGTGTGACCATTGTCAGAAGTTCCTGCCCGACAGGTATGTCGAAGGCATTTGCCCCCGCTGCGGGGCAAAGGAGGCCCGGGGGGACCAGTGTGACGCCTGCGGAAGCCTTCTGGATCCCGAAGACCTGCAGGAACGCCGGTGCAAGCTGTGCGGCGAACCTCCCACCCACCGGCAAACCCAGCACCTGTTTTTCAAACTCTCGGCTTTCCAGCAGCAAATCGAGCAACTGCTGGCGGAAAACGGGCCGATGTGGCGCCTCAACGCCCGGGAAATGACGCGCCGCTACCTGCGGGAAGGTTTGCTGGACAGGGCTATAAGCCGCGACATCGACTGGGGAGTGCCCATCCCCCTGGAGGGTTACCAGGACAAACGCGTTTACGTTTGGTTTGAGGCGGTGCTGGGCTATTTGACCACCAGCAAGCGCTGGGCTGCGGAGCAGGGAGAGCCCGAGGCGTGGCGCAGGTTTTGGAGCAAAGACGCCCTCAGCTACTATGTCCACGGCAAGGACAACATCCCCTTCCACACCGTCATTTTACCGGCGTTGCTGTTGGCCATGGGCGGCGATTACAACCTGCCCAACAGGGTAATTTCCAGCGAGTTTCTCACCATCGAAGGCAGGAAACTGTCCACAAGCAAGAACTGGGCCATCTGGATTCCCGACTTTCTCGAGAATTACCAGGCCGACAGCCTGCGTTATTTCCTCATTATTAACGGGCCGGAGGCCCGGGATGCCGACTTTTCCTGGCGGGAATTTGTCGAGCGCAACAACGGCGAGCTGGCCGGGGCGTGGGGCAATCTGGTCAACAGGACCATTGCCTTTACCGACAAGTATTTTCAGGGCCGGGTCCCTGCCGGGCAGAACGACCGGGGCCGGCAGCTTTTGGCCGACATTGAGGCAGCCTATGTCACCGTGGGCAATGCCATCGAGGAAGGGCGCTTCAAAGAAGCCCTGAAGCTGGTATTTGAGCAAATCCGGGCGTGCAACAAGTACTTCGACTCCGAAGCCCCCTGGCAGAGCATAAAGACCGACCGGGAAGCCTGCGCCGCAGCAATTGCCGCCTGCCTGCACGCCATTGCCAACCTGGCTGTACTGTCCAGTCCCTTCCTGCCCTTTGCAGCGGCCAAAGTCCTGCAGGCTCTGGGCGTGGAGGACCCGCGCTGGCAACTGTGCTCTGTCGCACCGGGAACCCCGGTGGGCAAGCCGGGAATCCTGTTCCCCCATCTCGACCGGGAGGTAATCGACCGCGAGCTGGCCAAGCTGGGCCAGTAGAGAAACGCAAAGAGGTCCCGCAGGACCTCTTTTTTATAGCAGCAAAGCGGCAAGGGCAAGCAGGGCAGCACCGGCCGCGGCGGCCAGGAGGTACTTGCTTCTTTTTTCGGCCGCCGCCAGCCGCAGTTCCAACTCCTGTCCCTGCAATTCGGCATTTTGCAGTCTCTGTGCGGTTTCCCGGCATACGGCGTCCAGCCGGGCGCTTTCCGCGCTCCACCGGCGCGCCTGCCCCTGGAGTTCTTGCACCAGGCCCAACAGTTCCTGCCGGCGGAGGCTGCAATCGGCTTTGAGGCTGCTCAAAGCGTTGCGGTACATTTGCTCCTGCTCCTCCAGCCGGGCCTGGAGCTGGGTTCGGAACCCGGCCATTTCCGCGCCGATGCTTTGCCGGCAGGCTTCCAGCAGGCTGAGCTTTTCCTCGGCCTGCTTTTTCATTTCTTCCAGGCCGGCAATTTGCCGGGCCAGGTTCTCCAGGGCATGGTTGCCCTGGGCCAACAGCGAATCGGTGCGTGCCTGCTGCTCCTTTAAGCGGGCCACGCCGGTTTGAAATTCCTTGAGCGCCGTATCAACCTGGAGATACAGGGAGACTCCTTCACTGCTGTGCATTGCCGGGCACCTCCGTATACAAGATCCGGTTAATTCGCTGCAATTGCGGAAGCAGCAGGGCCAGGTGAATGTCGGGATACTGGTCCGGCGCAGACAGGACCGCTGCCAGCTCCCGGAGGGTGTCGGTATCCAGCCGGGCAAGGAACTGGCGGGCTACAGCGTAGGCCGCGGGCGGATTTTCCCGGGCCAGTTGGGCGAACAGCGCCGGCCCCAATCCGGGCTCTTCCTCCAGGCAATATTCCGCTGCGCCCATTAAGTTGCGCATTCCGTAGGCTTCGGTATCCGGATTGGCGGCGGCGCAGATGCCGGCCAGGTAGAGGGCGGCAGGGTTATGGGGCCTGTCTTCCAGTTCACGCATGGCCCGGACGGCGATATCATCCCGGGCGTCCAGGTGTTCCGCCTGGCGGATTACTTCCATGGCCAGGAGCAGGCTGTGCTCTGTCAGGGCGTCCTGCAGCAGGACCAAAATTTCCTGCGCCGCCGGGACACCGGCCGGAGCCGCCCGGGCAGAAATGCCGTCGACGTCGCAAAAATCGCAGCGGTCATAGGCCACGGGGTCGCCAAAATACTGCATGAGGAACCTGCGCCGGCAGGTTTTTGCCTTTATATACAATTGTACGGTGTTGAGCATGTTGAGCTTCTGCGCCTTGTACATCTCAATCCTTTCCACCACCTGATTGGCCAGCCAGTACTTGTTGTCCAGGCTGTCGGGTCCTGCCAGTTCCACCTGCACCAGGAGGTCGAAACTGTTTTCCCCCACCCGCCGGTATTCCAGCACGGTAAATTCCTGCACCGCTCCCAGGACCTGCAGGTAGTAAAGGTACTTTTGATGCCGCGCCGAATCCCGGGCGGGGCAGATATAGCGGAAGACTTCTCTGCCCCCGGCGTGGCTTTCCAGCTGGGCCAGGAACCGGGTGAAGCGCCGGGCTGTTTCCTGCTCGGTGGGGTATTCCACAGCCAGCAGGCCTGCCTGGATGCCGTAATCGCATTTTGCGCCTCCGGTATAAAGGCACATCCAGCCCTGATGACAGGAAGGCAGCCCCGGTTCGGCCTCGACGCATTTATCCAGGCGCGGGCGGGCGAGAATGAGGGAATGGGCGTGCTGGCCGTCCCGTCCCGCCCGCCCGGCTTCCTGATAATAGGCCTCCAGGGAAGCCGGGGCGCAGGCGTGGATGATATAGTCTATGTTTTCCTTGTCTATTCCCATGCCATACCCCTTGGTGGCCACCAGCAACGGAAAGGCGTTGTCCTTGAACAGGTCCTGGACAGCAATTCTTTCGGCGTCGGGCATTTGGGCGTGGTAGTACCTGCAGTCCAGGCCCTGGCGGCGCAGCATTTCCTGCACCGCCTCAGCGCCCCGGGGCCGGGTATGCCGGCCCCGGGGGGCAGCGTAGGGAGTAAAGATTATCCCCGCGCCCCGGCGATGGATGGCCTCCAGGGGGTGTCCCAGGGCGGCGGGAATTTCCCTGTTCAGCGCCTCACTGATGGCTTGGTGACAGTCGTCTTCCCGGTCCAGCACCTTAACCTGCAGGCTGAGTTCCCTCCTGTCCATGGTGACAGGGGTAACTAGCTCTTGCTCATTAAGGCCCAGCAGGTTGAGGATGTCCTGGCGAACATACCGGGAAGCGGTGGCGGTGAGGGCGCAGACGGGAGGCTGATCCAGCCGGGTGATGAAATGGCGGAGGCGCAGATAAGAAGGGCGGAAATCGTGGCCCCATTCCGAAATGCAATGGGCCTCGTCGACGACGAAGAGGCTGACGGGGCAGGCGGCCATGGCTTCGGCCAGTTCCTGCTGAAAGGCCTGGATTTGCAGGCGTTCTGGGGAGATATACAGCAACTTCAGCCCGCCGCTGCGCAGTTTTGCCAGCACCTCGTTTTTCTCCGCCGCCGACTTGGAGCTGTCCAGGAACTCCACCCCGCGAACGCCCGCCTTGCGCAGGTTGACGTACTGGTCGCGCATCAGGGACTTGAGGGGGCTGACCACCAGGGTTATACCCGGCAGGAGGAGGGCGGGGACCTGGAAGCACAGGGATTTGCCCGCTCCGGTGGGCAGGATCGCCAGGGTGTTTCGTCCCTCAGCCAGCCTGGACATGATTTCAAACTGTCCTTCCCTGAGCCGGGGAAAGTTCCACAGGCGCCGCACCAGCCAGGCCGTCAGGGGGCGGGTGAGGTAGTATTGCCTTTGCCGCCAGGTGCACGCCATTCCCGGCGGCAGCCCGGGCAGGAAAGCAGCCAGGCTGCCGTCGGCGTTGACAGCGATGGCTTGCCCGTCCTCGCCGCCGCCCGCAACTTCCAGCCAGGGTACCCCCGCTGGCGGCAGAGTAGTCCCGCTGAGATGCAGCCGGGTTTTTTCGCCGGTGTAAAAGAAGCGTACGGCGGCGTAGAGCCGGAAAAGGTCGACCAGGGCCGAAGCCAAACCGACGGCCGGGGGCAGGGTAAAGCTCCAGCTTGGCGGGGGGCTGGCGGCCAGGCGCGCCAAATCAGCAGCCAGCCTCTGTCGCCTGCCGGCAGGCAGGCGGTTTTGGGTGCGAAAGCTGAGCAAATTGCGGAAGATTAGGGCAATGGCGGTGTGCATACCAATTCCTCCGGCACACTTTTTAAACTATTTCCACAAGGTGAACTGTTTTTCCTGCCTAAACAAGGGAATTAATGCCGGGGATGAGCAGGGAACCCGGGACAGGAAAGAGAATGTTATAGAGCGGAGGGATGACCATGTTGCACAGACCTGACAATTGGAAGCGCTTTTGTTTTGCCTTGGCGGTTTTCTGGGTGTTATTGTGTTTGGCCGACCTCATCCTCGGCGACATAGCCGTTTTTAATACCCGCCTCACCGACGTTGCCGTGGGCCGGGGATACATAGCGGCGGTGCGGGGCTTGCTCCTGTTGCTGGTGCTGGCGGTTACCGCAACCATGACGGCGCTGCTGCGCCGAGGACTGATCATCGCCCCGCTGCTTTGGACTGCCCAGCTGGTCCGGCTCGCCCTGTTGCCCCAGGGCAAGGAGATGGTGAGGAATCTGGTCTTTGTCGCTCCTGGCCTCAACTGGGCCGTGCTGATCCTCATTCCCGTTGCCCTTTCGCTGCTCCTGTGGCAGAGCCTGGCCGCCCTGGATGCCCGGGGCAAAATGTTGCCTTTGGTTTACCCCGGCTTGTGGGTGCTTCTCACCGGCCTGGCAGTGGCCGGCAACCTGTTCCTTTGGCACTGGTCCATGCACTTCGCCCTGACTTTGTGGCCTGCCGGCTATTCCATCGGGCTTTATGTCGCGGGCGCGCTGCTTCTGGCCCTGGGCGCCGAGGAGCGGCCGGTGACCAGCCTGGCCCTGTTCTTTGCGGGGCTTTTCCTTCCCGTCGCTGCCTGCGTCGCCCTGTGGGGGGTTTACGACGGGTTGCACCTGGCAATTCTGGCGCTGTTGCCGTGGGGAAACGGGGGCGTGTGGCTGGTCTGGCTGGAACTCATGGCCATTACCGCCCTGCCCGGCCTGCTGGTGTTGGCAATCCACCAGTTCGGGGCATGGCGGCGGGGGCGAAAACTAATGGAAATACTCTGATTTCTCGTTCCAGGCAGGAGTTTTTTGGAAGGCCATTGAAATATATTTGTAACATTTCCAGGGTGGTGAGACCATGGCTGAGGTCATCAGCTATCAAAAGGAGTTTTTGCCCCATATAATCCGGCTCTTTGCCCCGGGGTCCCCCAGGGTCGACGCCCACCTCGGTTTCTTTCAGCAGCTTTTTGCCCTGTATCAGCCGGCGCCTGAGCAGTCTTGCCTGCTGCTGAAAGGCGCCGACCGGCTGTTGGCCTGTGCCTACCTGGTTAGCCTGTCGCCGGCGCAACCCAACCTGATTTACGTCATTCTCGCCGTAGATGCCGAGCTGCCGCAACAAGACTGGGAGGGCTTTTGGCAGGAATGCTGGCGGGTAGCCGAATCCCTGGCGCCGGGACCGCCCATACTGCAAACTGCCGTAGGCGGAGCAATTCCCGGCTGCATGCGGGCCACGGGATTCCAGGTGGTGCGCCGGCAGGTGGAATTGCACGCGTCCCTGGGCCAACTGACCCCCGTGCCGGCAGAAGAGCAGGGGCTAAACATAATTTCCCTGGCCCGGGAACCGGCCCGCGAAGGGCAATGGCTGGAAGTATTTAATCATGGTCTCACGGTTTTTTGGGATATGCCTCAACTGGACAGCGCTGCCATGCAACGGCTGCGGACGGCGCCGGGTTTTGACGGCGAAGCCTTTCGCCTGGGTCTCGACGGAGAAGAGCCGGTGTCGGCGTTGTTCTATACCGTGCTGGACACCGACCGGGGCGTGGTGCGCATCAATGCCGCAGCCACACCCTTTACCAAGCGCAGCAAAGGTTTTGGCCGCAAAATGCTGAGGGACACCCTCGGCCACCTGGAAAGCATTGGCTTGCGCGAGGCGGTCATCTTTGCCGATGCGGCCAACCAGGCCACCAACTTGTTGTTTAAGATGCTGGGTTTTGCCCCTGCCGGCATTGTCCGGATTCTGGAGCAGCGGCAGGCCGGTTCCGGCGGTGAAAGCCCTGCTTCCGAAGACGACCCCGCCGCTGACACCTTTGCTCCCGGCTTTATCTCAGCGGCACGCAACGAATAGAAAATACCGGCTCCCCCAGGGGGAGCTTTTTGGTTTTGGGCGCAAAAAAGCTCCCCGGAAGTATCCGGGGAGCTTTTGCATCGGCTTGGTCAGGATTTAGCGCCGGGCAAAGCAGTCGCTGCAATAAACTGGTCTGCCTTCTGTAGGCCTGAAGGGGACCTGGGTTTCGGCGCCGCACTGGGCACAGACAGCGGCATGCATTTCCCGATTGGTCCGTTCACGCCGCCTGCGGGCACGGCACTCGGGGCAACGGCCCGGCTCGTTGGCGAACCCCTTTTCGGCATAGAATTCTTGTTCCCCTGCCGTGAAGACGAACTCTGCTCCGCAATCGCGGCAGCTCAGGGTTTTGTCGGCAAAAATCATCAATAAACCTCCTTTGTTATCCCCGTTGGTCTGGCATCAGGGATCCAATCTAACAAAGGAGTAGATTTGCCCGGGTCCAGCCAACAAGAACAGGACTTATTTAATTATACTCCGTCTTCCCCTCCGATGCAATAAAAATTTTAAACAGGATAATTATTAAAGAATAGTACAAGCAGCAGAAATATAGGAATCAAATTAGAAGGACTTAAGTGGCTTACGGCGAATATGGTAGTATCTCGTCTGTTGGAGGTGTTTGCTTGAAAAAAGTAATCAACTTTCGACAAGCCGCAGAAATGATTGAACCGGGAAGCAGGGTCATGATCGGCGGCTTCTTGGCTGTCGGCAGTCCCCATGGAATCATAGATCAATTGGTTAAAGCGGGCACGTCGGGGCTGACTGTCATCGCCAACGACACCGGTTTTCCCGACAGGGGTATCGGCAAATTGGTTGTCAACGGCCAGGTGGCAAAGGTCATTGCATCCCACATCGGCACCAACCCGGCCACCGGTCAGCAAATGAACGCCGGCACGCTGGAAGTGGAGCTGATTCCCCAGGGCACACTGGCGGAACAGATTCGGGCGGCGGGAGCCGGCCTGGGCGGCGTACTGACCCCCACAGGCATTGGCACCGTTGCCCAGGAGGGCCGGGAAGTCATTTCCGTCGACGGCAGAGATTACATCCTGGCCAGGCCGCTTTTTGCCGACGTGGCTCTAATCAAGGCCCACAAGGCCGACCGCAACGGCAACCTGGTCTATCGCCGCACCGCCCGCAATTTTAACCCCCTCATGGCCATGGCGGCCAGGCTGGTGCTGGCGGAGGTGGAGGAAATCGTGGAGACGGGCCAACTTGACCCCGACCACGTCGTCACTCCCGGCATTTTTGTGGATTACCTGGTCAAGGAGGGGCAATAATGGACGCCAAGATGGCAAAACGGATAATGATCGCCCGGCGCATCGCCCGGGAATTCCGGGACGGCGACGTCGTCAACCTGGGCATAGGCCTGCCCACCCTGGTGGCCAATTACATTCCCGAGGGGGTAAACGTCATTTTCCAGTCGGAAAACGGGTGCCTGGGCATCGGCCCGGCGCCGGCTCCCGGGGAGGCCGACCCCGACATCTGCAATGCCGGGGGGCAGCCGGTGACAATCCTGCCCGGCGGGTGTTGCTTTGACAGCGCCATGTCCTTTGCCATCATCCGGGGCGGGCACGTGGATTTTACCGTGCTGGGCGCTTTGGAAGTGGATGCCCAGGGCAACCTGGCCAACTGGATGATACCGGGTAAAATGGTGCCCGGCATGGGCGGGGCCATGGACCTGGTGGTGGGGGCCCAAAAGGTCATCGTGGCCACAGAGCACGTGGCCAAGGACGGTTCGCCCAAAATTGTGGAACGGTGCAGACTGCCCCTGACGGCCAGAGGCGAGGTCGACCTCATCGTCACCGACATGGCCGTTATCGAGGTGACACCCCAGGGGCTGGTGCTCAAGGAACTGGCGCCGGGAGTCAGCGCCGATGATGTGGTGGCAAACACAGGTGCAGAGCTGATTGTATCCGGGCCTATTGGCCGGATGGAATAAAACAGGGAGGTGTATTTGGTGGAAAAAGTTGTCATCGCGTCCGCTGTCAGAACGCCCATAGGCAACTATGGCGGAGCCCTTAAAGATTTCAGCGCCGTCGACCTGGCTGCCCTGGTGTTTAAAGAGGCCATTAAAAGGGCAGGCATCGACGCCGGTCAGGTGCAGGAAGTCATTTTGGGCAATATTCTCCAGGCCGGGCAGGGCATGAACCCCGCTCGCCAGGCGGCCCTCAAGGCCGGCATTCCCGTGGATGCCACCGCCATGACCGTCAACATGGTCTGCGGTTCGGGGCTTAAAGCGGTGGCCCTGGGCGCCCAGTCCATCGCCACGGGAGAGGCTGAAATCGTGCTGGCGGGAGGCGCCGAGAGCATGAGCCAGGCCCCGTACTATGTCAGCAAGGCCCGGTGGGGCCACCGGATGGGGCACGGCGAAATTGAGGACGGCATGATTAAGGACGGGCTGTGGTGCGCCGTCGAGGACGTGCACATGGGCATCACCGCCGAAAACCTGGCCGAGCAGTACAACATCAGCCGCCGGGAGCAGGACGAGTACGCGGCGGAAAGCCAGCGCCGGGCCCAGGAGGCCATTGCCCAAAAGCGCTTCGCCGAGGAAATTGTGCCGGTGGAAATTCCCCAGCGCAAGGGCGACCCTGTTATTTTCGATACCGATGAATTCCCCCGGGCCGGTGTCACCGTGGAATCCCTTAGCAAGCTGCGGCCGGCTTTCAAGAAGGACGGCACTGTTACCGCCGGCAATGCTTCGGGCATCAACGACGGCGCCGCTGCCCTGGTGCTGATGACCGAGGACAAGGCCAGGGAACTGGGCATCGAGCCCCTGGCGACCCTGGTGGCCACCGCCTGCGCCGGCGTCGAGCCCAGGGTAATGGGCATAGGCCCCGTCAACGCAGTGCGCAAGCTCCTTACCAAAACCGGCCTGACCATTGCCGACCTGGATCTGGTGGAAGCCAACGAGGCCTTTGCCGTCCAGTCCCTGGCCGTGACCAGGGAGCTGGGCTGGGATCCGAACATCGTCAATGTCAACGGCGGCGCCATTGCTCTGGGACACCCCATTGGCGCCAGCGGCGCCAGGATTTTGGTTACCCTCATCTACGAAATGAAGCGCCGCAATGCCAGGACCGGCCTGGCCACGTTGTGCATCGGCGGCGGCCAGGGCATCGCCGCCCTGGTGCAGAGGTAAAAAAGGGGCCTGCAGGCCCCTTTTTTTTGCTATAATCAGGCTGTAATAATACCGGTTTGTGGAGGGTTTGCTCATGCCAAGGACCAAAATAGTACGTTCCGCCAGCTATGACCCCTGGTACAACCTGGCCCTGGAGGAACACCTGCTGAGAACGCTGAGAGAGGACGAGGTCATCCTCTACCTCTGGCAAAACCAGGGCACTGTGGTCATCGGCCGCAATCAGAATGCCTGGAAGCAATGCCGGTGCAAGGAACTGGAGGACGACGGCAAAAAGCTGGCCCGGCGCTTGTCGGGCGGCGGCGCCGTTTTCCACGACCTGGGCAATCTCAACTTTACTTTTATAGTGCCCCGCGCCTGCTACAACCTGGAGCGACAACTGCAGGTAATTCTGCAGGCGGTGCGCAGGCTGGGGATTGATGCTGAATTCAGCGGCCGCAACGATCTGACGGTTGCCGGCAGGAAATTTTCCGGCAACGCCTTCTACTTTGAGGAAAAAAGTGCTTACCACCACGGCACCATCCTGGTCGACGTGGATTTCGAAGCCATGACCCGTTACCTCCAGGTATCCCAGGCCAAAATGCGTTCCAAAGGCATTGACTCAGTCCAGTCCCGGGTGGTGAATTTGCGCAGTCTCAACCCTGCCATTACCGTCGAGAGCGTTGCCGACAGCATTGCCGCTGCTTTCGTGGAAATATACGGGGGTGAAAAAAAGGTGGAAGTTCTTGAACCCGAGAAGCTGGGTTTGGACGCACTGTACCGGCGCTACTCTTCCTGGGAATGGCGCTACGGCGAAACGCCCCGGTTTGACGTGGAATTCGAAACCCGCTTTGCGTGGGGTGAAATCCAGCTGGGACTCAGCCTGCGCAAAGCAGTCATTACAGAGGCCAGGATTTTTTCCGACGCCATGGACATCCGGTTCATCGATGCACTGGCCGCCGCTCTCCGGGGGGCGCCGTTGCAGCCCGAGGCCATTGCCCGGCGCCTGGCTCCCGACTGCTTTGAGGCTGGTCCGGCCCAAAGCCAGGTCATGGAATTCCGGGATTGGTTGCTGGAACAAATTGCCCGGCTGTAGCCGGGCAGTTACATTTGACGCGGAGCGGTAACGCCGATGAGGTTCAGGGCGTTGCCGATGGTAATTTGCACAGCTTTCATCAGAGCCAGGCGTGCCTGGCTTTTTTCTGTATCCTCGGGGTCGATGACCCGCTGGGCGTTGTAGTAACTGTGGAGCAGGGCGGCCAGTTCAAAGACGTAGTTGGCGACCCGGTGGGGCGCCAGCCTCTCCGCCGCTTCGGCGACAACGGCGGGGAATTCCCCCAGCAGCTTGAGCAGGTCCAGCTCTTTGTCCAGGGTGAGGGAGGAGAAATCCGCCTCTGCGCTGGCCGTCAGCCCGGCACTGCGCGCCTTTTCTTCCAGACTGCACAGACGCGCGTGGGCATACTGCACGTAGAACACCGGGTTGTCGTTGGACCGGGAAACGGCCAGGTCGAGGTCGAAATCCAGTTGGGAATCGGCGCTGAGCATGGTCAGGAAGTACCTGGCGGCGTCGGCGCCCACTTCTTCTATGAGCTCCCGCAGGGTGACGGCCTTGCCTGTGCGCTTGCTCATCTTCACCTTTTCACCGCGCTGGTAGAGGCTGACCAACTGCATGATGAGGATTTGCAGCTGCTGGGGATCGTAGCCCATGGCGGCCAGGGCGGCCCGCAGGCGCGCCACATAGCCGTGGTGGTCGGCGCCCCATACATTGATCAGGGTGTCAAAGCCCCGCTCCAGCTTATCCCGGTGGTAGGCGATGTCGGGCATCAGGTAGGTGCAGGAACCGTCTTGCTTGATGAGGACGCGGTCCTTGTCGTCACCGTAGGCGCTGGACTTAAACCATACCGCCCCGTCCTTTTCATAGGTGGCGCCCTTATCCTTCAACAAGGCCAGGGTTGCTTCCAGTTTGCCCGATTCGTACAGCGAAGTTTCCGAAAACCAGGTATCGAATTCAACCCGGAAATCGCTGAGGTCTTGTTTAAGCTTGCGCAACTCCTGTTCCAGGGCGTATTGGCGCATAATCCGGAGGCGTTCGTCCCGGGGCAGGTCGGCGTATGCGCGCCCGTGTTCGGCAGCCAGCTTGCTGCCCATTGCGGCGATGTCGGAGCCGTGGTACCCGTCTTCGGGCAGGGGGCATTGCTGGCCCAGGGCTTGCAGGTACCGGGCCTCCAGGGACAAGGCCAGGTTGTGGATTTGGTTGCCGGCGTCGTTGATATAGTATTCCCGGTGCACGTCGTATCCCGCCGCGGCCATTATGCGGCTCAGGCTGTCGCCCACTGCGGCGTTGCGGGCATGTCCGATGTGCAGGTCTCCGGTGGGGTTGGCCGATACAAACTCAATGTTGACCCGCCGGCCCCGGCCGTACTCCGAGCGGCCGTACTCGCTCCCTGCCCGCAGCACTTCGGCGATGACGGGGTAAAGACAGCTCCTGTCCAGGCGGAAATTAATAAAACCAGGTCCGGCAACTTCCACCGCGCTGACCTGGGCTTTGGCCGTGTCCAGATTGGCGGCTATTGCCTCGGCAATTTGCCGGGGAGGCTTGCGGGCAGGTTTGGCCAGCTGCATGGCGATGTTGGTGGCAAAATCCCCGTGTTCCTTGTGGCGGGGGGTTTCCAGTTCCACAGCCGGCATCAGCTCCGGCTCGATTAAACCGGCCCTGATTGCGGCGGCGTATATTTCCTGTTTCAGGGTTTCCTTTATTTTGTCCAGCGTGTGCATAAGGACCTCCCTCACAGAGCAAAGTTCTTTGTAATAGTGTATATGCTCCCGGTTCATTGTGCAAGTTCTCGGGGCAAAGTCCGGCTTGGGCAGGACGCCGGTTGGTAATTTATGTTTGGGTATGGTAAAATCATCGGGGTAAAAATGTAACCAGAGGTGATGGGTATGGCAAAATTACCCGGATATGTTGGCCCCGCGGCTTTTGGACTCAAGATGGGCGTAGTCGTTCCCGGCTCGGACCTGCTGGGGATGATTATTGAGGTGGTGGAAAAATGCCACCGCGACCAGCTGCTGGATGACGGCGATGTGTTGTGCGTTACCGAGTCTGTACTGGCCAGGGCGCAAAACAACTATGTCACTGTGGAAGAAATCGCCGCCGAAATCCGCCGGCACTGGCAAATCGGGCCCGAGGCGAGGATAGGCGTCCTCTTTCCCATTGCCAGCCGCAACCGCTTTGCAGTGATTTTGGAGGCCATCGCTGCCGCTGTGCCCCGCGGCGAGGTAGTGGTACAATTCTCCTGGCCCCGGGACGAGGTCGGCAACCAGATCATTTCCGAAACCTTCGCCAGCAGGTTGGGCAAGGTGTATACCGACCCCATAACCCCCGCGGAACTGGAGGGTTACAGTTTCAGACATCCCATCACCGATGTGGACTACATCCAGTTTTACCGGGAAATCATTGAAAACCAGGGCGCCAAAGCCGCCATTCACCTGAGCAACGACCCCCTGTACATCCTCAGCCTGAATCCCCAGGGGGTAATTGTCGCGGACATACACGCCCGGGAAAAGACCAAAAGCGCCCTGACCGGCAAGGTGCCGCTGCTCACCCTTTCCCAGCTCTGTTCGTCGCCGCACCGGCAGGCCTGGTCGGAATGGGGGCTGCTGGGCAGCAACATGTCTGCGGGCGGGCGCCTCAAGCTGCCGCCCCGGAACGCCGCCGCCTTTGCCCGGGATGTCCAGCGGGAAGTGGCGGCGCGCACCGGCAAAAAGGTGGAGGTCATAGTTTACGGCGACGGGGCGTACAAAGACCCGTCCACGCAAATTTACGAGCTGGCCGATCCCCAGCCCGTCTTCGGCGCCACCCAGGGCTTTGCCAATGCCATGCGGGTGGGCGTCAAGTACAAATATCTGGCCGATCTATACCACCAGGAGGGCCGGAGCCCGGCCGAGATTGAACAGCTGCTGCAACAGAAAGTAACTGTCTCCAGCCCAAGCCAGGTCGAGGCCGAGGGCACTACGCCCCGGCGCCTGGCAGACGTCATCGCCAGCCTGGCCGACCTGGTCAGCGGTTCAGCCGATGCCGGCACCCCTCTAATCCTGGTCAAAGGTTTTTTTGCATAATAAAATGGGCCAACCGCTGTGGTTGGCCCTTGTCGAACCGGGTTCCGGGCGGCCTGGAGACAGGCCTGATGCCAGCGGGGAAACCGGCGCTGGATGGCCACCGGCCCAAAAGTCTCTTTCTTCACCCGAATGCATACCATTCCTCCCGTTGCTTAAGCCCGTTTTAGCCCACTGCAACGGGGATTTTACAGCCAGGCCCGGTTTTAATATAATAAATAGATAAAGACGCGAAGGGGAGATCGACATGTCGGAAACCATGGCGGAAAAGAGCAATTTTATCCTGGCCATAATCAATAGAGACCTGCAGGAAGGCACAGTGGACACCGTCCACACCCGTTTCCCGCCGGAGCCCAACGGCTACCTGCACATAGGGCATGCCAAGGCGATTTGGCTAAACTATTCCATCGCCCGGGATTACGGGGGCAAATTCAACGTGCGCTTTGACGATACCAACCCGGCCAAAGAAGAGCAGGAGTTTGTCGATTCCATTCTCGAGGACCTTCGCTGGCTGGGCGTGGATTGGGAAGACCGCCTCTTTTTCAGTTCCGATTATTTCGAGCTCAAGTACGAGTTTGCCCGCCGCCTCATCAAAGCCGGGAGGGCTTACGTCTGCGATCTCAGCCCCGATGAAATCCGCGAATACCGGGGCACCCTGACCGAACCCGGCCGGGAAAGCCCTTACCGCAACCGCTCCGTCGAGGAGAACCTCGACTTGTTTGAGCGCATGCGCAAAGGAGAATTCCCCGAGGGATCCCGGGTGCTGCGGGCCAAAATCGACATGGCGTCGGGCAATTTGAATATGCGGGACCCCGTCCTGTACCGCATCTTGCATGTCAGCCATCACCGCACCGGGGACAAGTGGTGCATTTATCCCATGTACGACTTCGACCATCCTTTTTCCGATGCCATAGAGGGCATTACCCATTCCCTGTGTTCTATTGAATATGCCGACCACCGCCCCCTGTACGACTGGGTGGTGGAAAACGCCCTGGAACTGATGCCGGAAGCCGTCAAAGCCCGGTCCCGGCAATATGAGTTTGCCCGCCTGAACCTCACCTACACCGTGATGAGCAAGCGCAAGCTGCGCCAGCTGGTGGAGGAGGGCTATGTCCAGGGCTGGGACGACCCGCGCCTGCCCACCATTGCCGCCCTCCGGCGCCGGGGTGTCACCCCCGCCGCCATCCGGGATTTCTGCCAGCGCATCGGCGTAGCCCGTTCTGACAGCGTTGTAGATCTGGCCCTGCTGGAACACTGTATCCGGGAGGACCTGAACAAAACGGCCCGGCGGGTTATGGCTGTTTTGGAGCCCCTCAAGGTGGTCATCACCAATTGGCCGGAGGACAAGGTGGAGTGGCTGCCGCTGGAAAACTTGCCCGGCGATGAAGCGGCCGGCAGCCGCGAAGTGCCCTTTACCCGGGAAATATACATTGAACAGGAAGACTTCATGGAGAACCCGCCCAAGGGATATCACCGCCTGGCTCCCGGCCGGGAGGTCCGCCTCAAGGGCGCCTATATAATTCAGTGCCAGCAAGTAATCAAGGATGCTTCCGGCAAGGCGGTGGAACTGCGCTGCACCTACGATCCCCTCAGCAGGAGCGGCCAGGACACCAGCGGCAAAAAGGTGAGAGGAGTAATCCACTGGGTATCGGCCCGGTACGGCGTGCCGGCCACCGTCCGCCTGTATGAAAACCTCTTTCTCAAGGAGAACCCCGAGGAAGTGGAGGAGGGCCAGGACTTTACCGCCAATATTAATCCCCATTCTCTCACCGTCCTCACCGGTTGCATCGTCGAACCGGAGCTGGCCGGGGCGGAGCCGGGCAGTCGCTACCAGTTCCTGCGCAAGGGCTACTTCTGTCTCGATCAGGATTCCGGCAAGGACAACCTGATCTTCAACAGGATAGTGGGCCTGCGGGATACCTGGGCCAAACAAAACCTGTAAAACCATTGCCAAAATATACTCCCCCGGACGCCGGTGGGCACCGGGGGAGTTTCTGTTTTCAGTTCCGGGTCAGTAGGCCCTGGCGAAGACGGCAACCTCTGCAGCCGGCTTGCCGCAATGCACGCATTTGGCTGCGGCGGGGGCCTTTTGCCTGGCTGCCTGTTGGTCCAGGGGGATGTTGCGGATGGTGGCGCTCATGCGCTCCTTGACTTCCAGTTCGCAGGCCTCGTCGCCGCACCACCAGGCGTAGACAAAACCCCGCTTTTCGGTGATGATTTTTTCCATCTCGGCCATGTCGGCGGCGGGGCGGCTGTTTTCGTCCAGGAACTTTCTGGCCGCCGCCAGCATGTCGCGCTGAATGGCGTCCAGCACCCCGGGCAATGCCTCCTCAAGGCCGTCGATGCCCGCAAAGAGCTTTTCTCCGTTGTCCCGCCTGACCAGCACCACCTGGTTGTTTTCGATGTCCCGGGGCCCGATTTCCAGGCGCAGGGGGACGCCCCGCAGCTCCCAGTGGTTGTACTTGTAGCCGGGGGAATATTCTTCCCGGTCATCCAGGTGCACCCTGAATCCGGCGTTCCTGAGCCTGGCTTCGAGCTCAGAGGCTTTGGCCAGCACAGTTTCCCTGGCTTTCTTGGGCGCAATGGGAACGATGACAACCTGGATGGGGGCAATCCTGGGCGGCAGCTTGAGGCCGCGGTCGTCGCCGTGGACCAAAATCAGCGCTCCCACCAGCCTGGTGGTCACCCCCCAGGAGGTCTGGTACACGTATTTCAGCTGTCCGTCTTCGTCCAGGAAAGTAATGTCGAACACCCGGGCGAAGTGCTGGGCCAGGTTGTGGGAGGTGCCGGCCTGCAGGGCCTTGCCATCCTGCATCAGGGCTTCGATGCTGTAAGTGGCATGGGCGCCGGCGAATTTTTCCCGCTCGGTCTTGCGGCCGGGGACGACGGGGATGGCCATGTCGTTTTCGACAAAATCCCTGTACACCTCCAGCATGCGCATCACTTCTTCCTGGGCTTCTTCACTGGTGCGGTGGGCGGTGTGCCCCTCCTGCCAGAGGAATTCGGTGGTACGCAAAAAGGGGCGGGTTACCTTTTCCCAGCGCACCACGTTGGCCCACTGGTTGATGAGCACCGGCAGGTCCCGGTACGACTGAATCCATTTGGCATACATGGCGCAGATGATGGCCTCGGAGGTGGGCCGCACCACCAGGCGTTCTGTCAGCTCTTCATTTCCGCCATGGGTGACCCAGGCCACCTCGGGGGCAAAGCCCTCCACGTGGTCGGCTTCTTTTTGCAGCAGGCTCTCGGGTATGAAGACGGGGAAGTAGGCGTTTTGGTGTCCCGTCTCCTTAATGCGCCGGTCGAGGCCGGCCTGCATCAGCTCCCAAATAGCGTAGCCGTAAGGGCGGATGGCCATGCAGCCCCGCACAGGGGTGTAGTCGGCCAGCTCGGCCTTGCGGATGACGTCGACATACCATTGGGACGGGTCCTCATCCCTTCTGGCAATCTCTTTGACGAATTCCTTGTCGACACTGCTCATCTCAAAACCCTCCTTCAAAATGGATAACAATGTAAAAAGCAGCCCTCACATAAGGACGAAGGGCTGCTTCGTGGTACCACCTTACTTCGCCTCCGCTGCCGGAGACCTCGTTTCCGCTGTAACGGGCTGGTCCGGCCGGCTCCTCGCCGGCAGTTCGGGGGTGGGTGGTCAAGGGGAGCGGGAAAGCTCGCACCGGCCGCTTTCTCTCTGAGCCGTCCGCCATAACCGTGGCCCCGTCATCACCGTGTTTGCCAGTAGATTACCATGACAGGCGGGATTGTGTCAAGGCGGGACAGCCACCGGCTGCCTAACAGGACCCGCCTCAGGTAAACTGGGCCGGCGGGTTGGACCGGCTTAGGCTTGCCGAACCGTACCCGCTGAAATCTTCCTTCAGGTCTTTGGACTGGCAGCGGGGACAGGCGGCATTGCTTTTTTGAGAAATGCTGAGGAGCAGGGTAAATTTTTCCCCGCATTTCTTGCACTGAAAGCCGTAAATGGGCATGGCGCACACCTCCGTCTATACCCCCTGTAGGTATATATATTGTGCCAGATTGCGCTGCATTTTTCAAGCCCGCTAAGGGGCTTTTAATTCTCTTCAGGATGCCGGGGTGTTGCGCGCAGGTTGACATAGAGCACAATACGAGCGACGGTAAAGAAGGACAGGAAAACCAGCCCGATGAGGTCGACGACCAGCATGAGGGCCGGGGTCGGGTGCAGGGCCGAAAAGAGGAAAGCCGCCGCGACGATGAGGCCCGCCGAAACCACAAAGGCAAAGGCTGTGAAGGAGAATACCCGCCACCAGCGGCCCCTTATAAGCCGTTTGCTGGGATTGGAGGCGGGATCGCCTCCTTTTTGTTTGGTGGTTGGGACCTTTCTCTTACGGCCTTGGCCTTGATGATGGCCTTTGACTATGTGACGGGGTTCCTTGCCGCCGCAAAGGAAGGCAAGCTCAACAGCAACGTAGGTTTTTGGGGGATCGTCCGGAAAGCCGGGACGTTTATTGTTGTATCGGCGATCTACTGGATGGCCCTCAATGCTTTACCCGATGCAAAACAAGCCGTCGCTGTTCGCGATGGTGTAGCAATCGCCTTTTTCTTCACGGAAGGCGTGTCAGTCATCGAAAACTGCGGGCGATTGGGCGTGAAGATCCACCCGATTGTCCGTCAGGCTGTAAATCAACTGCGTCAGAAAGGAGAGGAGAAAAATGGCGGTCAAAATCTTTCTTGATCCCGGTCACGGAGGTAGTGACCCCGGAGCGGTGAATGGTAATTATCAGGAAAAAGACTTCACCCTTGACATTGGCTTGGAATGCCGCCGGGTTTTACTCGAAGAGTATGAAGGCGTCGAGGTGAAGATGAGCCGGACGAAGGATACCACCGTCAGTTTGTCGGCCCGCACCCATGAGGCAAACAGATGGGGAGCCGACTATTACCTCTCTATCCATATCAACGCAGGCGGCGGGCGCGGTTTTGAAAGCTACATCTACAATGGTGGTGTCTCCAACTTCACGAAGGTGGCCCAAGACCGGATTCATTCGGTCATTGCCGCTGGCGACGGCTGGCCGGATCGCGGACAGAAGCGGGCCAACTTTCATGTCCTCCGCGAAACCCGGATGCCTGCCCTTTTGACGGAGAACGGGTTCATTGACTCCAGCGATCTGAACCAATTGAAGGACCCGGATTTCCGCAAAAAACTGGGCCGCCTCCATGCGGAAGGCATCGCCAAGGCTTTTGGTCTCCGGAAGAAATCTAAACCTGCGCCGAAACCCGAGCCGAAGGGCGGCGCGTGGGTCGTCCAAGTAGGCGCATTCGAGGACAAAAAGAACGCCGAGGAAAGGGCTAAGCTCATCAAAGAAAAGACGGGCTTGGATTCTTATATCTGGTTGAAGAAATGAGCAAAACAAAGCCGGGCGGGATTACTCCTGCCCGGTCATTTTTTGAACAAAAACCGGCGCGGGGCCGGCATCTTTAAGCCAGTTCTTTTTCAACCATTTTGTGTTCTTCTTTTCGAGGCTGAGGAACCTCCAGCTCAGAGATCTCTGTAGGAACGCTTTTCGGTTTGACGCGTTCCACACCGTCGCGGTTGATAAATCCCACGATAAACTCCGCAAATCGCTTGGCGTTATCCGTCGGAACCTCTCCGAAATACTCGGCGACAAATTCCTTCACTCTTGCAGGATTATCAATATAGGCCATGATCGCTTCGTATAGCTCAGCCTCTGACGAACAAATGGGACCCGGCACAAACTCCTTGTAATCATAATAGAAACCGCGGTCATCCAAGTACTGATCCAGGTCTTTCGCCAGAAAGACCACCGGTTTGCCGAGCAATGCAAATTCAAAGAATGTGGATGAATAATCGTTAATCAGCAGATCGGAAATGAGCATCAGATTATTGACATTCTCATTACTTAAATCCAGGAATTTGTGAGCATATTGTTCGCTGGGCGGATTGTAGCTGGATTTTTTCATGGAAGGATGCTTCTTCAGTACCAGCATAAAACGATCATCCAACCGGCTCAGGAGCTCATCAAAGTTCATGAAATGTTGGGCATCCGACCGGTCGGAATACCCTCGATACGTCGGTGTATACAGCAAAATCCGCTTATTCCGCAACTCCGGGTATTTTTCATACAGACGTTCTGTTTTTTTGGCGATATGCTCTTCATCAAAAAGCAAATCGATCCGTGGATTGAAAACACCCTTCAGGATTTTGCACCCCGGTGCAAAGGATTCCAAGTATTTCTCCCGGAACTTGAGGCCGGGATCGAGGACGTAATCATATGTATGAACAGCTTTTAATTCCTCCAAATCATCATTTAAAATACGTATCAGGTTTTCCGCATTACCCAGTGCAAATTTCTTAAAAGCGCCTAAGGCATGCCACATCTGAATAATCAATTGATCTCCATTTCTTTTTAAATACTTCAACAGCCTGTTGACATCTTCAACGATAATTACTTCACTGGTGGCCGCATCATAGGGGATTTTGATCAGCCGCGATATGATACTTCTGCCGTAAAAGTTGTCATACCTGCGAACACTAAGCCCTTTGTATTTGCGGAGTTCCTGCTTTAGCAGCTTGTATTGGATTGGACTGACACTTCCTGAGCCAAAGGAAACAACCTTTCCCTTCTTCACCCGAAATAAGTTCTGCATGAGGCGAGCCAGGCGCGGGGTGAGTTCTCTGTATATCCATCTTCCCATTTTAGTGCCATTCCTTAAAAAAGACGGTCTAAGCAAAGATTTAATCATCTTGTTTTTCAGCATTTTTTTTACTATTTTTTTCATTTTCTGTCTCCCCCAGGTTGCAAAATCGGAGCAGTCCGGATCTGGATGAAATCTTCCAAATCCTCTTCGCGAACCCTCCATAGTACCGACACCTTTACCCCGTTGAGCTTGCCCATCCGAAGCCACTTTTTGACGGTCTCTGGGGAGACCGCCAGCCGCTTCGCGGCTTCTTCAGGAGTTAGCAGCTTGATTTTCTGCCTCTTTTCCGTTTCCACCTCACTTTCCCCCCTTCTTGGGCTTGTTCTACCAGAATCATATTGATGGCGGAAATAATCTGTCAAACTTAACCAATCCAGGCTATTCATCACCATCCCTTACTAACCCCAACTAAACCTTACTAAGGCAGGCAAAAAATAAAGGAAAATGTGTTTACTTGTATTATAACGGCCTTGCTCTTTTTCAGGGCAGGATAACCCCAAATTCCGTCCTGGGCCACCACAAAAAGGGCGAAATTATAGTATACGCCCCAGATGACCCCCGGCACGAGGAAAAAGATGGAGAGGAAGGCGACGATGAGCACATACAGGGCCAGGGTCCACAAAGCTTTGCCCAGGCGCGCCATCCCGAAGGCAAAAGCTTCGCCGAGGGTCGTTTCCTGCTGGTGCAGGGCGTTGTGGACAGCGCAGTAGGCTCCCAGGGTAAACACTGCCGTGGCGACAGCTTCTGTAAGGGTGATCAGTGCGCTGACGGCGGCGGGCAGTTCAGGGTAAAGCTCCCCCAGCAAAAATATGGGAAAGAGCAGGATGATGCCGACGAGCGTCAAAACAGGATAGATTTTTTTAAACAGCTCCCAGCTCAGGGCAAAAAATTCCGGCAGGGACAGTTCCCGGGTAAATAAAGAAGAGTGCATTCCGCCAAAGGGTATGGCCATCCCTCCTGATTGTAGAATTGAACCGCTGCCGGAGAGCCGGACTCAGGTTGCGGTCAAGTATATTTTCGTGCCGGCGCCCTCCGATTCCTGCCTTAAACAAAACCTGACAAAAATAATAGGTTTTTTTCTTTTGGGCTATGCTATACTAAAGGAGGAAAATTGTTGCCGGCACAGGCAACGTGCAGAAGGGAGTGTGTACAGTGAGCGAACTTATCAACAACCGCGAAGAGCGCCAGCGCATTCTGAAGGAACTGATCCGCAGGCTTCATGAGGGCGGCAGCGTCGAGAAGGTCAAAGCGCAGTTCAAGCAGCTGATGGACGGCATCAGCGCTGCCGAACTGTCGGCAATGGAGCAAAAGCTCATCGAGGAAGGCATGCCGGTGGAAGAGGTCAAGCGCCTCTGCGACGTGCATGTCCAGGTCTTTCGGGAATCCCTCGATGAGAATGTCAAGCCCGAAACCATTCCCGGCCATCCCGTACATACCTTTATCCGGGAAAACCGCGCCGTGGAAAATGTCATTGCCAACACCCAGCCCATTCTCGAAGAAATTGCCCGGGCCGGGGAAGGGGAGGACATCGGCGCGCTGTGGCAGCAGTGGCGGGACATGCACGCGCAGCTCAGGGCAATCGAGACCCGCTTCAGCCGCAAGGAAAACGTCCTCTTCCCCTACCTGGAGAAGCGGGGCATTACCGGTCCTTCCAGCGTCATGTGGGGCATCCACGACGACATCCGGCGTGAACTCAAGAAAGTCCAGGCCTTCCTGGACGAGGCTGAGCCCGTTGGCGGCGCTGAAGTGCAGCGCACCATCCGGGAAGTGGTTCAGCCCCTGTTCCACACCATCAAGGAGCTGATTTACAAAGAGGAGAACATCATGTTCCCCACCGCCCTGCAGCTGTTGTCGGAACAGGACTGGGCCGAAATTTACCGGCAGAGCGACGAGATAGGTTATACCCTGATTACGCCGCAAAAACAGTGGCGGCCGCGGGCTGCGGGCCAGGATATTAAGGAGGAAGCCGCGGATGTGCCGGGCCAGATCCGCCTGGACCACGGCGTACTCACGCAAAAGGAAATCGAACGCATGCTCAACACCCTGCCCTTTGACATAACCTTTGTCGACGCCGCGGACCAGGTCAAATTCTTCACCCGGGGCAAGGAGCGCATCTTCCAGCGCTCTCCCGCCATCATCGGCCGCAAGGTGCAATTCTGCCATCCCCAGTCCAGCGTTAAAGTGGTGGAAAAAATTCTGGCCGATTTCAAAGCCGGGCGGCGGGACAGCGCCGACTTCTGGATAAATATGCAGGGCAAAATGATTTACATCCGCTATTTTGCCGTCCGCGACGGGGACGGAACATACCTGGGCACCGTGGAAGTGACCCAGGACATCACCGGCATCCGCCGGCTGGAAGGGGAAAAGCGCATTTATTCCGAGGGCTGATGCCCTCTTTTTTTGTCCCGGTGGCGCCGAAAACCAGTGCAAAATCAGCTTTTGCACTTTTTGCCGTTGCTTTTTGGTGCGGGCAGGTTGTACAATTTTCATATACAGACGCCAGCAGGGGAGGGACTTTACTTGGCAAAACGCAGACGCAAGCGGCGGGGTTTCAGGCTCTTTTTCCTGCTCATGCTCCTGGCGGGCTTGCTGGCTATTAAATGGGCCGGCACCGTATCTCTCGTAGCCGATCCCGGCGCAGGGGGAACCCTGACGGGAGCAGGCTGGTATTTTCCCGGCGCCAAAATTACTGTAGCTGCCCGGCCGCAAGCAGGCTGGGAGTTTGTCGGCTGGACTGTGCGCGGAGAAACAGTGAGTGAAACTCCGGAGTATACTTTTACCGTGGCCGGAAAAATCGAGCTGAAGGCCCAGTTTCGCCCTCTTGACCTTTACGCCATGGAAGCCCTGGCCCGGGGGCGGGGTTCGGTTGCCGTTTCGGCGCAGCAGGTTGTCCGCGGGGAAGTAGTGGTTTTTACCGCCCAGCCCGAACCGGGGTATCGGTTCGCCTACTGGGAGGAAGACGGGGAATTTGTCAGCGCAGAGGCGGTGTATTCCTTTGCTGCCCAGGCCCCGCGCAACCTCCGGGCGGTGTTTGTGCCCGAAGAATACCGCGTTGACCTGGAGGTAGAGGGGGACGGCGAGGTTGTGGAAACCTGGAGCCTGGAGCCGGCGCGGGTAACCCTGAAGGCAGTGCCCCGGGAGGGCTATGAGTTCTTTGGCTGGGTGGACATGGACACCGAGCAGGAAATAGAGACGGAAGCGGTGTTGTCCTTTGCCTGGAAGGGCGGGCGGCGGCTGATGGCCCGTTTTCGCCCCCAACTGGTCCATGTCGACGGCGACAGCCTCATGGCCGTGGTCAGCAAACAGACCACCATTGGCCAGTACGCGCCCGATGATTTGGTGTACTTGCCTGCTGATTACAGCAGCGGCAAAGCGCGCCTGCGCCGGGAGGCGGCGGAGGCTTTGGACAAGATGTACCGGGCGGCCCTGGCTGACGGTGTCAAGTTGTATGTGGTTTCCGCTTACCGCGATTACCAAAAGCAAACCAATTTGTTTTACCGCTATGCAAAAGAGGACGGTATTTTCGAGGCCGAGCGCTACAGTGCCCGGCCGGGCCAGTCGGAGCACCAGCTGGGGACGACGGTGGACTTCGGCGGAACCAGCACAGGCCTTACAGAAGCCTTTTTCCACACCCCCCAGGGGCAATGGCTGTATAACAATGCCCATAAGTTTGGCTTTGCCCTCAGCTATCCCAAGGGCAGCGAAGAGATAACGGGCTATATTTTTGAGCCCTGGCATTACCGGTATATCGGCGTCGAGCTGGCCCGGGAATGGAAGGAATCGGGCCTGACGCTGGTGGAGTTCCTGATCAAAAAGAACCAGGCCTTTTGACCTGGTTTTTTTTATTGGCAGGAAAGCAGGAGCGGCAGGGAGAATAACTTAATTAATCCGACATGGCATTCAATACAGTATAGGAGGCGGTTTTTTGAGCTGTTTTGACAAAGTCGTCGACAGGAGAGGAACTTGTTCGGCCAAATGGGACGGGCACGAAGTGCTTGGCGTGCCCTGCGACGCCCTCCCCCTATGGGTGGCGGATATGGACTTTGAAATAATGCCCCAGGTTAATGAAGCCATTCGCCGCAGAACCGAGCACGCCGTCTACGGGTATCCTCTGCCGTCGGCGGAGTACTATGCCAGCATCCAGGGCTGGATGGAGCGGCGGTTTAACTGGCCCATCGAAAAGGACTGGATCCTCACCATCCCCGGTGTCGTTCCGGCCTTGAGTCTGGCCATACAGGCCTTTACCCGGCCGGGGGATGCCGTAATGATTCAGCCGCCGGTGTACCCGCCCTTTGCCAACGCCGTTACCGGCCACGGGCGCAAGCTGGTCAAGAACCCGCTGGTGCTGGTCGACGGTGAATACAAAATAGATTTTCGGGATTTTGAGGAGAAGATTGCCGGCAACGGGGTCAGGCTCTTTCTGCTCTGCAGCCCCCACAATCCCGTGGGCAGGGTGTGGAGCCCTGCCGAATTGAAGCAAATGGCGGAAATCTGCCGGGCCTATGACGTGCTGGTGGTTTCCGATGAAATCCACCAGGATCTGGTCTACCCCGGCGTCCGCCACTATCCCTTTACCCAGCCGGATCCGGCCTGGTGGGAGCGCGCCATTGTCTGCACCGCTCCCAGCAAGTCCTTTAACCTGGCCGGCCTGCAGACTTCCAACATCATCATTGCCGACCCCGACCTGCGGCAAAAGTTTGCGGAAACCGCCCGGTGCTGGGGGATCAGCAAGGTCAATGCCATCGGGTTGGCTGCCTGCCAGGCTGCATACACCCACGGCGACACCTGGATGGATGCGGTCATGGCCTATATCGCCGAAAACAAGGAATATGTCCGGCGCTTCCTGGCTGAGAACCTGCCCCGCATCCAAATGGCCAGGCCCCAGGGGCTGTTCCTGCTGTGGCTGGATTTCAGAGCCCTGGGCATGACTGCCGAGGAGCTGGAACACTTTTTGCTGCACAAAGCCGGGTTGTGGCTCAATCAGGGGTACACCTTCGGCGAAGAAGGCGCCGGCTTTGCCCGCCTCAACATCGGTTGCCCCCGGTCGACCCTGGAAACCGCCATGGAACGGTTGCAGGCCGCCGTCGGCGCCCTGGGTCTGTAAGCAGGCAAACAGTACCGTCGGCGCAGGGCTTTTACTGCCAGTGCGAAAACACCAGAGCAAAAATACCCTCCTAAGCAAAAAACCAGGCCGGATGGCCTGGTTTTTGTCATGCCGGTTACCAGCAGGCGATGTGTCCGTCGGTGCGGCCTTCGGTGGCTCCTGCCAGGACCCCGGTTTCGGGATCCCGCCAGATAATCTGGCCGCGTCCAAAGCTGCCGCTGTCCAGGGCAACTTTAACGTCGTGGCCACGGCGGGCCAGCTGGTCGGCAATGGAGCTGGGGAAGCCGTGTTCCACCAGGACGGTCTTGCCTTCTGTCCACTGCCAGCGGGGGGCGTCCAGGGCGGCCTGGGGATTGAGGCCGAAGTCGACGCAGTTCATTACCACCTGGAGGTGTCCCTGGGGCTGCATGAACCCGCCCATGACGCCGAAGGGACCCACCGGACGGCCGTCCCTGGTCAGGAAGCCGGGGATGATGGTGTGGTAGGTACGCTTGCCCGGTGCCAGGGCGTTGTCGTGGCTGGGATCCAGGGAAAAATTGTGCCCCCGGTTCTGCAGGGCAATGCCGGTGCCGGGCACAACCAGACCCGAGCCAAAGCCCATGTAGTTGCTCTGGATGAAGGAGACCATGTTGCCCTGTCCGTCGGCGGCGGCCAGGTAGACGGTGCCGCCCCGGGGCGGGATGCCGGGCTGGGGCTGGATTGCGGCAGCGCCGATGAGCTGGCTGCGTTGCCGGCCGTACTCTTCTGACAGCAGTTGTTCCGTTGCGACGCGCATACAGTCGGGGTCGGTGATGTACTTTTGCCCGTCGGCAAAGGCCAGCTTGATGGCTTCAATCTGGCGGTGGAATGTCAGCTCGCAGTCCCGGACGGAGAACTCAAAGTTGCGCAGGATGTTCAGGGCCATGAGGGCCACCAGGCCCTGGCCGTTGGGGGGAATTTCCCAGACGTCGTAACCCCGGTAGCGGACGCTGATGGGTTCCACCCATTGGGGGCGAAAGGCGGCCAAATCCTCGGCCCGGATGTACCCGCCGTGCCGGCGGGAAAACTGGTCGATTTGTTCTGCCAGATGGCCGCGATAGAAGGATTCCGCCTTGGTGGCGGCAATCTCTTCCAGGGTGCGGGCATGGTCCTCGGAGCGCCATATTTCACCCGCCCGCGGCGCGCGCCCGCCGGGGGCGAAGGTTTCAAACCAGGGCTGGAATTCAGGGCCACTGAGGGCCTTGGCGTAGATGGTGAACGCCCTTTCCCAGTACTTGGCCAGCACCGGGGAGAGGGGGTAGCCTTCCCGGGCGTACCGGATGGCTGGGTCCAGGACTTCTTCCAGGGGCAACTGGCCAAAGCGGCGGTTGCATTCAGCCCAGGCTCCCGGCGCCCCGGGAACGGTGACGGGGATGAAACCGAAGCGGGGGATTTCTTCAATGCCCGCTTTTTTCAGCTTGTCGATGGAGATGGCCCGGGGCGCGGGGCCGCTGGCGTTTAAGCCGTGGAGCTTGCCCCCGGACCAGATCAGGGCAAAGGCGTCGCCGCCGATGCCGTTGGAGGTGGGTTCCACCACTGTCAGGCAGGCGGCAGCCGCAACGGCTGCATCCACGGCGTTGCCGCCCTTTTGCAATATTTCCAGGCCGGCCTGGGCGGCCAGCGGCTGGGACGTGGCCACCATGCCGTTGCGGGCGTAGCAGACGGTGCGCCGGGACGGGTACGGATAGTAAAGCGGGTCGTACTTGCGCATGGAGTAACCTCCCTGGTTTTAATGTTACAGCTCTTGACGGCGGAAGCTCAGCGCCGCCAGGGCGAGCAAAGCTGCGGCGCTCAGCACCGCCGTCGCCGCCGCTCCCCACAGTTCTGCGGGAACGGTGCCGGCGACTACTTCGTTGATGTACCCGGTGAGGGCGCCGGGGGAATACTTGCTCAGGCCGGAACTGAAGAGGGGCAACAGTCCCAGGACAAAGAGCCCTGCCGTGGCCAGGCCGCCGGCGGCGATGGCCGACCGGGTCAGGGAACTGGCCAGCACCGTTATGGCCAGGATTACCGCGGCGTAGAGGATGTATAAACCGGTTGCCGTCAGCCCCGGGGTGAACCGGGTTCCGGTAAAGAGGATGCGGGTGTATACCCAGGTGGCCATAAACGCGGCGATGGCGCTGACGCCGACCAGGAGCAAGTGGGCGATGTATTTGGCCAGGATGTAGCCCGTCCTGGAGACCGGTTTGGTGAGGATGAGGTGGGCCACCCCCCGGTTCCTTTCCTCGGCTACCGTGCCCATGGCGGTGAGGATGACGGTGAGAATGCCAATTTGGGTGAGGTTTTTAAAAAGCTGGGTGTAGGAGTCGCGCCAGGTCATTTCCGGCAAAATGATGTTTATTTCCCCGGCCAGATTTTCCATAAGGTCGGGCAGCAGTTTGGTCAGAATGGGGCTGGCAAAGCCGAAGAGCAGGAAGATTCCCGGAATGGTGTAGATTTTATATGTGCGCAGGATTTCCCGGAGTTCCTTGCCCAAAAAGCGCAGGTTATTTTTCATCGTCGTTCACCAGCCTCACAAAGATATCTTCCAGGCTCAGCGCCTTGGGTTCCAGCCTGCGCAGGCCCAGGTTGCGGGCGGCCAACAGGCGGGGAATTTCGACGCAGGCGCTGTCGATGTCGGCGGCGGCAACGAGGAGGGCGCCGTTTTCTTGCTGCACCGCGCTGACCCAGGGCAGGCGCTGGAGTTCGGCGGCCAGATCCCGGGCTGGACCGGTTACTTCCAGCCGCAACACTTGCTGTCCGAAGCGCTTATGCAGTTCCGCCAGGGATTCGTCCAGGATGAGCCGGCCCTGGCGCAGTATGCCCACCCTGTCACAGACCCTCTCCACGTCTGCGAGAATGTGAGTGGAGAAGAAAACAGTGCAGCGTTGGGAAATGATGCCGATGGTCTCCAGCACTTCCTTGCGCCCGATGGGGTCCAGGGCCGAAGTGGGTTCGTCGAGGAAGACCAGCTCCGGTTCGTTGATGAGGGCCTGGGCCAGGCCCAGGCGCTGCTTCATGCCCCGGGAATAGCCTCCAATCTTGGTGGTGACACCGCGAAGGCCGGTGAGCTCCAGCATTTCCGCCACCCGTTTTTTCAGTTCCCGCGGGGGAATGGAATACAACTGGCCGACGAAGGTCAGGAATTCTTCGCCCCGCATCCAGTTGTAAAAATTGGGCACGTCGGGCAGGTAGCCCACCCGGGCCAGGTACTGACCCGAAGTTGCCGGTTGCCCCAGGAGCTCAATGGCGCCGGCACTGGGCCTGGTCAGGCCCAGCAGCATTTTTATGGTAGTGGTTTTGCCGGCGCCGTTGGGCCCCAGGAAGCCAAACACCGAGCCTGCGGGGACCTGGAGGTTAAGGCAGTCCACTGCCTGGACGGAGCCGAAATTTTTGCTGAGGCAGTTGGTCTTGATGGCCAGGTCCACGGCATTACTCCTTTCTTCCGAAAATGAAGTAGCACAGCGGGCCCAGGTACTGGATAAACACGATGACGGCCGCCCACAGCCATTTTTTGCCCGGGCTGATTTGCCGCCGGAACAGGTTGACCAGGGCGGCGGCCACCAGGGCGTAGTTGATGAGGACGACGGGAATGAAGAGGGGCCAGTTTTCCCGGAAAAACTCTTCCATGTTCGGCGCCCCCTAAATTTTTACCGCCGTTCCGTAGGCGACCATCTCGGCCATGCCCTGGCCCACCGACGAGGTGGAGTAACGGATGCAAATGATGGCATTTGCCCCCAGTTTTTCGGCCTCGGCGATCATTTCCTCCACTGCGGCCTGGCGGGCGTCGCGGATCATCTTGGTGTACTCGGTCACTTCGCCGCCCACCAGCCGGCGCAACGCCGCCAGGATGTCCTTGCCCAGGTGCACGGCCTTGACCTTGGACCCCTGGACCAGGCCCAGGACTTGGTAATCAGTGTGCAAATCCGAAGTGGTCAGCAACATTGCAAAACCTCCTTGACATTTTATAGTTGCCGCCGGGCCAGGATGCGGCCGGCGGCCAGGAAAGCGGCGGCGGCCAGTGCCGCCAGGAGCAGCAGGGAGCCCCAGGGAAAGGAACCTTCCCCGGCAAACAAGCCGGCGCCCTTCATATGCCAGAAAGGGGATAAAAAGGCGGTTCCGGCATGCAACCCCGCTGCCGACCACACCAGCAACACGGCGGCGGCCAGCACTCCGGCTTTGACCGGGTCGCTGCCCAGGGCGGAAAACACCAGCCCCAGGGCGTATACCGCCAGCAGACCGACATTGGTCAGCGCAGTGGCCGCCAGCAGCCTGGCCCAGTTCAGCCCGGGATAAGCGGCGCTGCCGGCTATCAGCAACGCCATGGTGGATATCCACACTGTCGCTGTCAACACGGCGCTTCCCGCCGCCGCCTTGCCCAGGATGATGGCGCCCGGGCTTATGGGCAGGCTGTTGAGGTACTTGATGGTGCCCCGGTTTACTTCGCCGGCGATGGCCGGCGCCGACAGGATCAGGGCCAGGATGACGCCCATCTGCAGGAGATTTTTGGGGTGCCACTGGCTCCAGACATAGTATGTGTAATCCTCCAGGAGGATGGCAAATTGTTCCGCCAGGCCGGGAGGGAGAAATTGGGCCACGTTTTCGCCGTGTCGGATGAGCATCCCGTAGCTCAGGGCGGTTAATATGCCAACGGCGCTGAAGAGGGCGACGCCGATGACGATGGTCCAGCGCTGTTCCCGCAATTCTTTGCCGATGAGCTTAAGCATTGCCGTCTCCTTTCTCCCCGGTGTAGTCCAGGAAAATATTCTCCAGATCCTGTTCCACTTGTTCCAGGACGAAGTGGGGGGCTTTCTGCAACGACTGGTAGATGGCATCGAAGTTGTCTTCCACAGTAATCAGGTAACCCTGACCGTCCCGCTCAACGGCCTTAATCCCCGGCGCTGCCAGCAGGTCTGCGGGGGGACTGCCCTGAAAGACGACGCGAATGACCCGCTGATTGTATTTCAAATCGTCCAGGGGACGCACCACCCGCAGCGACCCCTGATGGATGATGGCAATCCAGTCGGCAATGCGTTCGACGTCGGAGAGGATGTGGGTGGAGAAAAACACCGTGGCGCCGGAAGCGGTCGCTTCCCTGGCCAGGGCCTGGAGAAACCGGCGCCGCCACACCGGGTCTAGCCCGCTGGTGGGTTCATCCAGGACGAGCAGCTCCGGGCGGTGGGCCAGGGCCAGGGTCAGCCCCAGCTGGGTGCGCATGCCCTTGGACAGTTCCCGCACCCTGGTCCGGGGGTGAAGGTTAAAGGTTTCCAACAGTTCCCGGGCTCTGGCTTCATCCCAGCGAGGATAGAAGGAAGCATGAAAGCCCATGAGCTCGTCAATCCGCATCCAGGGGTAGAAGTTGCTCTCTTCGGCGACGTAGCCTACCAGCCGGCGCAGGGCGATGGGCTGCTGCTGACTGTCCAGGCCCAGCACACTGACGCTGCCGGAGTCGGGGCGCAGCAAGCCCAATATGATGCGGATGGCAGTGGTCTTGCCTGCTCCGTTGGGGCCGACAAAACCGAAAACAGAACCCCGGGGCACTGCAAAACTGACATCCCGGAGCACCAGGCGCTGGCCAAAGCGCTTTTCCACACCCCGGATTTCAATTGCCTTTTCCACGCTGCTCCTCCTTTCCCTTGTTCCAGTTGTTCAGCGCAGTTTCAAACATTTGCCGCAGCTCTTGCGGACCGACGCCCAAATGATAAGCTTCCACCAGCAACTCCTGCAGCTTGATGCGGAGGGAGGTCAAGTCTTTGGCGACAGCTGGTTTTTGGGCGATAAAGGTGCCCAATCCCCGGCGCCGCTCAATTACGCCCTGTTCTTCCAAAATGCGGAACGCCTTGGCGACGGTATTGGGGTTAATGGCCAGTTGGCCGGCCAGCTCTCGTACCGATGGCAACTGCTGACCGGGAGGATACAGACCCCCTGCTGCTGCGGCCTTGATTTGATTCACCAGTTGCTGATAAATGGGCAATGCCGAGCGGGGATCGACAAAGAACCGCAGTCCGAACACCCCCAGTGTATCACTGTATTAGTATAGTAGTACACCTGGAATCAGTATAGCTAAAAATTATCCTGCTGTCAACGGCAAAAAAAAACGTCCCGGCGGACGTCAGGAACAGACAGTTTGCCAGAAACGGTCCATTTGCTCTTTGATGGCCCTGGGCAGGTCGATGCCCTGGATTTGGGCAGCGGCCCGGGCAATCTGCAGCATTTTATACAGGAGGATGATGTCGCTGCGCCCGCCCATAAGCCCCGAAGCCAGTTGATGCAATCTATGAAAAAGGTCCCACAGGTCGCCTTTGATGGTATCAGTCTTGAAATCTTCCAGCTGTTGGGCACCCCAGATATCTCCCCAGTTGGGAAACATGGCGGGAAAGTCGACAAGGCGAATGACGAAGTCGGCCAGTTCCGAAGCGCACTTGTCGGGCTGCCCGGAAAGGCAGTGGCCGGCCGCCCGAGCAATACTGCCGTGAAGCATAACCACGTGTTTGCTGAATGAGTCCGAATCCCAAGCAAGGTTCTTTGTGCTGCGCAGTTCGGCAATCTGCTGCTGAAGGTGAGCCAAGCGCATTTGTCTACCTCCTGGCATGCCTGCCTGGCGGCGGCAAGTTGGTAACTATATTATATCTTTGAAGCACTGCTAATGTAAATGCCTGAAGGGGATATTTTTGTGTTTATTGTCACTTGCCGCCCGATTATTGGGAAAGAAAAGATGGCGTAAAGCCATCTAATTGTCTCGATTTCTTTCCCGGATCTTTACCTGTCCCTGCCCGGCGTTGCGGACTTTATATATCATTCGCCTGGTCTTGTCCCGCCGCCTGCCCGGGCTCAGCCCCAGGTCCCGGGCAATCTCTTCCATGCTGCGGTTGCGGGACAAAGCGTCTTTGTAATGGCGTTTTCCGGCCATGGCTGCACCTCCTCGGGCTTAGTATCACCCAATCGCGGCGGATTTGCCCTTGGAATATATGGCAAAGATGCCGCTGGGGCCGAGGGGAGCCGCCCCGGGCATGCAAATTGGCGCTAAGGGGCAGAATTAAGCTAAAAGGGTATTGTAATTGTTTTCACGTAATGTTAGTATAAGTATGTGCATAAAAACACTAATCTTACCAGGAGGGTTAGTTGATGAAAAAAGGAATAGCTCTTGTATTATCACTGTGCATGCTTGTGGCCGTATTTGCAGTGGCCGGCTGCCGCAAAGCCGAACCCGTTTACAAGTTTGGCGTAGGCGCCGTCAACTCCATTGCCAGCTCCAGGGATGCATCTGAAAACGCCACCGCAAGAGCTCAGGGCGATACCACTGTCGCCGCCGTAGTATTTGACAAGGACGGCAAGATCGTCGCTGTCAGCATCGACACTGCTCAAGTGCAGGTAAACTTCGACGAGAACATGGCCGTCACCAACCGCGATGCTGAACTGCTCACCAAGAAGGAGAAGAAGTACGACTACAACATGAAGAGAGTCTCCGAAATCGACAAAGAGTGGTTTGAGCAAATCGCCGCCCTGGAAGAGTGGATGGTCGGCAAGACCGTTGACGAAGTGCTCAACATGAAGGTCAAGCAGCGGGACGAAAACCACACCCATGTGCCCGACGTGCCCGAGCTTGAGTCTTCCGTCACCATCACCGTTGAAGATTACCTGGCTGCTGTGGAAAAGGCCTGGAAGAATGCTGTAGAATTCACGGGCTACGACAAGATGGGCCTTGGCTTCGACATCTCCATCGCCAGCTCCCGGGATGCCAGCGATACCGCCACTGCCCAGGCGCAAATCGACACCACCTTTGTCGGCACCGTCTTTAACGCCGAAGGCAAAGTGGCCGCTGTCAGCATCGACACCGCTCAGATTCGGATTCCCTACGACGCCGAGGGCAAAGTAGTTGCCGATAGGAATGCCGAAGTGCAGACCAAGAAGGAAAGAAAATACGACTACAACATGAAGAGGGTCTCCGAGATCGACAAAGAGTGGTTTGAGCAAATCGCCGCCCTGGAAGAGTGGATGATTGGCAAGACCGTCAACGAAGTGACCGGCATGAAGGTCAAGCAGCGGGACGAAAACCACACCCATGTACCCGATGTACCCGAGCTTGAGTCTTCTGTCACCATCACCGTTGAGTCCTACCTGGCGGCCTTCAAGCAATCCCACGAAAACGCCAGGTAAGGCGCCTGGAATTTATTGGGGCAGTCTCATCTTGAGGCGGCCCCATTATTTTGTTATGATATCTTTAATCTTATCAGGCAAGGATGATGGTCAGTGCGCAAACTGATTGCCGCAATGCTCCTGGCTCTGCTGTGTCTGACTGCGGCAGCATGCAGCAATACCCAGCCCAAACTCAAGTTCCAGCTGTATTCCGACTCCATCCTGGATGCATTTGACACCGTGATTACGCTGTTTGCGTATACCGAGACGGAAGAGGAGTTTCGGGAGTATTTTGAACTGGCCCGGACCCGCTTCCGGGAGTTGCACCGCTATTATGACATCTACAATACCTACCCTGGCTTAAACAACATAAAGACCATCAACGACATGGCGGGAATTGCTCCCGTCAAAGTGGATAAGGAAGTGCTGGATCTGGTTGCCCTGGGCGTCGACTGGGCCAGGGCAGGCCGCAAGACCAACATTGCCCTGGGGCCGGTTTTGCAGATCTGGCACGACTACCGCACCGACGGCGTGTACGACCCCGATAACGCCGCCCTGCCGCCCATGGAGCTTTTGCAGGAGGCCGCCCGGCGAGCGGATATCGACAAGGTTATTATCGATGTTGAAAACAGCACTGTTTTTCTGGCCGAACCGGGCATGCGTCTGGACGTGGGGGCCGTTGCCAAGGGTTATGCCACCGAAGTGGTGGCCAGGGAACTGTACGCGGCCGGCATGCGGTCGGGGGCCATCAGCGCCGGCGGCAACATCCGCACGGTGGGCAAGCCCCGGGACGGCGTCCGGGAACAGTGGGGTATTGGCATCATTGATCCGGCGAAATCGCTGTTTGCAGAAGACAGAAACCTGGACATGGTGTTTGTCAACGATGCCTCGGTGGTGACCAGCGGTGACTATCAGCGTTATTATTACGTCGACGGAGTCCGCTACCATCACTTAATCGATCCCGACACCCTGATGCCGGCGCCCCATTTCCGGGCAGTAACGGTGGTTACCCGCGATTCCGGGTTAGCCGATTTGCTTTCCACCGAACTGTTCCTGTTACCCTATGCCGAGAGCCGGCAACTGGCCGATGCTCTGGACGGGGTGGAAGCCCTCTGGGTGATGCCCGACGGCGAAGTGCGGATCACCGATGGCTTAAAGAAAATGTTGCGCAGCCACGGAGCCGACGGGAAGGAAGAGTAGCGGAGCAGGGCAAACTGCATGGGGGCCGCGGGCTCCCCTTGCTTTATCCGGTTGCGCCGGTTCCGGCAGGAATTGCCGGAGAGCAAGGTGAAATTGTATTGCGGAAAAGTGGCCCCGTCCGGTCAACAGCCTGGACGGTGCAGGAGAAATTGCCGAGGGAGGTGTCGCTGATGCGGGAAATGCGGGTGGTATATAATCCCAAGGCCCGACGGGGGCGCTTTATTTCCCGGGTCGACAGTTTTATCGAGCAAGCTCAGAAGAGGGATTTCCGGCTCAGCTTTTACCGGCTCAGCGGCAACAGGGAAGATGCCGGCCGGATTTTGCGCGGCCTGCAGGAAGACGCAGTCGTGGTGGCCTGCGGCGGGGACGGTACGGTGCAGTTGGTGGTCGACGCCATGGTGCAGCACGAGCTGGATTTGCCCATGGGAGTGCTGCCCTACGGCACGTCCAATGATTTCGCCGATTCGATTGGCCTCACCACCGATTCCCAAGCCCTGTTGGAGTATATCGAGTCTGACAACATTGGCCTCGTGGATGTCGGCAAGATAGGAGACCGGTGTTTTATCAACGTCTTCAGCGCCGGGCAAATAATAAAGGCGTCCCACGAAGTGGAACGCACTTACAAAGACCATCTGGGCATGCTGGCCTACTACCTGCACAGCGTGGGGCAGTTGCCCAGGATTGCCCCCTTTCCCGTAACGCTGCGGGGGGATATCCAAGAGCGCTTTTCCTGCCTGTTGCTGGTGGTCCTGAACAGCACCAGCGCCGGCGGCTTCAGGAATTTGGCGCCCATGGCCCACCTCGGTGACGGGTACCTGGACCTTATCGCCGTGCGCGAGTGTTCCATATCCGAAATGGCGGCTATTTTTCTGGGCGCCCTCCGGGGCGAGCACCAGAGGCACCCCGATGTCCTCTATGCCAAGGTTCGCAATTTGGAAGTTTACGGCCCGACGGACATGGTCACCGACATCGACGGCGAGCGGGGACCCGCTTTGCCTGTGCACATCCAGGTTTTGCCCCGGCGCATTCGCCTGTTGGGGGCGCGCCACGTTACTTCTTAATCAGGTAATGCATGCGGGAGCACAAGGCTCCCGCTTTTTATTCTTTTACATAGTATTTGGCCAGGGTGGCGGCGACGCTGCCCGGCAATTCCCCTTCCACCCGCACATAATCTTCGCCGAATTCCAGGGGAATGAGGTTGCCGGCATAGGCGGCATTCAGCCGGCCGAATATTTTTCGGGGCAACAGCGCCCGAAACCGGACCATGGGTTCCATGTGTCTCTGGATTTCTTCGGCCAGCTTGTCGATGTTGGCGCCATGCAGGGCAGAAACGGGCACCATTGTCATGCCCCTGAACTTATTGGCCAGGTTCTGCACTGCCTGGGGCGCAACCAAATCGATTTTGTTGGCGACTATTATCCGCTCTTTGTCGGCACAACCCAGTTGCGCCAACACTTTGTCCACCTCCTGCACCTGCCGCTCCACATTGGGGTCGGAGGCGTCGATGACGTGGAGCAGGAGGTCGGCGGCGCTGACCTCTTCCAATGTCGCCTTGAAGGCGGCGATGAGGTGGTGGGGCAGGCCGCTGATGAAGCCAACGGTATCGCTGATGACAATGGGGATCCGGGCGGCGGGCATTTTCCGGGCCAGGGGATCCAGGGTGACGAACAGGGCATCGGCGGCCAGGGCGTCGGCGCCGGTCAGTTGGTTGAGGAGGGTAGATTTGCCGCTGTTGGTGTAACCCACCAGGGCGGCCTGAAAAACATCGCGCTTTTCCCGCTGCTTGCGCAGCAAGGACCGGTGCCGTTCCAGCCGGCGAATTTGCCTTTCCAGGAGGTCTATGCGCTGACGGATCCTGCGCCGGTCCATTTCCAGCTTGGTTTCGCCGGGCCCGCGGGTCCCGATGCCCCCGGCCAGGCGGGAGAGATCCCTGCCTTTGCCCATCAGCTTGGGGAGCTGGTATTTAAGCTGGGCCAGCTCTACCTGCAGCTTGCCTTCTTTGCTGGTTGCCCGTTGGGCAAAGATGTCCAGAATCAGCTCGCTGCGGTCGATAATCTTGGCCGGTATCAGCCGTTCCAGGTTGTTGACCTGGGAGGGAGAGAGCTCGCTGTCGAAGATCACTGTGGCGATGTTATTCTCTTCTGCATAGGCGCCGATTTCCTGCGCCTTGCCCGGTCCGATATAGTAACGTTTGTCAGCTTGCGGCCGGATCTGGGTAAAACTCCTGACCACTTGCACTCCGGCCGCCCGGGCCAGGTTGTGCAACTCGGCCAGGCTCATTTCCTCTTCGGCGCTGCCTCCCCGTTGCCACAGGGCGACGGCGACAGCCTTTTCCGGCACAGCTTTCATCATTGCTTTCACCCCCTCGTCTGTATTCTACCATAAAGGCCCTGCCGCGGGCCTTTGTTTTTCGGAAAACTTTTTCTTCAGCCTCTTCCATTTTACTGGAAATGCCTTTACAATGTACCTGTGCAGGCAGCCGGGAATAAAGCGTTGTTCTCCGGCAATATTAACTGCATAGACATTATTTGGAGGTGTTATAATGGCTGTCAGATTGTATGTCGATCAGGATCTTTGCATCAGCTGCGGAGCATGCATAGGCATTTGTCCCGACGTATTTGACTGGAACGATGACGAAAAAGCGGAAGTGACAGTGGACCCCATTCCCGAGGATTTGGAAGAGGAAGCCCGGGAAGCCCAGGAATCCTGTCCAACAGAAGCCATCAAGGATAAGGAGTAGGTTCCCGGAACTTTTGGCGTCAAGGGAAGGGTGGTACGGTGCCTGAAATTGCGGTGGTAACGGACAGTGCCTGCGATCTCCCCCGGGCGATGTGCACGGAGCGCGGAATTATCGTAGTGCCTTTATATGTCCACTGGCAGGGACAGACCTGGCGTGACGGTGAAGACATGTCCGCTGCCGAATTTTACCGGCGGTTGCAGACCGAAAAGAGTCTGCCCCGCACATCCCAGCCTGCGCCCGGAACATACCTGGATCTGTTCCGCCGGCTGCTGGCCCAGGGAAAGGAAGTGCTGTGCCTCACCCTGTCCTCGGGGCTCAGCGGTACGTACCACAGCGCTGTTACGGCACGGAGCATGCTGGCGGAACAGGACAAGGTGGCAGTGGTGGATACACTGGCTGCTTCCGTGGGGCAGGGCCTGCTGGTGCTGGAGGCCGCCAATCTGGCCGCCCGGGGCCATGGCCTCCAGGAAATTGTTGCCCGGCTCCGGGACAGGATTGGGCGCCTGCGCTCGGTATTTACTATCAACACCTTGGAGAACCTGGTCAAAGGCGGCAGGCTCAGCGCCGTACAGGGGGGATTGGGCACGTTGCTGGGCATTAAACCGGTGTTGCAGCTGGATGCGCGCGGTAAAATAGTGCCCTTGACCAAAGTGCGTACCCGCAAAAAGGCACTGGCTCAGCTGGTTGCTGAGGTGGAAAAGCAGGGCGCCGGGCTGGAGGGCCAGGTCATGGGGGTTTCCCACGCCCACGACCCCGAAACCGGCGCCCTGATGGCTCAATTGCTCAAGGAAAGATTCCGGGCTGCCGAAGTGGTGGTGGGCGAAATCGGCCCTGTCATCGGCGCCCACACCGGCCAGGGTTGTATCGCCCTTTTCTTCTGCGGCCGGCCCAGGTAACTGCCTGCCCCGGAGGCCTGCATAAAATTTATGCCGGTCCGGATACTAAGGGCAGGAGGTGGATTAAGTGCCGTTGCAGTTAAGCCAGAAGGAAAGGATGTTGTTGCAGGATCAGCTGAGCCACGAGGAAATCTGCATCCAGAAATACACCAGCTATGCCCAGAAAGCCAGCGATCCGCAATTGAGGCAGATGTTTGACACCTATGCCCGGCAGGAGCAGAACCACTACAACACCATAAACCAGATCCTGCAAGGCCAGGTTCCCAACGTGCAAAACCAGCAGCAGCAAGGGAGCCAGAGCCAGCCCGGCAGTCCGATGATGAGCCGGCCCATGCAGGCCTTTGGCCTGACCCAGGGCGGCCAGGATGACCAGGCCATGTGCAACGACATGCTGATGACGGAAAAATACGTATCCGGAACTTACGACACGGCTATTTTTGAGTTCCAGGACGCCAATGTCCGTTCTGTCCTCAACCACATCCAGAAGGAAGAACAGGGCCATGGCGAGGGCATTTTCAACTACATGAAGGAAAAGGGCTGGTACCAGCCCCAATAACAGACCGGGCGCAAGCCCGGTCTGTTTTTCTTTTACAGCTGTTCTTTGGTAAGCATGCCCAGGATTTCTTTAATGGAAGCGGCGCTGTCAAATTTCAGCAGGCTGCCCTGATAAACGCGGGCGCCGAGCTTCAGGAAGAAAACTGTGGCCACCAGGAGAATGAGGGAAGTGGCGACAACCTCCCAGAGGGGGATGGAAGCAGCGCCGAGACGCATCAGCATGGCGGCGGGCGTAAAGACGGGGATGAAACTCAGCACGCGGGCAAAGACCCCGTTGGGGGCCATCATGATGGGCGCCGAGAGGAACAGCGGCAGCATAGGAATCATGATGACCAGGCCGTGGGCCTGGCTGCCGGATTCGGCGTCCTTCATGGTGGCGGCGACGGCGGCGAAAAGGGTGGCCAGGAGCAGGTAGCCCAGGAAGAAGTAGGGCAGGGCGTACAGGAGTTGGGTATAGTCCAGGCCAATGGCGCTGAGGTCGACAAATCTCGACGCCACCGTAGCGCCGACGCCGATCCAGATGGCGATCTGCAACAGGGCCAGCGCTCCGAAGGCCAGGATTTTGCCGGCCAGCAGTTCCAGCGCCGACAGGGAGGAAAGCAGTATCTCCACAATCCTGTTGCGCTTTTCTTTAATGACGCTCTGCATCAGGATTTGCCCCGAGAAGAGCACCGAAACAAACAGGATCATGCCGGCAAAGAAGGGGATGATGAAGGAAAGCACGTTTTCCTCCTCGCCGCTCACCGAGGACATCCGCACTGAGATGGGGGCGAGGATGAAGGTGAACTCCTGGGGACTGATGCCGGTAACCCCAAGGCGGTACTGGGTAAAGGCCGGCTGCAGCAGCTGTTCCAGCTCGCTGCGGCTGAAGTCCCGGATGTCCCTGACATACAGGTTCATTTCCCCGGTTTCCAGGGATGCGGGGACGATGTGGAGGAGGCCGTCGGCGGCCCCTTCACTCACCTGGGCTGTTAAGTCTTCCACGTCCCCTTCCACAAACTCGGCCTTGAACTTGGTGTCTTCCAGGGCGGCGTCCAGAATCTCGACCATTTGCCCCGTCTCGTCCAACACCCACAAAGCTTTTTCCGCCACGCTCATTCTTTCAATGATGAAGCCGGGCAGGAAGCCGGTGATGGCCATGATGGCCGGGACGAGGAAGGTAAAGATGAGGAAGAGGGGGCTGCGGATGTGTTTGCGAAACTCCCACTTGAATACCGACGCCACATTAGCTCGCTTCATTGGCATTTTCTCCCCCTACGGCATGGATGAAAATCTCATGGAGACTGGGCTTCTCAATTTTAATGCTCTTGACGGTGCAGAGGCGGCCTGCCTGTTCCAGGAAGGAGTTGGGGTCGACGGCGGTGTTTAGTTTCAGTTGCACGGCATTGCCGTTGCTGTGCAGCTCCCGTACATGCTCCAGGGAGCGCAGGTATTCCAGCAGACCTTTTTCCTCGGCATACCGGATTTCCACGATGTTTTCGGGGTGCTGGTCCCGGATTTCCTCCAGCGTGCCGTAAAGCACCGGCTTGCCTTTGTTAATGAGAAAGATTCGGTCGCAGAGCTCCTGCACCACGTTCATCTGATGGGCCGAGAGGAGCACGGTGCTGCCCTGATTGCGCAGTTCCAGGATTAAATTTTTAAAAAGGTCCTGGTTTATGGGGTCAAGGCCGGAAAAGGGTTCGTCCAGCACCACCAGCTCCGGCTGGTGCAGGACGGTGGCAATAAACTGGACCTTTTGCTGCATACCCTTGGACAGCTTTTCCAGTTTGTGGTGGGCATAGGCGCCG